>Ga0209541_10003247_pt1 | contig 30058 bp, 34 predicted proteins | sample RifCSPlowO2_01_FD_184027 | JGI IMG/M metagenome (GOLD analysis project Ga0209541, IMG submission 184027) | Groundwater microbial communities from Rifle, Colorado - Rifle CSP2_plank lowO2_0.1 (SPAdes) (version 2) | ecosystem: Environmental > Aquatic > Deep subsurface > Groundwater | place... | reverse complement strand
GGGAGCGTTGTCTGCGGTACGAAACCGCAGACTTTCCTCCCTGGTGATAGCCACAATATAGCATAATAGCGCCAAGATGTCAAAACTTGCTTCCTACGCTGACAAGACCATCGAGTATCTGTTCTACGCTCTCTTCTTTTTTGTGCCTCTCATTCTCTGGCCGGGAACTTCCGAGGTGTTTGAATTCAACAAAATGCTTTTTGTCTATGTCCTGACCATCCTCATCTCCGCCGCCTGGATCATCAAGTGGATCGACCAAAAAAAGATCACCATCCGCCGTACCCCCCTGGATATTCCCATCCTTCTCTTCCTCCTCTCCCAGGTTCTCTCGACTATTTTCTCTATCGACACCCATACCAGCCTCTGGGGCTACTACTCCCGCTTCCATGGTGGGCTAATGTCCACCATCTCATATATAGTCCTCTACTACGCCCTGGTAACGAACTTCAAGCAAATCACTTTTCTGATCTACTCCATCCTCGGCTCGGCCATTTTGGTCTCCCTTTATGGGGTCCTGGAACACTTTGGTATCGACAAGCACCTCTGGGTTCAGGACGTCCAAAGCCGCGTCTTCTCTACCCTCGGCCAGCCAAACTGGCTTTCCGCCTACCTCGTCGCCCTCCTGCCGCTCCCAATCTTTCTCGCCCTACAGCATTGTCATCCCCGATCCAATCGGGGATCTATTCAAATAGATTCCCGCTTTCGCGGGAATGACGCCGTGGCGCTCATTTTTTATTTTTCCCTCGCCATTCTTTTCCTCATCACCATTCTCTTCACCAAGTCCCAGTCCGGCATCGGCGCCACTCTCGTCGTCCTGGCCGCCCTGTCCGTCTACTTCGTCGGAGCCCGCTTCAAGATGATTTATTTCCTGATCCTACTGGTTGTCCTTTTGGGGATCGTCTACAAGTGGTCTTTTTTTGTCAAGCTGAGTCCTTTTGGTCCAGGCAACCTCACCGAGTTGGTCCAAAAAGATCAGGATCACCGTATCGGCGGGTCTGATTCACTCGTCATTCGCCAGGTCGTCTGGCAGGGCGCCCGTGAGCTGGCCAAAAAATATCCACTCTTCGGCACCGGCGTAGAAACTTTTGGCTACTCCTACTTTTCTGTCCGTCCCGCTCTTCACAACCTCCTTTCCGAATGGGAGTTCCTCTACAACAAGGCCCACAATGAATATCTCAACTTTTTGGCCAATACCGGCTTCGTCGGCCTGGCCGCCTATCTCACTCTCATCGGTACCAGCCTGGTCCTTCTTTGGCAGCATCCCGCCCTTCTCTTTGGCTACCTCTCCATCCTTATCACCAACTACTTCGGTTTTTCCGTCGTCCCGGTCGCCCTCTTTTTCTTTCTTTTCCCCGCCCTGACCTTCATTAGCTTAAACCGGAAAGAAAAGTATCTTTCTATCAACTACCACATCAACAAAGAGCTCTCCTTATTCCTCTTGGCAGTACTTACCGGTTATCTAATTCTTGTTCCCCACCGCCAGTGGCGCGCCGACCTCGCATTCAACAAGGGTAAACAATATCTGTCTGCCAACTACCTCAAACAAAGTCTCGCGAGTCTCGAAAAAGCGACCCAGATTTCCCCCAACGAACCACTCTTCTGGAGTCAGCTCGCCGAAAGCCAAGCAGTCGGGGCATTCTCCGTCAAACAGCAGCTTGATTCCCAAACTGCCAGTCTCTCGGCGGAATTCATAGCAAGCGGCGAGAAACTACAAAACGACCTGATGCGGGCCTCTGAACAAAACGCCGCCAAAGCGATCAGTCAAAACCCGAATCACACTAACTTCTACAAGCAGAAAGCCAAAGCCGAACTCTACCTTGGCACTATTGACGCGAAGTATGACCAAGCCGCCCGGGAAACTCTGATCGTTTTGTCAAGACTCTCCCCTACCGACGCCAAGGTTACTTACAACATCGGCCTTCTTTATCAAAGCGCAGGTGAAAACGACCAGGCCAAGCTCTATTTCCAAAAAGCTCTCGCACTAAAACCGGATTACGATGCCGCCCGCCTGCAAATGCTATCGCCTTAGCGATTGCGGGCAGGTCAAAGCCCAGCTTCAATAGCCGGGTTTTCCAGCAAAAAAAATGCCCCTTATCCCCGGTTGTTCTTTCTCCTTGTTTACCATAGTTTTTTTATTTTCCTAACGGCTCCATCTTCCCCTAGTCAAATAAACTGGATAATTCCGCAATGATTGTTCCCAACCGACTCCCGTGTGCCCACACCAACCCTTTCGGCATCCAAATATCTCTGATCTCATAGCCTGTCCACTTCTTCGAGTGGTCGTATGAGATAACCTCAAAAACATATCCCCTTGGCCCAATAAAGTTTTTCTTCCGCTCTAAGAGCTTCAAGCGCCCCCGAATCTAGAGCGGTTTCTGGCTCAGCGCTAAGCACTGCCAACCCATCGGTGAATCTCTTAACCCTCGTTTTTAGGTCCTCTTTACTTGTTGCCATGTCTCAATCATTTATAAGTGGCCCATATTATATATTATTCTTTTCCCTGCCGGCCGTAAGTTTTTCTTGTCAGCTCTCGCATTATCCGAAAAGCCTTCGAGAACGAGTACTCCCGATCCGGAAAATAACCAAATAGTACATCCTCCGCCTTGCTTTCTCTCCCAGCGCCAGCGTAACCATTCAGGCTTTTTTTCTTTGCAGAAAAATCGGCCCGGATCGTCTGCTCGTTATAGGTAACCGCCAACTCCACCGTCGAGGCGTCGACAATCACCGGCACGTGGTTTTCATAGTTCAACGTCGCACTGACAGCATGTTTGCCTCTCCCTTCGCCCTTCTCGATCAACAAACCGATCATCAGGTTAAGCCTACCCGTCTTTCGATTCTCACTCACCTGAACCAGATAAAAACCATCTTCTCGTTCGCCATACGAGGCACGATAGATCCTCTCGTCCCTGCTTTCATAGGTATCACCCAAGATCATCTTGTCAATTTCAACTCCCAGTTCCATCAACTCACGCGCGCCCGCCTCGAGTAATACCTGCACCGTTACCGGGAACCCTTCAGGAAGTCCCTCTATTTCCACTCCGCCTCCCCTCAATGACTCGGCCAATTCCTCCGAAAGCTGCCTAACATCCCTGGTCCTTTGCGCCAAGGCGTCAACCAGCGGATTAGCCTCGATGTTAACTGCTCTTTGTGCCGGCTCCGGTCTATCTGCATTCGGATCGCTGGCGGCGACCACGATCCGGTTCCCCTGATCATCCTTGATAGATATTATTCTGGGGGTACCATGCGCTCTCGGTCCCGGAAAAGCGGGAACCGGCAAGTGACGTCTGAGATCTTCACGATCCCACAAAAGAATCTCACCGATGACCTCATCAATCTTATACCCCAAGATTCCCCCGACTGACCAAAGATCTTCAAAGCCGACCAGGCGCCTAAACCAATCTCTCTTTTTAGCCTTGGCGGTGAAAAATTCTTCTCCGGGAGAGACTTCCACAAACACCGGTTCTTGGGGGGCAAGTGGCTTTGCCAAACGTCCGTCCGCGTCGGTAATTGACCCGAGGACCAAGTAGGCTGTTTCCCCACTCTCCCTCTTGACTGAGAGCAGATACCCTCCATTATCAAAGCTAAGCCCTCTTTTTTTCTTTCCGCTTATCAGAGTGATCTTATATTCACCGTCCGGTTTTTCGACGCTCATTTTGTCGATGAGGAGCTGTAAATACTCGCTGTCCTTACCAAGTTGTGTGAAGACCAGTTCGATCTCCTCTTCTGCCGCTGCCGCCAGAAGCCTGACCCGGAGCTCCCGCTCCAGTCTACCACTCAAATGTTCCAGTTCCCTCTTTTCTTTGACTGCCATAGGCCCATATTCTACCTCCAATTTACACTACAGGTCAATCAGACATGGTAAAATATAGGTATGCAGATCCTGACTACTCCCCACCCCTTCCTCAAGCACAAGGCCAAGACGCTTACCGTCTGGGACAAAAAAACAGCCAAAGAAGTGAAAGAGATGGAGGCGATCCTCAAAAAGACGGTAAACCCCAAAGGAGTTGGTCTGGCCGCCACCCAGGTGGGTCTGGACAAACGGCTCTTCATCCTCCTCGACGAGGCTAGCCAAACCACCAAAGTTTTTGTCAATCCAGAAATCCTCGAGATGAGTAAAAAGATGATCGCTGCTGTTTACAAAAAAAAGAAAGATCGCTGGCTCGAAGGTTGCCTTTCCATCCCCAAGATCTGGGGTTTCGTAGACCGGCCTTACTCGATAAAACTGAAATACTTTATCCCGAAACAGCTCGACGGCAAGTGGGTCCTTTCGGAACAGATCGTAGATTACAAAGACGTCGAGTCGGCTTACGTCCAACACGAGATCGATCACCTCAATGGCATCCTCTTTACCGACCGAATACTGGAACAGCATGGCCAGATGCTCCGGGAGACCGAAGACGGCCTTTCCCCAATTTCCCTTTAAACTAGTCATGAAAAAGCCCCACATCGAGTGACGTAGGGCTTTTGTTCTCCCCACCCCCAATTACGGATTGAGAAAAAGAGAAGTCGCTGTCGGAGCCGGCGTTGTGGCCTCCACTGCGACAGTCGTATCGGTCGCCAGGGAAAGGTCAACCTGGGCATTGCCCTGGATGATCAGGATCAATCCACGGGCACCCTTCGCGACGACGAAGACGATCTCTAAGCCGAAGCCGCCTTCGCGCTCTTCCACGAGGGCAACGGCGTAGCCGTACACCTTGCCCGCCTCATCCACGAGCCGGGGGGCATGGCTGCCTCCATCTTCGAACCAGACATTCAGGTCCGATTTCATGGTCCCCGCCGGAAAGACCAGGTGAATGATCACAAATTCGTCATTCGCCGCCGTCGGCACATACGGTATTTCTTCCCCCGTATCGGTCGTGACGGTAATAACCGACGTCCTCTCTAGGCTTACGATCCTCACGGCCAGTCCGCCAACGTCAATGGGACAGTCAACCCCTGCCACTCCACCGCCTTTACACGGAACTGGTGTCGCCACGGGTAGTCTCGTCGCGGTCGGCGGCAGTGGTGTCGCCGTCGGGCGGATAACTGTCGCGGTCGGCGGCAGTGGTGTCGCCGTCGCGGTCACCGGCTCGGGCGTTGCGCTCACCCGGACCTCCACAACGGTGACGAACTGCGACGGAGCCGCGCCCGGAACGACGAGCATCAAAATCAGCCCGACGGTCCAGAGCAGGTGCAAAATCACCGAGGCCCCCAAAACCCATACCGGAAGTTCTATTTTCGTTTTCATTGGTTTCACCTCCTCTCGGTGAAAACATGGAGTGTCAAAGAGCTACTTCCTCTCCGACACTCCACAAGCGGAACATCTTCAAGAAAATATAAATCTTATATTACCACGACTCTAGGATATAAGTTGTGTTAGAATTCACTAACTCCTAAAACCCCGCAACTTAACAAGTTAAAACTTTCCCCGCAAGGGGAAGAAAGGAAAAGTGGAAAGTGTCGAAAGACAACAAAGAGAAAAAACGGAACCTCTTTCCGTTAGTCGCCGCAATCGTTGCGGCGGCTCTCTACTTCGCGATGGCAATCAGCTGGCTGGTGTCGAAGGACATCGGTCTCATCACCGCCGCGCTGATCGCCATAACTGTCTTCATCGTAATGACAGTTGGGGTCTGCACAGCCATGCTGTTAAAGATGGCTGAAAAAAAAGAAGCACCCACGGGAAGAGAAGGATCGCGCGACCGCGACAACCAGCAAGAACTCAGTCGCGAACTCCAGATCGAAGGTCTCCGTCGTGAAGCCGTAAAGGTTCACGACCGCATCTTTAGGGTGGGGGCCATCATCAGTGTGGCCCTGATCCTCTATGCGGCGATCATGAAGACGGTCTTCGGCCTGACGCCGGAAGAGCTTTTCTTCGTCGCCTGGCCGCTCGTCGCGCTGATCTGGTTCGTCCAGATCGTCTTTTTCCCCCGCTGGCTGACTTACACCTCGTTCCTGGTCCTCTGCGGACTGCGCGTCGGGATCCAAATCTTCGGACTTGGCATTCTGGCGATGCTACCAAACTTCATCATGATGCCGTTCTTTTATCTGCTCATGATGTTCTTCATGTTCGGTTCAATAATGCTGCCCTCCCTGAGCCAGGTGAAGTACAACCGGCCCGGGCAAGGCAGCTGGGGCGTTCTTCGCGGGGCCACTCGAGGTCAACCCAGGGCCCGGGCGGTGTTCGACACCGCCTTCGAACAAATCGAGGCCTATGTCTCAGGCAAATCCGACATCAGGCCTCCGCGCGGAGTTCTGGCCCACGGGCCCCCTGGAACCGGCAAGACCCTGTTGGCCAAAGAAAAAGCCACAGAGTCGAGATTCCCATTCGTTCACGCGGATGGGCAGGTCTTCAATCCGCCATTCATGGGCTTTGCGCCCATAATGAAGATGGTGGTCCAGGCCATGGTCGAGGGGCTGGCCCGCGAGTACGGGTATTGCATCCTCTTCCTCGACGAAATCGAAACCCTACTTGCCGCCCGCGATTCCGGAATGGCGCAAAGTCAGCAACGATTTGGCCTTCAGGATTTCAACATCCCAGGTAACGACCTGGCGTTCGAAGGCAAAAGCCAAGGGCCAACCGAGCACCAGATGTTTCTGCCCGGGGCAATGGGCGGGAATGCCGGGATCTACGGCTTTCTCACCTGGATGGACGGGATGCAATCACCCCCGTTCTTCACCAAGTTGGCGCTTGGCATCGCCAACACACTTCTCTCGGTTTTTCTGCCGGTGACAGCCTTTGGTCGGATTCTGCGATTTGGCCCCGCCAAGGTCGGCACCTCCAACGTTCTCTTTATCGGGGCAACCAATCGCCCTGGGATGCTCGACTCGGCAGTCAGGAGACCGGGGAGGTTCGACTTCGAGGCAGTCTTCGAAGAGCCGGACGACATGGCCAGGTTTGACTTGTCGCAGTACTACATCAAGTTACTACACAAGCAACGCCACATACGCGACGAACTGCTCGATGAAAAAATAATCTGGGCTTTCGCACTAGCAACCCGGGGCATGGCCCATGCCAAGATCGAGCAGGTCATCCGGCAGGCCGTCCCGGTCCGGACCCAACATCTTTCCGACCTTCGTCGGGTCGGGAAACTTGCCGAAACTGGCGGTCTCGAAACCGAGGCGATCGCATCGCTTTCGGAAAATGAGAGGCGCCAGAGAGAGATGGATGTCAGGTTTTGGAAGCGCCACAGTCGCGAGGTTTGCGACAACCAGGGGAAAGAGATCCCTGGTGGCTGGGATGAACGCGTCAACTGGGATGCGCTGATCCAAAGCCTGTCCAAAGCCTCATGGGGCGCGGTTCGCTACGAGGCGATCCACCCCGAAACCAAGATGAAAGTCGCCTACCACGAGGTGGGGCACTTCCTGATGTTGGTGATCCTTTTGGTCAAGCGCTTCAAAAGCATCCCGACTGTCCTAACAGCCCTCCCGCGCGGGGACGACTCGCTGGGCAAGATCGTCTACATGCCCAATGACCACCGCGAGATGCAACCCCAGGAATACTACGAGGGCGCGTTGCGGGTCGGCCTTGGCGCCTGGACGGCTGAAAGATACCTTTTTAACCAGAACATGCCCGGTGTCTCTGGCGACTTGCGGCAAACGACCGGCCAAGCCGCGTTCATGCTGAGTCGGCTTGGCATGCCTCCAATGGCATGCACCGACGAGGAACGCGAACGCTGTCAGGCCATCGGGCTCCAGGTCATCTCGGAACCCGAAGCCGGTTCGTTTCTCAACCCCGGCGCTGGTGCGCTGGTAGAGAAAACGCTGTCCGGCCACCGCAAGGAAATCGCCCTGATGTTGGGCATGGCCGTCAGGGATATCTATCGCCTACTTCGTGCCAACCGCGAGATCTACGCACGAGTGGTCGCTGAGTTAATCCGCGAGGACGAAATCAGCGGCCCACGGTTGGAGGAACTGCAAAACGAAATTCTCGCTCAGTTGGTCGACTTCGACCAAATGAGCCCAGAAGATCGCACCGCATTTCCCCAAGACGACTTTAAAGTCGCCAATCCCTTCTACGGCGAAACCGTCGCCGAGGGGGCGGATGTAATCAAGAGGGTCGAGGAACTTTTGCGCGTCGAAGGCGCACAAGGAGGTGTGTCATGAAACAGAAAAACCCGATCCAACGTCGGATCGTCAACCTACTCGCCCTCCTCGTGATCGTCGCGGTCGGTTTGACCGCTAACCGCTACTACGCCGCCGGGACCAAGACGGCGCAGACTGACATCAACCTCCCGCGGGTTTCCACGATGAAGATCGTGGAAACCAAAGTCGAGGATGAGAAGGTCCAGGTGGCGATCGAAGTCACCAGTAGCGACGAGGCGGCCATCACAGCCGACCTCGTCTCGCTTTACCGATGGGGCCGAAGCAAGTTTCGCCCCGTCAAATGCGGTGAGGAGTACCCCCCCGAGCTCTGCTCGATCGGGGAGGTCCACATCTTCTTCCTCGCACCCCAAAAAGATGTCCCATCCACCACCGGCGAGCTGGTGGATGTGTACCGGATGCGTCTGGAAATCTGGCTCGACCAGTTCCAGATCGATACCTTTCTGAATCCCTCGTCTGGGTTAACCATGTTTGCCGAGGTTAACTTGTTCCACACGGCCGCCGCAGAGAAAAACGGCGGCGGGATAAAAAGCACCAACGAAATCTTCACGGGCTTGAAATAGCCAGCGGTGGCTAAGGAGCCAGCCAGTGAAGACACAACCCAAGAGCCTCCCCCGACCAATCGGTCGGGGGAGGCTCTTTTCATGCCAAAGTGAATTAGAGTTCCTCGAATCTGATCTGCTCGGGATCAACTTGCCTCCCCGTCTTCATGCCCAACAAGGCCGCCTCCTCAAAGCTGACCACTCGGCGGCCCCAATAACCTCCCCCGAGCTGGAAGAAGTGGGTTGCCATGGGATAGTCCGGTCCTTCCCCGCTCTCTATCCTCACAAAGGAACGCCTGTCACCATCCACCCACCAAAGATCAATCCCACGACCGGCCAACTCCTTGCATTCCAACCAATGCCGGATATTTTCAACCAGACCAAACTTCTCCGAAACCCCGAAATTCCCCAAGCCCAGGTATTCCAACAATCCATCCACCCCCCGCGAACCCAAATGGTAGACAAAACGCTGTTCTGCCGGCTTTTGTGCCTCTACCGAAGGCAGTCTCAGCCAATACTGGACATTCAGATCGTCAACTTCGGCCACAATCAGGGGCACTACCGCTCTCTTCTCACCATAAACCATGCATTCACTCCCCGCACGGTCGGCTACTTTTATATCCAATTTTTTCAAAGCACCATTCCCTTCATCCAGGGCCATATCCAAGGAAACAGCCATCCTGATATAAAGCCCCCGATCGGCGGCAGACACTCCCAGTTGGTGGAAAACAAACTCCTGTATCAATCCGTATCCATGACCGTCCTCCCGCCCCAAAAAGGCATCGAAATCGATCAAGTCCTGCATCAAATAAGACAACATCAATACCCTCTGGCCCTCGCTATCAAGATGGTGAACTAGCTCTGCTCTGCTTCTCATTATCGAGCCCGGAAACGGCTACAAAACGAATTGTATCACCCCGGACTAACGGGCCAAATGTTTCTCGCCTCTGGTAAAATTGACGCCATGACCAAAACCGCGAACCTCATCTACTTCGGCTCCCCCGATTTTTCCGGGGAGGTTCTGGAATCGATCATCAAAAACAAAGCTTCCGGGGTAAACATAGTCGGCGTGGCCCGCCCGCCAGCATACGCAGTTTGTGGCGTGGTCACTCAACCGGACAAGGCGGTCGGCCGAAAGCAAGTTCTCACCGCCTCCCCCGTCGGGATCATTGCCGGCAAATACGACCTCCCCATCTTCAAACCGGAGAAACTCGATGACGCCAACCTGACTCACCTAAAGCTTCTCACGCCGGATATTTTCCTAGTAGTAAGCTACAAGAAGATCGTTCCGACGTCCTGGCTGACCACCCCCACTCTCGGTACTTTTAACATCCACTTCTCCCTTCTCCCCAAATACCGGGGGGCGCTTCCGATCAGTGAAGCCATCAGAAACGAAGAGCGGCAAACCGGCGTCACCCTGATGGTCATGGACGAGCAAATGGATCATGGTAGTATAATTTCTCAAGCGAAGGTTACTATTGATATAGACGACAATATCGAAACGTTGACCAACAAACTTACCCAAGCCGGTATCAAACTGCTTTCCGAGTATCTTCCCCTTCTCGCGATAGGAAAATACACCGCCACTCCCCAAAACGAGGTCAAGGCCACCTATACTCCGACTACAAAAACCCATACTCGGGAAAATGCCTTCATCGGCTGGTCGGTCATCAAAAAAGCCCTCGCCGGCGAAAACGCGGCCGCCGTTCACGCTCTCATCCGTTCCTGGAACCCTGACCCCGACGCCTGGACCAATATCGACGACCTCCAAGTGAAACTAATCCAAACCCGACTCAATCAAAAAGAAAACCGGCTCGAGATCGAACTCATCCAACTTCCGGGAAAGAAACCCATCTCCTGGAAAAACTTCCTCGCGGGCCATAAAAAAGCCCTCTACTCTGCGTAGAGGGCCTTTTGCCCATGCACTTTGGGCTAACTAAATCTTGAACCGGCCGATGACATCACCACCGGTCGAGAAGTCCCCATCGGTTTCGATGTTGACGCCCCCGCCGTCACCGCCGATGTCTCCTGAAGGCATGACCGCCGCCTCCAGACAAGTGCCGTCAGCACTCACCTGTGAGAAGATTTTGCAGGACATGCAGGAGTGCTTCTTGCCCGGCTTATTCTTCTTGACAACCACGGGCGATTTGCAACTGGGACAAACGAACCCGCCGGGCGCCGAAGCCGCAGGGGATTCGACCGATGCAGGCAGGGCCGAGTCAGCGGCGGCAACGGTAATCAGATCCTCAGCGACCGTCCTGCCGCCAATTTTGACGTCTCTGCCAGCCTGAATGTTGACCCCGCCGCTCTGTCCCTGGTTCACCTGGGTAAGGACCTTGACCAGAATCTTCACGGCAGTTTCGTCGTCCACACGGCACTTGCTCGTCTGCCCGCAACTCGAACAGACGTACTTCTTGCCGAATTCGAAATCGGCCGAAACGGGTGCCCCGCAGAAAGGGCAATTGATCTTATCCATGGTGTTTTCCTCCTTCTGGAAAACGATATTTGGTGCAAGTTTAAAAACCGGACAAAAGGCGCGTTTGCCCTATTCCGGACTTGAACCTCATCTTACCACAAAACCAATCAAAAATACAGAATTATAGGTCATTATCCCAACCCATTTCCGGAAACGCCTGGCCCGCAAACGAACGGACCATCTTCGCAGTTAGCCGAGTATTGTCGAGCCGTGATGGGTCAAATAGCTGGCTCGCGTGGTAAGGCATCGCCTCATCGTTTTCCACATCAATAATGGAAAAATCCACCACCTGCGTCCGAATCCCCACCGCAAACTCCGCAGACAAGTCAAAAATCGGGCAAGGCTGTCGCCAGCCGGACAAAAATTCCCCCACCAAATCCTCTTCCCCCTCAACGACAAAGTCGAGGGGTTCATCACCTTCCCCCTCATCCTCCTCACCTTCTATCACGCCAAAGGCCGCCACCATCTCGTCATGACGAATAATACTAATCAACTGGACCGTCTCGCCATTTTCTGTCCGCACCAAAAACACTTTTGCCTCCCCATCATCGTCAAACTCGACGACAATGACCAGATCATCTCCTTTTATTTTCAGCTCCACCGCCATCTCAAACAGCTCGTCGGGCAGATCGAGTATGCCCCGGGAATAAGAATCAATCACCCCAGCGGTCAAGCTAAAACTAGCAGAAGTCAGAAACCCGCCCACGCGATCGTAGGCGGCGCTGATGGTATCGTTTACCCCCACTACCACCTCGTCATCCGTGACGGTTACCTCCAGTAACTCGCCCTGGTCAGTCAACATACTGCAGCTTTCAAAACCAATCCCCGCCTCTGACAGACGATCGCCCAGATGGTTTCCTCCTCGGTTGTAAAGCCGGGCCCACTGTCGCCTCCCCAACCACCTTCCGCCCTCTGGTCCCATCCGTGATGAATTAGGTTTTGGAAAGGTCTCGTGGGTTAGCACAGTATTTATTATCCACTTTTCTTTCAAGGAACTTACCCCTTTTTCTGAGGTTGAAGCGAAGCCAACAGCCGCAGGGCGCCGGTCGGTTTCTTCACCAAGTCAATTAGATTCGGATTCATTTGGCGATAGAGTTTCGTCGTCACCATCTTTTTTTCACCTCCAATTGAGATGGACAAGACTCCATCCTTTGACTGAATCAGAAAGTAAACCTTGCCAAACCAGCCCACTTCGTTATCTCCGAGAGTCACCGAGCCCAAACCGGCGTCCTTTCCATCAACCAACTCATAGCCTCCGATACCTTCATCTTCCTTTTCGACTTCGTCACCAACAATCAGCTGCACCCAGCCGCCTCGGTCTCCTGACGCCAGACCATCCCGAAGGTCAATCTCGATAAAGATTTCTCCCCCGCTTTCGACCAGAGCACGCGTCAGTTCCATCGTTTCCGGCTCCATATCCCACTTCACCTCGGGGGGAAGTTTCTCAAATAACCTCCCTATCTCGAAAGTAAGCATGATCAGGTTGCCCTCGTAGTCATAACTGCCCGTTAGACATTGGCTTAGTGAGGCCATGAATAGCACCTCGGGACCATAAAGGACATCAATCTCCGCCCTCGCACCATTATCATCCTGAACTGTCACCAAAAAACCGGAGCCTCCCGTCGTTTCCAGCTTGAATGGCCGGCGCGTCCCGCCGAGATCCAGCTCGGTTCTGGGCTTTTTTGGATCAAATAACTGTACGAGTTCGTATCTAGCCATTTTTCGGTTCCAAAAAGACTCCCTCTAACAAATGCAAGGCCTCGGTCTTACTGGGCATCTGCTCCAGCGCAATTTCATCAAAAACGCCAACGCTATCAGGCTCCCTGGCTACTCTGAGCAACTCGATACGCACGACACCCTCCCCCTTCTTTTTTTCGTAGAAGAAGACCACCTCCGAATTCGTCAGGGTCAGGCCGACCTTGCCGGTCAGGAAACCAAAGTCATCAGCAAAAGTCAGATCTTTACCCTCCCCCACGATTCCAAGTTTCAACAAATCGGTGAGCTCCTCATTCGTTTGCTGTTTTGTTTCAAACTCAGCTCCGGAAAAGTTCGTCACAAAGACAGATGGAACCCCGGAAGACAAGTCCAAAGTTAGGGCAATACCCATCCTCATCTCATAGCGGTCGGCAACATTGGTAGCATCCCCCACCTCCAATAGCGTCTTACCATCGGCCAGGAAAACCATGTCAAGGACCGAAACGCTCACCTTAGTCAGGGCATGAGTCTTCCGGTCGTAATCCACAGTTACGAAGGGGCCCGTTGTCATGATCACCACCCGGTCTTCAAGACCGTAAATGTCCAGTTTGCTTCCGAAAGAAACTCCCCAATTTCCACCGACTACCTCACGACACCTTTTCTCCTCACCATCGCCGGCTTGCTCATAAAATTTTTCCCCGTCTTTTTTTGCCATCTTGGGGTTTGATTATAACCTATAGCTCTAGGAATTCAACTTATTTGGCAACCGCAACAACCGCGGCCCTTTTCTCTCTCTCGGGAAGCCGCACCGCTCTCTTGCAGGCGGTACAAAGTTTCAGGCGGACAGCCTCACCCTCGATCACCATTTTGTGGGCGTGCAAGTTGGGGCGGCGGACCACATGCACTCTGTTTTTGGCAAAACTTACCAAGTTAGAATGCTGGACTCCCTTACCGCAAAAATCACAGGCATATCTTTTCTTCATCATAGGAGCATATTTTAGCACAACTTGCCCGCCTCAGGAGGGAGCTAAGCCATGCCAGCCACTATCGCCTCGGCACTGCCCAAAAACCGGGTCAGATTCGTCAGGGCAAACGGTTGGGACGATGATGAGAGCATCAGACCGTCCACTACTCCGCGATTCTCTCTGATTCCGGATACCACCAATGAAATAGGCAGATTTCTCGCAAAACCGGAAAGATCACTCCTGCCATGACTACTCCTACTTATCCTGACTGCCAATAAAGCGTTTTTGAACTCATCACCCAGTCTCTCCCTTTCAAAATCATCCAAAGCCAGCCTATCTATCAAACTTCTGCCCGCCTCGTTGCACAGCTTCGCTCCCTGCTGGGGGTGAACCATCTCGTGAATCATCATCGCCATCGCCCGGGCTACCTCAGCCGACCAGGGATCGTTCGGATCAAACAAACGGTCGCTGATTTCCAAATCAGAACTACAGTCCTTTGTCCGCGCCCTGACATTTTCAAAGTCATACTGCTCGCTAAAGTGCACTACCCCGATCGAGGGGTAGACCGGCTCCCGGATCACGCCCACCTGCCCCATTATTGGCACAAATCGCCCAACCAGTGAGTTTAGCCAAGCCAAGGTGATTTCTTGGTTGTAAGGAGGCAGCTTCCCATAAAGCCCGTTTATCCGAGTCGCGATCTGCTCAGCTTCGGCAAAAGAGAGGCTCGGGTCTCGGTCAAACCTCGCCCCAAACGTCCCATCCGCAGGAGCAGCCCGTCCGGAATCCCCCGAAAGCAGTCCGCCGAGAAACAGAACGGTTCCCCAAACCACCGTTTTCTTCAAAAATCCCCGCCTCGTTTCTCTCATTTCTGCGGATTATAGGCCCCCTATCGCCAACTTTCAACGAATGTTAGAATTAGCCCATGATTCAAACCCTCTACTTCATGATTGGCCTGGTCATCGCCATCACCATCCACGAATTTGCCCACGCCTTCACCGCTGACAAACTCGGCGACCCTACCCCCCGCGCCCAGGGCCGGCTTTCATTGAACCCCCTCGCCCATCTCGACCCCGTCGGCACCCTGATGCTTTTTCTGGTCCACTTTGGCTGGGGCAAACCGGTCGTCTTCGACCCCTACAATTTGGCCCACCCCAGGCGCGACGCCGGCATTATTTCCATCGCCGGACCGGTCAGCAATCTTCTCCTTGCCATCGCCCTCTCGGTTCTCCTCCGTTTCACTCCCGTTCCTTACTTTTTTGTACCTCTCTTTTACGTCATCGTTCTTTTGAACATCTCCCTGGCCGTCTTTAACCTCATTCCGGTCTATCCCCTCGACGGCGAGAAGATACTGGCTGCTATCCTCCCCCGTGACCTCGCCTATGAGTACCAGGCGGTCATGAATCGCTATGGCATGATCATCCTCATCCTGATGATCTTCCCCGTTTTCGGCTCCTCTCCGGTAATTTCCCTGATCACTCCGGCAATTGAGTTCCTCAGTCGCCTCCTCCTCGGCTAACTCCAATTTGCTCCTGCTCGACAAACAAACATATAATACCCGCATGGTCGGAGTTATCGAATGCAGCCAACACACCCTCAAAACTCTGGTCGAGGCCGCCAAAAACCCCGCCCCCCTGCTCTCAAGGGACAGCCTCAGCCCCAGAACCCAGCTTGTCCTCCAGGTCGCGGCGGAGATGGTCTTTGGTGAAGCCGCCGAAAAACGACCCGAAGTTTACCATCTCCTATCCAACCTGATTTATTACGCCAATAATTTCTTTGACATCGGTCTCCGCGCCCAAGAACAAATCTACGAGAACCGGCCCAGCCAGTTTTTTATCCTGGAAAAGGTCTATCACGAAACCCGGGAACAGATGCTCAAAGCCGTTTCGGCTCTGGCAAGGAAGAGGCCTGAGACAGTGCCCCTGATCGATAGCTTCATCAACGACGGCAAGAGGCTTTTCAAAAACAGGCACTCCTTTGATGGTACTAACTACGGCGAGATCGACAGTGGTGTTACCGCGGTCCTGGTCTTTGGGGTTACCGGCGGCATTCATCACCTCGAAAGGCTCGGTATTAGCCCGAACCAGGGCTGCACCAACCCGGAAGAACTCATCAAGAAATATCATCTTTTTATGATCAGCGATTTGAACCCCGCGAGCCTCCCCACCGATAGACAAACCAGACTTATCATTGGCATGCAGGCCATCGAAATGATTCTCGCTTCTCTCGATGACCAGTGGGGTCAGGAAGAGGACGCCCTCCTTGGCATCCCCAATGTTGCGAAAAACGGGGGCGACACCGGCACTCTCATCGCGCACTACCGGAAAATTGCCCGCCACTGCGGCTTCTCACAAACGGTTCTTGATTCCCTCTCTGCCCTGGTTCACACTCATAGACTCAAGACAGCGTCCCAGAAAAATGGGAATCCAATCGAGCTTTTTGAAATTCAAAAACATCCAAACCTCGGCAATATCTATCTACTCCGTGAGTGGTTGATGGGCCACAACCTCCTTTCCGAAATGCTCCGTTAGCTACAGGTTCTTCCTTCGCGCCAGAAAGCTCATCACCCCCACGATGATCAGCAGGATGATGAAACCGAATAAAATTGCTTTTCCAATCGCGACGACAGCACCGGTCAAGTTCTTCGGAGGTGCCTGAGTTACCGTCGGTACTACCGCCCCGCGCTCATCGATCTTGACCTCCTTCCCAGTTACGCTCGGCGCAACTGCTACCAGGCTGCTATTAAAGGTTCCTTTACCAAAATCGATCGCTTCGACTTTTCCGTTTAGAACCATGTTGATGCTGGGCTTGCTGGGGTACCCATCCGACTCCAAGGTAACAAACAGGGAATCAAACTTTTCGGCAATCACACCCGAAAGTTTGCCGCTGACCACTTCGCCCAATCGTTGCTTCCTTTCGGCTACGTTGGCCCAGACCACATATTTGTTGAGAACCGGGTCAAGCGCCATGGTCAGACCCCGGCAGGTCAGGAGTAGTTTGTAGTTGCCTTCAATATAGATTGAAACCGCAAAACAGCGTCCGTCGGCATCGGTCTTCCCGGCCAGCTGAACCACCCCTTCGTTAGCACGAACTACCTTGGCCGTGGCCAAAAGCAGGAGGAAGCCAAATACCACGGAAAAAAGATGTTTCTTCATACCTCTATCCTATCAAATCCCAGAAAGATACTCCACTGACCGCCCTCTGACTTGAAGAATCAATACTTTGGACTTATAATATAGCCATGGCATCAAGATACGAAACCAAAATAAGAACACTTCGAGAACGGCATGCTGGAGAAGCCAGGACCGCCATTTCCCTCGAGACTGTTAGTAAGGTCGAGGCGTCGCTTTCGACTATTGAACAAAAGACGGCGGACTCGGACAGGCTTCTCTTTGATTATTTTAGCTACCTGATTGGTGAACTGGAAAAGGCGATCTCTCCCGAAATAGTTATCTACCCCGTTGCCTTTTATAATGGCCAGGTGGAAAGCTTGGAAGCTATGAGACAAAAAGTAATCGAGCTCGCCCTGGCCGAAAGAGCTGCCGTCAGAGCCCGAGGCAGAAACTCTTTTGGCCAAATCGGTGATTATTTCTGGGAAAACTCTGAAATCGAAGACTTGGGAGAATTTAAACTACTTCTGGATGACTTAATCGGAGAAGCAGTCAGAAAATTTGAGATCAATCTGGATGAATGGCACAATAGGGTCGACTTGGGACATAACTAACGGTCTGAAAAAATCAACTGCCCGCTCGCTCGTTTGAGGCACCCCCACCAGTCGCATCTTCCAATCGGTCCTTTACTATCTGCTCCTCCGCCTTCACCCGTGCCCCTTCAGCTTCCCGTTCTTTTCTCATCTTCGCCAAGTAGGCCTCCCTATCCGCCACCACCCGCCGTTCGGACAGCTCTTCAGGCGTCAGTCGCAACCCCTTCTGTTCTTCAACTTCCGCGATTCGTTTGGTTATCGAACCTGTTATTGTTCCCATAAGTTTATTTTAGCTTTTTAATCATATAACTACCATCCAGTATATACCCTAGTTTCCGATAGTACTCACGGGTCCCGACTGCGGCAATAACCGCTAACTTTCGGTACCCGTTTTTGACCGCCTCGGCCTCTGCCTTCGCCATCAGCAGGCGGCCCAAACCCTGATGCTGAGCTTTGCCTTTACTTCGGGTCGAAAGCGGCACCACCTGACCGTAGGAATGAACCTCCCGGACGATCGCCGCACCTTTTAGCTCATCAAAAAGAGGCTTGTTTTCTGGGTCAGGCAAACGCAGCCGAAGTAGAGCATACAATTTGTGTTCGTTCTCATAGCTGAAAAACACTTCCCTGCCCCCCAGGGTCGTGAGGGTTTTGCGTCTTAAAGTTGGTCTGGTCAGATAAATCCCATCCTTCACTTCCCGGCAGCGGATACACCTGCAGGAGCGTCCTTCGGCGGTCAATTCGCGCTCCACCTCTTGGCGCATATTGGTCCTGATGCTGCCCGCCCCCACCCAGCCTCTACTGATATCCCGCACCAGCCGGTCCACGCGCACCCAAGGCGGCGTGATGGCGCTGATCTCTTTCAAGACTTTCTTCAAAGTATCATCGTCATAAGTCGCGAACTTCCCCCTCTGCCACATTCGGTATAGGGCCGTCCCCCTGATCACCATACAAGGGTAAATCTTGACGTAATCCGGCATAAACCGTGGGTCCGTATAGATCAGCCGCGCCATAGCAACATCCTTCTCCGGGTTACTCCCGGGTAGGTTCGGCATGATGTGATAACAGATCTTCATTCCCGCGTCACGGAGCAGTCTGGTCGCTTCTACCACCTCGGCTTGGCCGTGCCCCCGCTTGGTGATCCGACTAATTTCCTCGTCAATCGCCTGAACTCCCAGCTGGACCTTGGTCACTCCTAGCCGGCGCAGAAGTTTCACTTCGTTTTCGGTTACCCAATCGGGCCTCGTCTCCACTGACAAGGCTACAATTCGCTGTTTCGCCGTTTCATTTTTCGCCATCGCCTCTTCGACATCCTTCGAATCAGCTTCGTTACAGGCATCGTAAATCTCTTTGATGAAGCTAATCTTGTAATCAGACGGATAGGCCGAGTAGGTCCCGCCGACGACGATAATCTCGAGCTTGTCCGTCGGATGGCCGTTCATCTTCAGTTGAGTTAGCCGCTGGGAAATCTGTGCCTTGGCATCAAAGTTCAGGTTTTTTGCTCTCTGCGCCGCCGGCTCATCGGAAAGGTAGCTCTTGGGCATATTTAATTCCAAAGGGCAGTAGATACACTCACCTGGACAGTTGAAGGGCTTCATCATCGCCGCCAGCGGTGTCACCCCCGAAAGCGAACGCCCAGGCTTTATAATAGTTTTATTCATGTTCGACACCAAAAAAGTTGCTGATACATACGACCAAATTGCCCTTAATTTTAGCGCAACCCGGGGAAAATTGTCGCCGGAGGTAATTTCCCTGCTCCCAGCCTTACCCAAAGGAGCTACGGTGCTTGACCTGGGCTGTGGCAATGGCGTCCTTCTAACCGCCCTTCCCGAAGATATTTCCTACACTGGTATTGATATAAGCCCCACTCTCCTAAAAGAGGCTTCAAGGTCACACCCTGTAGCCCACCCCGTAGCCCGATTCATCTTGTCAGATATCAGTGTCGATTCAACTTGGGAGCGATTGGACCTGTTTGATTTCATCGCCGCCCTGGCCGTTTTTCACCATCTTCCTACTTCGGATGACCACATCAAACTACTACTATATATAAAGCAGCACCTCAAACCCACAGGGTCCGTCCTTGTATCTGTCTGGCGTCTCACCCAATCCCGGTTCGATAAATACCGCACCGACTCGAAACATCTCTCCATCCCCTTTCACAACGGACCGGCCCGCGACTTTTTTGCCTTCACCGACGACGAGCTCCCCAAATTGGCCAAACAGGTTGGTTTCGGCAACATCAAAACCAAAATCGTCAAAGATAATCTCTATCTAAGCCTGAGCCTCTGATTTCTGGTACTCCAATACCAGCTTCCTGACGGCCTCGAACCACAAAATATGCTCTGCCGCCATCTCATATCGCCCCTTTAGGATATTACTCATCATCGACTGCCGGATTCCTTCCGGAGCCAACAAGGTCAACAGATCGGCGTTCAACCCACCGATTATCTCGCGGGAAAGCTCATGGTAACGCATCTTATCAAGTTCACCTTTGGCCAACAGAGCCACCTCAAAAGGTGGATGGCCATCGACGTCATCGTTCGTCGCCAAACGAAAGATTTCTTCGTCGCGCGGATGTCCCGATCTTCCTACCAGCCTCGATCTGACAAACTGGTACAACTGCCTTAAGTCACTGCTCCAAAAATCTTGGTAATTGAAGGCAAAATTAACAAACGCCCGCAGGTGCGAATCGGCAAAGCCCCCCTCCTCCACGGAACGGGCGGGGCTTCCTAAAGCACAGGCCTCTTTGTAGTCTTCGTTCGTTATCCGACTCATCTCGGAAATCATTTTGGAAAGGTCCTGACCGAACCAAGACTCCACTTCTTTTCTCACGGCTTGATAATCAGGGTTCAGCTCTTCTGCCAAACCACAATCGTATCCCGCAACGTGGACGATCCTGCCATCCTCCCTCAGAAACTCCCTGACTTTGTCGAGGGTTTCGGGCGTGTAGATCCCCATAGAACCGAGCCAAAGCGGCAAGATCTCCATCCCCAGAAATCTACCGTCTCCATCTCTCACCTGAGGCTCCGGCCAGTTCAGCATCAGCGAGTTGACCAGCACCCGGCTTTCATGACCATGTCCTCCGTCTCCAATCAGAATCAAGCCCAGCTCTTCGTCCCGCTCGACCAAAACCACGGCGGACAAACGGTCAAAGGGGTAATTCCTTTCCTTTATCAGTGCCATCGCCTGATCCATCTGCCCTCGGAGCTTTTCGACTCGTTCTGCCTGAAGCCTCTCTTGTTTTGCATTTGGCATACGACCGATATTATAACGCATCTCAAACAGCGCATTCCAAAAGTCGGTGTGCTATAGTACGCCTCATATGGCACAGGCGCGAGGAAAAAGAGGTCCCGAAGCGGCAATTGAGACCGAACCGAAAGTTCGGGAGCAATTAAACTTTTATGGCGAAGGCATCGCTGACGTCATAGCCCGCGACCTGAAGCTTGGCACCTGCCGAGTTAGCCATGATAGATACACTTTCACTCCCGGACAAGTAGTCGAAGCCTATTGCCGCGACGACGACAGTGAAGCCAGGATTCCCGTCGTTATCCTTAACGTCCTCAAGAAAGTTCACCTCGGGGCCATCCGCCTCTCGGTTCTATTCCTTGACGGTTTCTTTGACTTCGGCCAGGCGCTAGACGATCTTAAGCAGTTCTATCCCGACCTGAACATGCTGACCGAACTTGATTACATCACCTTTATGACTCTGGATAGATTCCAATGTCTTAGTCCCAAAGCCCAGGAAAAGCTCCTCACCGAATCCACTGAAAAATTGCTCGAAGACCGACGGCTTCGCGATCTTTTTTTCCCTTCGATCGCCTTTTGGATGGGCGTTCGCGGCGGAAACGCGATGACTTATCATGAATTTCTCGTCACAGAAGAGATGGCCACCCAAGACGAAGTTGATAACGCCCTGTCCGCAATCAGTAGGGGTGCCCGACTTCCTCAAGCACAACGCCGAATCGAGGCCAGACTAAACAACCTCGAGAATCTGGCTCAACTGGCTGATTCCGCCGACCCTCTCTATGCTTGGGCTATCCTTCTGCGAAAGCCACGCTAACGCTTGACATCCCTCGCCAGAAATTGCGATACTTGATTCAATGCCCAACGACAATGCGGGTTCTTTTCCGCCACCGCCAACTGACAACTCGCAGCGAAGCGAAGATCCCGAGTATTCCCGAGGGACAACCAATCCAGTTTCTATTCAACCGGAAGTCAAACTGACCGACGAGGTCGCTCCCGATCTCTCTTCCCCTCCTACCGTCGAGGCCGAACCCCAACCCGCGTATCGCCAGCAATCCGCTCCCATAATCCAACAGCCCGTCTACCAACCACCCGCCACCCCGATGCCCGCGAGCCTACCATCCTCCAGCGGCGGCCACTTCCCCGTCGTCACTTTTCTTCTCTTGCTTATCTCCATCGGTGCCATCGCCGCCACATACTTCTTTTATCAGCAAACCCAAAACCTGGACACTCAGCTGTCTCAAATAACCAAAACCCTGGAACAGCAAAATATCAAGGAAAACCAGGCTACGATCACCCCCACCCCCGAAATCACCGAAGAACCTACACCCACCTCGACTCCATCGGTTGGCGAACCCACCATCACACCTTCAGGCTCGGGGCCGGTTTTTGGAAATATTGTGCAGGTGATGGCCCTCACCAAACAACAATATCCCGACTCTGCTCTAATTCTGATCAAAGTCACCGGCGCCGAGAACCCCTCGCTTACCCTGATCAAGTACTGGTTTAGGAAAACTCCGAATACCAAGACCTACTTTTATATCCAAAACGAATCCGGCAAAGACCCGGTCATGGTTGATCTTTCTGGCCGTGTCAGCCCCGATAACAACATTCCTTCCCTTAACTCGCTGGTCCAAAGCGGCAAACTGGGAGTCGACCTGCCCGCAGCCCTCACAATCGCCTCCTCCGTCTGTCCCACCAGTTTTGATTGTGTCAACACTCCCACTACAGCCCAGTACATCAAGATCACGAGTACCATCTGGCAAATAACCTATTCACCCAGCGACGGATCCAAACCCTTCGTCGTCCAGATCGACTCCGTCTCTTCCAAGATCAACTTCAAGTCGATGTGATCATTTGGGGGCTATTTTACCTCGGACAACTCACCGAGGATCTTGATCGATCTCTGTCTATATTTGGCCATGGCATCAAAAGGACCTTTTTCCGCATCGTGTCTCGCCACCAAATCTTTTAGCCAAGCAAAAACGGCGGCCGGGGTGACATCTTCGCCCAGAGCGAGCTCTGTGGCCGCGCAATAGAGGCCATAACAAAATGTTCGCCATCCAGTACTTCTAATCTGTTACAATGGCGTCATGGGAGAAACCACGCCGCTGACGCGACGCGGACTACTCAAGCTCATTGGTAACGCGGCAAAATATAGCCCATTTGTTCTTGCCGGAGCCGGGGCTGCAGACAAAACCGCCGATGAAGTTCAGGTAGCCCTTACCGATTCGTTTGAGAGTGATGGCATCAGCTATCTTCCCATCTACGAAATCCATTCCTCTCAAAAAGGTACCATCCCCCTACCCGAAGAGACCTCTGGATTCTTCATGGAGTACAATATCATTGATTGGGTCTATGAACACGATATCCACAACATCTACACCCTTCCGATCGACGAATTGGTCCGTGTCATTTCGATGCGTCCTATAGATGCCTCTTATCTGGAAACCGCTCGCCAACATCACTTTCCCGTTGCCTTCGGCGATATTGTCCGATACGCCCAAGAAGTGTACCCTCTGATAAAAATTGCCTCAAATAAAGATACTCAGCAGTTCTGGAACGGAATTTACCTCATCGTCGGCAGCGCCCTCCCCGAAGCGACCAGACTTGCCCTGTCAACCAAAATTCCCAAGATGTCGCGCCGTCGGTTTCTCACCCTCTCCCTGGCGGGGGTAGGGGCTTTGACAGGCAGTTGGCTCACCTCCAATACCAAAATGTTTGAGGAAAAAACAATCATGAAAGCAATTGAAACCGATCCCTTCAACCGCTTCCTCCTCCGTCTCTATGGTATGTCCTCCAACCTCCACCCGGAGGAGCCGTTCATTTTCGTGAGAAATGCCCTTCAGGCATTAAAGATCAAAACTCTGGCCGGTTTTACCAAACAGACAAACCCCCATCCGCTAATCCCCTTCGACACTGGGGCCATGCACGGGGGTACAGAGGACTTTATTCCCCTCCCCGATGACTTTCTTCGCCTTCTGATCGCCTACACCAACCGCTTTTATATGAGCCAGGTGGTCAAGAAGTACACCGCCGAGTCGGTCGCCACCACCCGCCTCATTGCTGCGGACGATTCCGCGGTCTTTCGCGATCTGCCTCCTCTGGTGGACAAAAAATTGCTCGCCCTCCTGCGAAACGTTCCGGATACTCCACCGACTTCCCCCCGCCCGGTAGACCAAGGTTCTTCCGACCGCTAAAATCACTTTGATCTACCAATCTTTTTTTAGACGAAACGTGACCGTTTTAGAACGGTATCATTTCTGTGCTGGGGACAAGATTCGAACTTGTGTAGGCCAGAGGCCAGTAGATTTACAGTCTACCCCCGTTGTCCACTTGGGTACCCCAGCATAACCTATATTTTATCGTATCTGGAGCCGGGACTGAGAATCGGACTCAGGTTTGAGTCTTACCAAGGCCCTGTTCTACCACTGAACTATCCCGGCTTGTGCCAACCACCTATTTTACCATTTTTTTAGCTTCAACCTTCACCGAATAGCCTCCGATAAATCTCAAGGTTACTAGTTCATCGAGAAAATAGGCTTTAGGTTTTGTGTTAAATAACAACATTCACCGAAAGAGCTCCGTATTTGCTGATCCGACGATAAGTTCCCCTCCCAAGTGAAGGCAACGAGTCTGAAACCAAGATGCGATCTACCGATAATGAACCGTAGTTTATCCGCTTCACGAAATGCCAGTAGGCATTGTCACCACCCACAATATCAGCAATATTTCTTATGTCATCACCACTCATTACCGTCAGCTTATCCATAAGTGCTATATTCTATCTGTGAGCTCTCGCAAAGAAGCAATCCAAGCCAGAAGTGCCGACGCGGCCGCGACTCATTTCCTGCCCTACTTAGTTGAGATCCAAAGGAAGCTCTATGTCCTCCTGGCCGTTATCTTCGCCTCCGGCGTCCTCGGCTTCATCTACTACCGGCGCATCCTCTCTTTCGTGCTTCAGTTCTTTAATCTCAAGGGCGTCACTATTGTTCTGACCAACCCCTATCAGTTCTTTGACCTGGCCGTCAACACCGGCCTGGCTACCGGCGTCATCAGTGCTTTTCCATTGGTCATTTTTTATGCTCTCCGTTTCCTCAAACCAGCCTTGAAACCCAAGGAATACCGCCTTCTCGTCCGCCTGGTCCCGATTAGCCTCATTCTTTTTGTCGCCGGCTTTGCTTTTGGTGCTTGGGTGATGCAGTTTGTCATCAATCTCTACTCTCAGACCGCCATCGATTTCAACATTGGCAATATCTGGGACATCAGTCGTTTCTTTGCCCAGGTGATCATCGTCGGCCTCTGCCTCGGCCTCGTCTTCCAGCTTCCGGTGGTAATGACATTGCTCCTCCGCCTGAAGATCGTCAAGCGGGAGGTCTTCACCAGCAAACGCCGCTACGCCTACGCCGCCATCCTTATCCTGGCTGCCATTCTGCCCCCAAACGATATCATCTCGTTGTCGATCCTTACCGTTGTCCCTTTACTTCTTTTCGAAGTTGCTCTACTATTCAATCAATCAATCTAATACACAGATATGTTTAGTAATATAGGTTCAGGTGAAATCCTCATCATCGTTCTCGTCCTCTTCTTTCTCTTCGGCGGTAAAAAACTCCCCGAATTGGCCAGGGGCCTCGGTGAGTCCGGCAAAGAGTTTAAGAAGGCCAAAAAGGAGATCGAAAACGCGCTTTCTGACATTAACACAGAAGAAAAGGATCAAAAAAAAATCACGCCCTCCCGCGAGGGTTCGGAGGAAGGGGGTGAATCAACCTAAATGCCTAGAATCGGAACTACCGAAATTATCGTCGTAGCCATCGTCATTTTCGTCATCTTTGGTGGTAAAAAACTCCCCGAACTCGTCAAGGGAATTGCCCAAGCCATAAAGGAATTCAGAAACGCCTTCAAAGACAAGGATTAAAGGACGAATTATTAATTAAGCACAAAACACAATGTTTCAAAACATCGGCTGGCTAGAAATAAGCATCATCCTCCTGGTCGTTCTCGTGCTTTTCGGAGGCAGGTTCTTGCCCAAAGCGGGTAAGGAACTGGGACAATCCGGCAAAGAACTAAAAAAGGCCGCCCAAGAACTCAAAGAGGTTGTCAAAGAGTAAGAACAGAAACCCGCTTCCCTAAACTCTTGGGCTTAGAGAGCGGGTTTTTCGTGGGCCAGTTTCTACTTATGGGAAAAGTAGTTGGCAAAACCGGCAAAAAGATAGCCGACGACCCAGAACATGAGCATTGCGCTCACCAGTCCGGTGACAAAGCCCGCGAGCGTCACGGGTGAAGTCTGGATCAATGCGGCATCTATTGTGTGATACCACGACCTGACTACCCCGATAGCCAAGTCAGGTACATAAACAACCACCAAGGTACAAACCGAGTAAAGAATCCCGACTGTCCAGGATGCTGCCTTGGCAATCGTTTTTGGTTGATATCTCATAGAGTCACCCCCTTTCTTCCACTATCTTACACCATTTTCCCTTGACAGTAGCCGTGATTGTTTCTAGACTGAGACTATCATCATTTAATATGAAAATAGGAAGGGGGTGACTTACCTGGATGCTACGTAACATTGGATCCACCGAAATCATTGTTGTGGCTTTGATTCTCCTATTTCTCTTCGGCGGCAAGAAATTGCCCGAGCTGGCTCACGGCCTCGCCGAGTCGATCAGAGAATTCCGCAAATCTTTCAAGGGTGAAGACAAAAAGGCTGAAGAAGAAACCGAATAAACACCCGCGAGTTCCTTCATCTATGAAGCCGGAAGCCTCTAGAATGCCCCTAGACGACCCGCTGGCTTCACGCTAGTATGAAAATAGTGGGTAACAGAAAAATCATCATCCTCTCTGCTCTTCTTGTCACCTCTCTCCTCTTTGGCGGTTGTCTCGTCGCCAAACCGGCGGATCTGTCTACCGAAAGTCCCGATGTTACTCTCTCGGGTACTCTGGTCCAGGCCGGAACCAGATTCTCTCTGAACACCTCCGGCAAGCCTCCGATCGAACTGGACAGCCGTCAAGTCAACCTGACTGACTATGCGGGCAAAACCGTCACCGTCACCGGCCAGTACTCAGGCACTACCCTCTTCGTCAGCAAAATCCAATAGACCTAGAGAGGTTAGCCTCAAGGCTATCCCAGCCACACTGTCCAGATCAGCCAAACCGCTTCCTCATCTCCCATGTCCTAAGATCGCCCCCCTGTCCAAACAGTTTCATTCTCGCCGAAAGGTCAGCAAACGCCTGATTAAGCACCTTTTTCGCCATCAAGTTGCTCTCCAGCTTGTCCTTGCCCAAACAGTTGATCGCGGCCCAAAAATACTCCAGCTGCAAACCCAATCTTCTCGTCGTCAGAAAATCTCTCTGTGAAATCAGCTTTCCGGTTTTTGTCTCTATGTTCTGGAGAACTACGTCCGGAACCAGTACGTCACTCTCGCCGGCATAAATCCTCTCTGAAACCTTATTCTATTTTTGCCAGATAAAAAAGTTATCATGACCGGCATTCCTGACATGATACTTCACCTTGCCCATCTGGAGGAAACCGGAGGCCAAAAGGACTCTGGTCGAAGCCTCATTGGCTTCGTCAGTATAGGCCGTGATCACCAACTGGACCTCCCCGTCTTTGGTGTGTTCCGTCTGAAGGAAAGCCAGGACCTGCCGTAACGCGCTCGCCATCTGGCCGGACTTGGCCTTCGGATGCCTGGCAAAGCCTATTTCCAGCACCCTTAAGCCTTGTTTGGCCAGATCAGCCAAGCCGCGCTTCTGTAAGCGCGCCAGTCGTTTCTTTTCCTCGGGACAGACCACGACCCAACCTTGGAGTTTGCCCACCTCGGCCTCATCCACATGACCAGCCTTACCCTCAATCGCCAGCACCAAGTAGTCCTTTTCCAGGGTGGCAAAGTCGGCCAAATCATCGTCTGTCTGACAAATGTTTTCGACGAATTTGACCACCCTGGGATCCGTTTCGATCTTCCAAAGGCGTTTTTTTTCTTCAGGGTCTTTCGGGTTCAGGTGTCTCAGCCTTGATTTCTCGTGGTCAAGATTAGCCTTGGAAGGATCAACTTTCCGTAAATCAACCATGCTAGGAGTATATACTATTATAGGGTAACATTCAAGCTGTCTGGAGCCACCTCTGAGATTCGAACTCAGGACCCCCTTTTTACAAAAAAGGTGCTCTAACCAACTGAGCTAAGGTGGCAAACTATATAGTATTTTACAGGAAAGAAGCCAGCACTAGTCGGGAACGGCATCAAGAGCGGTTTCTGCGATTGTCTACAAGCACAGGTTTCGGCCCAAATGAGCAGGTTTTGTGCTAAAATACCAGTCATGGCAAAAAAAGGACCTAGGCAACATTTAGGCTTGAAGTGCACTGTTTGCGGCAACTTCAACTACATCACCGAGAGGAACAAAACCGAAACTCCCGAAAAATTGTCCTTGACCAAACACTGCCGCACCTGCAGGAAGCACACCGCGCACAAGGAAGTTTCCAAGTTGAAATAACTTTCACAGCATTTCTCTTTTCCTGATAAAATCATGGCTGATAGGCCCGTGATGAAATGGTATCATGGGGGTCTCCAAAACCCCTCTTCCAGGTTCGAGCCCTGGCGGGCCTGCTAATCCCCAAAAGGAAGATTAAATGACGAGTCAAAGCGATTCTTTTCTGCTCTATGGCGCATGTAAGATTCCGACGCCCACCTGACCAATAGGGCAAAGGCGTTAGGGCTTAAACCATGTTTTTTTAGTATTGCTATATCCGGTTTAACATATATATTGGGGTCAAAAGGAAAGCACGCATCAAGTATTTCTTTACAGACTTGTAGAGAACGGTCATATACCACCTTTGCCAACTCCCCTAAATTAATTAACGTGGTAGGAATCGAGTGTTTAGACCTCATATCTTCATTAATTAGCCTTACAACTTCGACGTAAGTTTCGTACTCATCCCCAACTAAATCAATCTTCCGATCCAGATGCGTGTGGTGTGTCACGAGCTCATTTTCTTCAAGTTTGCCTTTGTAAAAACGGAGCACCATCTTCCCCCACTCCACCATTCTCCGGCCAATTTCCTCAAAATCTATCTCTTCTTCATCTTCTTCCGGGATTTGCATCAGGTCTAATATTTTATAGACCCAATCCAGATGAGTTCTACCAAACTGCAGCGAAATAATATTAAAAAGCGCCTCATTACCGGGTATCAGCTGACCATCTTTGGTATATAAAAATCTTTCCATATCGAGAGAGAGGTTAATCAGCCGAGCGCCAAGTTCGCGGTACTCGACCATTGGATATCTAAAGCGATTATTTACCTCTTTCCCCAATGGAGTTCTATTCCACGGCGCAGCCAGATCTCTGACAAATCTCCGCCGAAAATCTGCCGTCACCTTATCCGCTTTGTCAGCCCAATAACCAAATTCGTCAGCCCCCATCTCCGCTGCCGCAGAGGACAAAGTCCGATCCAGAAGAATGGATGAGTGGGTCACATGACCCGACGCCGCACCAATATTTGGGTCAAGAAACTTCAATCCATCCACATTCCCAAACGTTAGTTCTTGCGCCGCATGCAAATACTCTTCCTGAGTGGCAGGCAGAGTCGGATCAGTTACTATCACTCTCGCCTCAATTTCATTTCCATTTCCACGCCACGGCCCCCACTCAAAACAATTATCAGTCGTAGGATCGCATCCAAATTTGTCCTGATAATTAACCGGGGGCAATCCCCTAGTAATTCTATATGGTAACGGAATATGTTTCGCAAAAACTTCATAGAGAGCTGAGTGAACGAAGTTTTTCAGCTGTAACACAGCTTTCTCCTCAAACTTTTCTTTTATCGATGCCTTCCCGAATATCGTTTTATTCAGCCATACTCCATTTTTGCTTTCTATTCCCAACCGTTTTTCGTTCATCGACTTTAAAGCGGCAACCCTCTCCGGGTTGAAGTGCAAAGACCCTGGCACTAGTTCAGAAACATCAGCATTCATCTGCCGCGCCAGCTGTCTCAGCGCCCTGTCGCCATACCTTGGACCAAAATCTCTTGCCAGACTGCCGCTTTCAACAGCCTCAAGCATAGTCCTTCTACTTCTCTCATAGTTTTGGACAAATAATCTCCGTCGAAACTCTTTTTTTTCGTCTTCAGTTCTCACAGCTCATAAATCATGTAATACTATCGGTCACATTCTACCACACATGGTCAAGCATGACATCCTATAACTTGCATTTTCCCCTCCTTTATGGTATATTTTCCCCAGTCTCTTGCACTTTAAACTTTCTCCTTCCATGCGGTCAGCCCTTCACGGAGGTTTGACCGCATCTCGTGCCCGCTTAGTCGATCCCCAAAACGGGGACCGGAAGGAGAAAATCATGTTAGGCGCATTTT
>Ga0209541_10003246_pt1 | contig 30059 bp, 26 predicted proteins | sample RifCSPlowO2_01_FD_184027 | JGI IMG/M metagenome (GOLD analysis project Ga0209541, IMG submission 184027) | Groundwater microbial communities from Rifle, Colorado - Rifle CSP2_plank lowO2_0.1 (SPAdes) (version 2) | ecosystem: Environmental > Aquatic > Deep subsurface > Groundwater | place... | reverse complement strand
CTGAAAAATCCAATGGATTGGTATCACAGCATGAGCATACTTTGTTAATAGATGAAAAAGTAATTGTTTTGACGAAATAATTATCTTAACATTATTTTATTTTTCTATAAACCACTATAACATTCCAACCAAGATCTTTGCCTTTTTTATCCTTAAATATTATTGGAGTTTCTTTTATTAATTTCTCAAATCCAAATTTCTTGAATAAATATTCCGTAAATATAGAACCTCTATCATCTTGTAATACTAAAATTCCTTTATTCTTTAATAGTTTATATATATTTGCTAATATTTTATCTTTATTCTTAAATCTGTATTTTCCTGTTTCTAAGAAATATTTTTCTTCGTATAATTTTGATAAAGTAATTCTCTCAAATATTGCATGAAATTTATTTTTATTTTCTTTTAAGAATTTTGGGCTTAATTTTTCTATAGACATTTTAAATAAATTTTTATTTATTATTTCAGGGTTTGTGTCAATTCCATAGGCATTTGTTCCATATATTTTTAAATAATCTAAAAATAAAGGCGTCCTGTAACCTATCTCTAATATATTTTTATTCTTTAAAGTTTTAAGAGATTGTTTTAAAGCTGTTAATGTTGGAGAATAATAGTATCCTAAGAATTCTGACTGTTTACTTAATTCTTTTTTGCATTTATTATATAAATTTATATCAAATGTTTTCATGTTTTATATAAGCAATTGTTATATATAAATCTTTTTTATAATTAAGTTAAATCTTTTTTATAATTAAGTTAAATTTTTTATTAAAGAATATTAATTTAACCCATATAGCTCATAGCTTCGCTTTCTCTGATGGCAGCGCCACGGGCAGTTCTCAAATACTTTTCTTCAATATTTTCATATCTTTTCATATCTTCAGTTGTAATGCTGGGTTTTACATGCTTCAAAGCTTCATTAAAATCTTTCATAGTTATTTTTTTAGCATCTTTATCTTTTCTTACAGCAATCATTGCAGCCTCTCTGCATAAAGCTTCTAAATCAGCCCCTACATAATTTTCAGTTTTCTTAGCCAAATCTTTCAAATCAACCTTTTCAAGCGGCATTTTTTTGCTGTGTATCTCTAAAATTTTTAATCTTGCTTTCTCATCAGGTATAGGTGTTAATATTGCCCTGTCAAATCTTCCTGGCCTTAGTAAAGCAGGGTCCATAATATCTGGCCTGTTAGTTGCTCCAATAACAATAACGTCATTTAATTCTTCAAGACCGTCAATCTCAGTCAGCAATTGGTTAACAACTCTCTCAGTAACACCTGCATCATGATTCCTCCCTCTTCTAGGAGCAATAGCATCAATCTCATCAAAAAATATTATTGTAGGTGCAGTTTGCCTTGCTCTTTCAAAAATCTTTCTGACAGCTTTTTCACTTTCCCCTACCCATTTTGAAAGCAACTCGGGCCCTTTAATTAAAATAAAATTAGCTTCGGATTGCGTGGCAACAGCTTTCGCTAATAATGTCTTTCCAGTTCCTGGAGGTCCGTACATCAAAACTCCTCTTGGAGGCCTGATCCCTAATGTAGTAAAAACTTTTGGATTTTTCAAAGGCCATTCAACAGCCTCAATCAAATTTTGTTTTATTTCTTCCAATCCGCCGATATCTTCCCACTTGACATTAGGTGTTTCTATGAAAACTTCCCTTAAAGCGCTTGGCCTTACCATTCTCAAGGCATCTTTGAAATCTTCCTGCTCGACAATTAATTTCTCAAGAATTTCTTTTGCTATGGGCTCATCCTTTGTAAAATTCAAATCAGGCAATATTTTTCTTAGCACAACCATTGCAGCTTCTTTGCATAACGCCTCTAAATCTGCGCCGACAAACCCGTGCGTTATCCTTGCTATCTCTTCTAAATTGACATTATTCAACGGCATATTTCTAGTATGAATCTTTAATATCATCAGCCTCCCTTCTTTTTTAGGAACGCTAATTTCAATCTCTCTGTCAAATCTTCCTGGCCTTCTCAAAGCAGGATCAATTGCATTCGGCCTGTTTGTGGCTGCAATAACAATTACCTTTCCTCTTGTCTTCAATCCGTCCATCACAGCTAATAATTGCGCAACAACTCTTTTCTCAACCTCTCCGTAACTTTCTTCTCTTTTTGTTGCAACAGCATCTATCTCATCAATAAAAATAATGCTAGGAGCATTCTTTTCAGCTTCCTCAAATATTTCCCTCACTTTCTTCTCGGCCTCTCCGACAAATTTTGACATTATCGCCGGCGCATCCAGATGTATAAAATGCGCATTCGTCTCATTAGCAACAGCTTTCGCAAGTAAAGTCTTTCCGGTACCAGGTGGACCGTGAAGCAAAACACCTTTCGGTGGCTGTATTCCTAAAGTCTCAAAAATCTCAGGATGCTTCAAAGGAAGTTCAACCATCTCCCTTATTTTCTTCACTTCATCAGTCAATCCGCCAATATCTTCATAAGTAATATCAACTATTTTTTCTTCAGGCAGATCAACAGCTTTAGGATTAATTGCAATATTAGTTTCTTCTGTAATTAACACCGCTCCTTTCGGTTCTGTGTTTACAACTATAAATTTCAACCCTGGAAATCCAAACATGCCAATATCATTTTCCAGCATATCAAAGATATTTTCAAAGGGATGGTCAGTCATAGTAGTTCTCCTTCTTCTTGACCCGCCTAAAGCAACTTGGTCTCCTCTCACAACCGCCCTTCCTAATAATCCTCTCTTAAAAATATAAGGGTCAGCAACTTGAATTTCAACGCCTTTTCTTGCAGGCGCAATAACAATATTCTTAGCTTCCTTAATGTCAGCTTTTCTAACCTTAACATTCTCTCCTAAACTAGTCTGAGCATTTCTTCTTAAAATACCATCCATTCTTATTACAACTTGGCCAACATCAGTTGGATAAGCCCTGTCAACTATGCCTACAGTCTTTCTTACTCCTTCTATTTCTACTATATCTCCGGGTCTTACGCCAATCTCCTGCATGGTTTGAGAATCTATTCTGACTATTCCTTTATAGGCTTCTTCCTGCAAAGCCTCCATAACCTTCAGTTTTGTCTCTTTTAATGTTTCTTCCATTTTTAGTTAAGTTTATTAAAACTATATTATTATATAAAAATTAATAAACCTTTCGCATTAAAAAATGGTCAAAATAAGCTCAGGAAGCCCGGATTTGGATAGTTTTGTTAAATATGAAGATTTTAACATAATTTATGGCCCGGCAGGCTCTGGAAAGACAACACTTTGTTTATTAGCTTCTATTGAACAGGCTAAAAATAAGAAAAAAGTTCTTTATCTTGATACAGAAGATAGTTTTCCTTTGGAACGTTTAAAACAGCTTTCAAAAGATGAGAATATTATGGATTATTTGATAATTTTAAAATCTAATAACTTTAAAGACCAGCATGAAAAAATAAAAATTCTAAAAGATTTGATAAAAAATAAAAAAATTTCTTTGATTATTGTTGATACGATTGGTATTCATTATAGGAGATTGTTGAAGCATAATGCTGAACTTGCAAATTCAATGCTGAAGATTCAATTGAATATATTAAAAGACTTGTCAAAAGAAATTCCCGTAATAATTGCTAACCAGGTTTATTCCAATATGAATGGAAGCTTTGAAATAGTTTCAGGGAATTTGATAAGAAATTATCCTTCGCTATTGATAAAACTGCAGAAAGACCCTCGAAAATTAATCCTTGAAAATGAAAAGAAAGAATTCAGGTTTGAAATCGGGAATGAGGGGATAGTTGGAAGATAATTATTTGTAAATATAATAATTAAATTAAGGTAAAAATATGACGGAAGAAAATGAACTAAATGAATTTGAAAAAAATATTATTAAACAAATCGAACATACAAAATCGCATGATATAGATTTTTCTAATTCAACACCTTTAGAAGTAGCTCAAAAAGTATTTGGTTTTAACGGATTTAAAGAGAATGGTCAAGAAAAGATAATTCGGTTTATTCTTCAGAAAAGGGGTAATGCTTTAGGAATAATTCCTACAGGGGGCGGAAAATCTGCTTGTTTTCAAATTTCCGCATTAATTCAAAAAAATATGACTTTGATTGTAAGCCCTTTAATTGCCTTAATGAAAGATCAAGTTGAAAGTCTTCTCGAAAAAGGAATTCATTCTGCATTTTTTATTAATTCTTCTATAAATGATAATATTAAAGAAAAAATAATATCATTAATAAAAGAAAATAAAGTAAAAATGTTATATATAGCTCCAGAATCTTTACAATCTGAAAGAATACAAAATGTTTTATCAAAAACTAAAATAGATTTAGTCGTTATAGATGAAGCTCATTGTATTTCTACATGGGGCCATAATTTTAGACCTGATTACTTAAAATTAACAGAAGTTATTGAAAACTTAGGTTCACCTCCAATTTTAGCCTTGACTGCTACAGCAACAAAAAATGTTATTAAAGACATAAAAAAACAATTAAGAAAAAATTTCAATATTTTTAAAGCAAGTTTTGATAGACCTTTGTTATACCTTGTTATACACAATGTACCAGATAATATATATAAAGAATTATTTTTATTAAACTTGATTCAGAAACTAGAAGGACCGACCGTAGTTTTTGCTAGGACAAGAGAATTAACTGAAAACCTTTCAGATTTGTTAAATAAAAATAGTATAAAAAGTATATTTTATCATGCTGGTTTAAGTTCTGAAGAAAGACAAAAAAGACAGGATTTATTTATGAGTGGAGAATGCAACATAATTATTACTACCATCGCATTTGGTATGGGAATAGACAAGAAAGATATTAGGAATGTTATCCACTATAACATTCCTCAATCAATTGAAGGATACTACCAAGAAATAGGCAGAGCCGGAAGAGACGGAAATAAATCCAATTGCATACTGCTCTTCACTGAAAGAGATGTTCATGAAATAAAAGCATTAATTTCTGCTGATTGGCCAAACAAAAGTAAAATTGAAGATTTGATCAATCATTTAAATAATAAAACTACAGAATTAATATTTGCTACTCCAAAAAGTTTAGAATATGAAATAGATATAAAAGAGACAGCAATAAAATTAATTTTATATAGATTAGAAGAAGCTACAGTAATAAAGAAATACCCAAGTATGATCCATAACTTCAAAGCAAAGTTTAACAAAAGTTACGAAGAAATAATAAATTTATGTGATAAAAAATATGCAGAAGACCTTAATAAAATATTTAATTCTGAATATTTTAAAAATAAAATTACAATAATAAATTTTGAAATGTTAATTGAAGAAACTAAAATGAACTATTTTAGACTTCTAGAAATATTTAGATTACTCATTAGTGAAAATCATATTGAAATACTTAAAGAACAACATAAAGATATTATATTAATTAAAAAAGAACTAAAATCTTTTGATATCATACCACTAATTAATCTATTTCAAGATATTTTAAATAAAAATTATCAAAAGGTAGATGATCTTGTCGAATGTCTTACATCTCAAAAATGTTTTAGGAAAAATGTTTTAGCATATTTTGATGAATCTAATTTAAAAACTAATTGCAGTATGTGTTCTAATTGTATTATTTCAGAAATTATAAATACAGTTCCTATGCAAATAAATGAAAATTATGCTAGTGATAAAGAGATAAATAAATTATCAGATAAAAAAATTGAAATAAACAAAGAGGAATTATATATAATACTGTTAAAATCCATAGGAATTGATAAATACATTCCAAAAAAAGATTTTGTTAAGATTCTAAAAGGAGATCTACATAGATTATCTGCAAAATGGAAATTTGGATTAAATTCATATAAATTACTGATTGATGAAGAAGAAGTAAAAATTGAAGACACTTTAAATAAATTAATATCAGATTCGTTAGTTGAAACAACTCCCGATGGAAAATTAAGGATTACCAAGAAAGGTATTGATTTAATCAACAAATAAAAATCTTTCTCATGATAAACACCATCAAACTAATTCTAGCAATTCCCAAAAAATTTCTTGCAAAACTCTATATACTGAAGAATAACCTTTTTATCCGTTTCAAAATCTTTGCATTTATTCAAGAAAATAAACTTTTCTCCTTTTTCTAACTCAGACGCTTTTTGAACCTTGATATGTTTTGGAGTCACAAGTATAAAAAATGCACTTTTATAAGGATACCCTCCTTTTTTTGTGTAATAAGATTTGAAATCGAAGTCCTGCTCTCCTTTTGTTCTATATTTTACTTCAACATATGCTATCTGAGAATCTTTAACTATAATAAAGTCCGGCATTTTTCTTACTTCATCAGCCACATCCCCATATTTTGGTAGATACCTATCTCCAAAACCAGGGACTGTATTCTCCATACCAAAACGAAAAACTTTATAACCCATATTCAAGAACATTTCTTCTACTATTGCCTCTGCAAGTCTGCCTTTAATAGAAGAATCACTTATATTTAATTTTTTATAACAATCTTTACATAAATCATATTTCCCAGATTCTTCGCCACAAGATTTACAAGACCTCATTATAAAATAATATTCTATTAAATATATAAATGTTCTTGGTCACTTCATTTAACCCTCTAAAGTATTTGAATTTTTTACATTCATAAGATTCATATCCTTCTTGTTCCCATTAATCTTCATTATATTCCTGCATTTCGGGAAACGATTGCAGGCCAAGAAACTTCCGTAAACACTCTTCCTCAAAACCATCTTTCCCTCTCCGCATTTAGAACAAACTCTTTCTTCTTTAGCCAACTTCTCTTCTTCCTCAGTTAATTGTTTAGAAGGGCATTTGTCATTAATGCAGACATTCTGAGGCCTTTTGCCTTTACGAATAACCATAACCATGGGAAATCCGCATTTCTCGCATTTCAAAGTCGTATTCTTAATCAATGCATTCCCAGGCAGGCTAAAAGTGGTATTGCATTCAGGATATTTGTCGCAGGCAATAAACTTTGACTTATTCTTCTTGGAATACATTATCCTTAAAATTCCTTCCTTGCAATTAGGGCATTTCCCAACCTCGCTCTCTTTATCCCTAGTCTCAATAGTCGCTTCCCCTAATTCCTTCCCAATCTCTTTCTCATGTTTCTTGAAATGAGCCAATAATTTAGTAAGAACAGTTTTAGCCTCATCCAAAATCTCTTCAGGCTTCTTCTTCTCCTCAATAATCTCCTCCATCTCCTCCTCAAATTTTCTTGTTAAATTTTCATCAAGAATATCAGGGCAGTATTTCTGTAAAGTCTCCGTGGTTTTCATCCCTAAATCCGTGACAGCAATTGACTTGTCTTTGATATAATTCCTTTGGTATAAATTGTCTATTATGCTTGCCCTAGTGCTTTTTGTACCAAGCGACTTTCGCTCTAATTCCTTAATAATGCTAGCTTCAGTATATCTTTTAGGCGGCTGAGTCTCTTTGTCATATAATATAATATCTTTAACCTTTATCTCATCTTTCTCTTTTACATCAGGCAGTTCTTCCTCTTTCAAATCCAAAAAATCACCATATAATTTATGCCATCCTTCTACTTTAGTCCTGGTGCCTTTGGCAACAAATATTTCATCATTAACATCAATCTCAATAGTCATAGTTTCACGCAAAGCATCCTCTCCAAAGCAGACAAAAAATCTTCTTACAATCAGTTCATACAAGCCAGCATCTTTCCCTTCTAACTTGGGAATATCTCCGGTGGGATAAATCGCAGGATGCGCAGGGTCTGTCTTCTTTCCCTCGGAAGGAACCAAATTTTTTTTCTTCAAAAGTTCACCTGCTTCTAAAAACTTCTTGCTTAAGCTTTTCAAGATTTTAACATAGCCGATGGATTCAGGCAGTTTCTGCGAACTCGTTCGTGGATAAGAAATAAATCCGCCGGTATACAAATTCTGCGCAATCTCCAGAGTATTTTTAGGAGATATATTTAAAGTCCTGTAAGCTTCCATCTGCAAAGTAGTCAAGTCAAAAGGAGTCAATGGAGTCTGCTTGGTTTCTTTCTTCTCAACAGACTTAACAATAGCTTTTTTTCCTTTTGTTTTTTTGATTATAATATCAGCTTCTTTCTTCTTCCAGAATTTATCCTGCTTGTGCCAGGCGCTTATGTCTTCTTTATTAGCTTGCCCTTTTAATTCAATCTCCCAGTATGGGTCTGATTTAAAATTCTTAATATCAATTTCTCGGTCATACAAAGTCTTTAATGCAGGTCCTTGAACTCTGCCTGAACTTAATAATTTAAACATGCCTGTAGCGCTTTTAATGGATAATGTTAATGCGCGTGATAGGTTGATACCCCACAACCAGTCTAATGAATGCCTAGTTTCACCAGCGCTTGCTAAGCCAAAATTTATATGGGGTTTAGCTTCTTCAAATGCCTTGATAAGTTCATCTTTAGTTAATGTTGAAAAATACGCTCTTTTTGCATCTTTTCTATTGCAAACAAACCTCAATATATTCCAAAATATAAGTTCCCCTTCAGTATCTACATCGCAAAAATTATAGATATCATCTGCATCCTTGCATAATTTAGTTAAAGTATCTAAATAAGCTTTTGTAAATTTAGCGCTTTTATCGATAAGGTAAGTTGGCTGCCAATAAAAATTAAATACCGGGTAAGTCCATCCTTTCTTGTCTTTTTCAGCCAGCCCGTAAAGATGACCTACAGCGCATCCAATAACAATTTTTTTTCCATTATGCGTAATTTCATAATAAGAGACCTTGTTATTTACTTTCTTTTCGACCTTTTTGTCAGCTAAAGCTTGTGCTATCTTCAAGGATGCCTGAGGTTTTTCACTTATTATAAACTGATATGACATAAAATGCTAAAAATAAGGACTAGTATAAAAAAGTTATGGTTTTAAAAACAAAAGATTTATATAGAAAATAGACGTGTGTATACGTATGAGAATTAAATTAACTTTAACAATAGGTGAAAAGGTATTATCTAATTATAAAAAACTTTGTCAAAAAGAAGGAATAAATATTTCTAGGAGAGTGGAAATATTTATGGAAAAAGAGTTGAAAAAATGGAAGAGATTGTAAAGTCTATTCTATCAAAACAAGGTATAAGTTTACAAAAATTATCTATAAGAGCAGATATACCTTTCTGGACATTATGGCATGCAAGGAAGGGAAATCTATATCTAAAAACAAACCAGATAAAAGAACTAAATAAATTGTATAAATTACCTTCTTTAGAAGTAAAACCTAATGGTAATATCTTGAAAAATATTAATAATACTAATTATATCTCTCTTTATAACATTCTCCCTGAAAAGTCAAGGAATAATTTTAAGTTATATTCAAAAAATAACAATAAAAAAATATTAATTTGGTACCAACCATTAACCAGAGGAAGCACTGAATTATTATTGCCAAAATATGTATTATTTGATGAAACATTTATAACAGGATTAGGACTCTCAATTGGAGATGGATTAAATAATCCTGGTATTAAAAACACCCATTATAATTTTAGCAATACTAATTTAGGTTTAATAAAGTTTAATTATGATTGGTTGGTTAATTATTTTAAATTAGATAAAAATAAAATCCAAGTATATATTGTAACTCCTTTAAAAAATAAATTAAATTACCAAAAACAACTTGTTGCAAGATTATTAAAAATAGATAAGAATATAATAAAAATTTATAAGGGATACAGGCATAAAAAGTTAGTTGTTGTAATCCAGATTGGCAATGCAATATTTCAATGTGTTTATTTAAATTTATTCAAAAAGTTGAAAAATAATATACTAAATAATAAAGAATATAGAATAAGTTTTCTTAAGGGTTTATTTGCTGCGGAAGGGCATGTTAAACATAGTAGATATAATACTATAGAAAGTATAAGTTTTGCATTCAACCCAAAAACAGAAAAAGAATTAGCACTTTTTATTAAGACCTGCCTTGAAAAGGATAGTATAAATTCTAAAATAAATGAAAAAGGATATTTGTATATTTGTAATTACAATAATATGTTGAAGTTTCACTCTTTGGGTTTAATAGATTTAAATAAAGAAAAGAAAGACAAATTTATTAGATTATGCAAAAATGCAAAAATTCATGTTCATTTCAAAAAAGGGTATGTTAAGAAATTGATTAAAACTTCTCAAAGAAAAATGGCAGATAAATTAAATATATGCCAACCAACAATATCCCATTACATTAACAAAGATTTTATTAAACTAAATATAGCAAAAATAATTTTAAATAAAAAAGACTTGATTAATAATAGCAAATTTATTAAAGTTACAAATAATGTGATTAATAATAAAGAAAATATTGACTTTATGATAAATAATTCTTACTAACTCAGCTCTAGAAGATTTATATCTCAATAATCTTGCCTTTTCTTCCGACATTGATAACCCTTGTCTTCCCAATCTTTTCTTCTATGCCTTCAGCCTCATGGACATGCCCGCAGATCAGAATATCAGGCTTGAATAAGTCAACAGCTTTCTTTAAACTCTTGCTTCCAATGACAAACTTGCTGAAATTTTCAGACAGGCTTCCGGAAGGGTGAATATGCGTAACCATTATCTTTTTTTTCATTCCTTTTATATTTTCATATCCTTTTTTTAATGCATCAAAAATTTCATTTTCAGAAAGCTGGTTTATGCCGATATTTGCCCCGCCGCATCCAAAAAAACCAACATCCTTGTATTTTATGGAATAGCCATGCAGGTTAGTGACATTGTAAAGCTCGGCCAAAAAATCAGCGGTTGCAATAGTTTCATGGTTCCCGGGTAAAATCAAAATATTTTTATTCTTTTGCTTGAACTGCCCTACAATGCCTTCAGTATTATTTTCATTAACCAAATCCCCGTTTAAAATAACCAGGTCAACAGATTCTTTTTCAGCTAAATCAGCCAGGCCTTTAGCTAATTTCCTGTCTCCATGAATATCTCCTGCCGCTAAAATCTTCAGTTTCTTTGCCATAGAATAAAATTAAAATTATAGTTTATAAATATTATGTATTATCTGCTTCCTTTTTATCAATCCATTTAAGGGTTTTAGAAAGTTCTTTCTTATATTTTTTAGGAAAATCCTCTTTTATAAGTTCATTGCACAACTCACGTGCTTTTTTATAATTTCCGCACAAAGTATAACAACTAACTGCACTTAATCCTTCAGGAAAATAATCTCCTCCAAATTTCTTTATATATTGCGCAAGATCCAAATCAATAGTTGCTATTTCTGAATATAATAATTTAGCCTGTTCTTCTAAACCTTGTTTTTTTAAACTATCTGCCTTAAATATTAAACTGCTTTTTGTTCTAATAAGTATTTTACCAAGATATTCTATCTTCTTACTTAATTCTTTTATTTTTTTCATATTATTTAAAAAATCAAAGCATATAAAAAGTTTGTGGATTTACTCTTCCTTCTTCTTAGTGCTTTTAGTGTATTCTTCAGCGCATTCTTCAGAGCAGAATCTTAAAACAGCATCCTCAACTTCCATTTCAATGAAATTTTCATCAACCAAAACCTTTCCGCATTCATTGCAAAAAGCTATTTTCTCTTCTTGTTCATAACCTTTGACAAATCCCTCTTCCTGGTCGGTAATTGCATCTTCTTCCAATAATTCCTCTCTTCCTTCTTCAGTGTAAACATCTCCTTCTTTCCTGCCGGATTCAATGTCTTGCTTATTTTTTTCTTTTGCCATTTTTAATCTCCTTTACTCCACCCATATATGGTATTAAAACTTTTGGTATCTTTATTGAGCCGTCTTTTTGCTGGTAATTTTCAACCAGGCAGACAAGCATCCTCTCAGTTGCAATTGCAGTATTATTTAATGTATGGACAAACTCTCTGTTTTTTCCGCCGTATTTAATATTGCTTCTTCTTGACTGATAATCAAGGCAGTTTGAGCAAGAGCCTAATTCCCTGTATTCATTTGTGAAAGGGAACCATCCTTCCAAGTCAATAGTTTTCGTAGGAACTCTGCCCATATCCTGTGATGATAATAAAATAGTCCTGAATGGAATTCCCAATTTCTTGAACAATTCTTTTGAATTTTTTAATATCAAGTCAAACTCCTTCCAGGAATCTTTCGGCTTGCAGAATACAAATTGCTCTATTTTTTCAAACTGGTGTATTCTGAAAATGCCTTTCGTGTCTTTTCCGTGGCTTCCTGCCTCTTTTCTAAAGCATGGGGAAACTCCTGCAAATCTTATTGGCAGTTCTTTTTCATCTAAAACTTCATTCATGTAATAGGCATTCAATGCATGCTCAGCAGTTCCGATTAAATAAAGGTCTTCCCCTTCAATTTTGTAAATCATTTCTTCAAAAGCGGATAAAGTTATTGCGCCTTTCAAAACTTCTCTTCTCAGCATAAAAGGAGGCTGCATTAAAACAAATCCTTTCTTTCTTAATGAATCAAGGGCGAAATTTATCAGGGCCTGGTTTAACTTGACAAGGTCTCTTTTCAGGTAATAAAACCTTGCGCCTGAAACTTTTGCAGCCCTTTCAACATCTAATTGGTCCAATGCCAATAAAATTTCTTCATGGCCTTTAACCTTGAAATTTTTTTTCTTTATTTTTCCGAATTTCTCTAAAACTTTATTCTTGGAAGCATCTCCGACAGGAACGCTCTTGTCAACCAAGTTAGGAATATTTTCTAAAATAAAAATTCTTTCTTTCTCAAGTTTATCTAAATGTTTTTCCTTCTCTTCAATCTTAACAGGGATCTCTTTTGCTCTTTTTAATATAACAGAAATGTCCTCGCCTTTCTTTTTAGCCTCATTTATTCTCTCGCTCGTCTTATTTCTTTCAGCTCTTAGATTATCCGTCTCTTGTTTTGTCTCTCTCCATTCAGTATCTAGTCTAGAAAGCCTGTCAATTTCCTTTTCATCCAGTCCCCTCTTCCTCAAACTGTCTTTAACGACCTTAGGATTCTCTCTAATTAAATTTATATCGAGCATATCTTTAAAATAAAAACTAATCTTATAAACTTTATGGTTAAGGAAATTAAAAGAAAACCTTTATATATATGTTGGAATAGATATAATAAAATATAGATTGCAAAGGGGTGTATATTAACGTGGGGGTTAAATGTGGTAAAGAAAAAAGATATATTTGAAGTATTTTTTAGGCGTAAACCAGCCATGATATTGGTTGCTTTGAGGAAGAATGCAAGAAATAGGTATGGTTCATTGCTTGCAAAAGAAGTTGATTGCACCTATTCTCATGCTGTAAAAATATTGCAGGAAATGGAAAAAGCTCGTTTGGTGACATTTGAGAAGCAAGGCCGTATTAAAACAATAGTTTTAACGGACAATGGCAACAAAATAGCTGAATCCATAGAAAGGATACAAGAAATTCTTTAATTTTTTTCTTATATCTTTTTATTATATATTTATATTCTTATTTATGCTTATATTATGATGGAAATCAGGAACTTTATCCCAAGGGAATATCAGGAAAAAATATTTGAAACTACAAAGCAAAAAAATACTTTAGTTGTGTTGCCAACAGGCTTGGGTAAAACAGCATGCGCAATTATGCTTGCAGTTGAAAGATTAAACAAATATCCTGATTCAAAGGTTTTAATATGTTCTCCAACAAAGCCTTTATGCGACCAGCATACTAAGTCATTCAAGGAAAATACAGACATAAATGAAAATGAAATAGTTCTTTTCACAGGCGCGACGCTTCCAAAAAAAAGGGAAGAATTATGGAAAGATAAAAAAATTATAATTGCAACGCCTCAAACAATAGAATCTGATATAAAAAATAAACGTATTTCACTGGAAAACTTCTCAATGTTATGCATAGACGAATGCCACCGTTCAAAACTAAAATTTGCAAATACTATAGTGGCAAAGAATTACATTGAAATATCAAAATATCCTTTAATACTGGCCTTGACAGCATCCCCTGGCTCGACAAAAGAAGGCATTGATGAAATTTGCAAAAATCTTTACATAGAAGCAGTTGAAATACGTACAGCGCAGGATGAGGATGTAAAGCCTTACGTGAAAGAAAAGGAAGTAAACTGGGTTGAAGTCGACCTTCCTGAAGAATTCAATAAAATAAGCATTTTATTAAAAAATATATACAACACAAAAGCAAAGGAATTAAAAAACTTCGGGCTAAGCAAGCCTTCAAATCTGATAAATAAAAGAGACTTGTTATTCTTGCAGAAACAACTGCAGAAAGAAATAGAAAAGAAGAATAATTACGCATTCTACGGCATTTCATTGGTAGCATCAATAATAAAATTAAACCATTGCATAGAGCTTTTGGAAACCCAGGGATTAAACTCATTTAAGGATTATATTAACAAATTAAGAAATGAAACGTCAAAAGCTGCAAAATCACTGTTAAACGACAAGAATTTTATTGAAGCTATAAAACTTTCCAATAATTTATCTTTAGAACATCCAAAAATAGAAAGATTGCGCAGAGAAGTGGAAAAACACCTGAAAGAAAATGAAAAATCAAGAATAATTATATTTGCAAATTACAGGAATATGGTAAAGGAATTAATTTCAGTGTTGAATAAAATACCTGGAGCAAAGCCTATAGAGTTAGTGGGGCAGAAAGAAGGATTGACGCAGAAAGAGCAGATAAAAAGAATAGAGGATTTTAGCTCCGGCGTATATAACATTCTCATAGGCACATCAATTTCAGAAGAGGGTCTAAATATAAGTAGTGCAGACCATGCAATTTTCTACGAGCCAACGCCTTCTGAAATTCGTGACATCCAGAGAAGAGGCCGTGTAGGCAGGTTAACAAACGGAAAAGTAACAATATTAATAACAAAAAATACAAGAGACCAGGCATATTACTGGGTGGCAAAAAGAAAAGAGCAAAAAATGAAAAAAACACTTTACAAAATGCAGGAAGATCAGGCTTCATTGAAAACATGGTAAAAATAATTGTTGATCACAGGGAGAGCAAGGAAATAATTCGTGAGTTAATCAAGCAGGATTTGGACGTGGAAGTCAAGCAGTTAAATACGGCAGACATAGTTCTGCAAACAAGAGACCTTAATAATAACATAAAGACAATTGGTATAGAAAGAAAAACCCAGTCAGATTTCATAAATTCAATCATAGACAAAAGAATAATCAACCAATTGATAATATTAAAGGAAAACTTTGAAATTCCTTTATTGGTTATAGAAGGTGTGGATAACATATACACTTTAAGAAATATGCACCCTAATGCAATTCGCGGGATGCTTTCCTCAATAGCAATAGACTACCAAATTCCCATTATACATACGAGAGGCTATAGGGATACAGCGGCTTTAATCCATACAATCTCAAAAAGGCTTGAAAAATCAAGAAAGCCTATTTCTTTATTAAAGCAGAGAAAGCCATTAACATTAAAGGAAAAACAAGAATTAATCATAGAAACATTCCCAGGCATAGGGCCATCACTCGCAAAATCCTTGTTAAAAGAATTTAAAACAGTTAAAAAAATAATAAATGCTTCTGAAAAAAATCTGCAGAAGGTTGAAAAATTAGGCCCTAAAAAAGCTTCAGAGATTAAAAAAGTCATTGAGGAGGAATACCAATGATAGATTTGGTATTAATGGTAATTTTGATGGTATTTTCCATAGATATTTTATTGGTTTATAAATATAAAATAATGTACAAATCAAGGCATAAATTCCTGTTAGCATTTTTGCATGCTTCAATTTTAATTGTAAATTTATTTTTTATATTTTATTTGGGTTTTATTTATCAAAATAAAATTTCAATAATTATTAATATTGTTGGAGTTATTTTTGTATTGTTGGGAATGTTGCTTACAGTTTATACACTTGTCTTTTTAAAGGAAATAGCAATTCTGCCTAAAAACAAGCTAATTATAGGGGGGCCATTTAAATATTCAAGGCACCCTATTTATTTTGGATATATGTTGGCGGTAATTGGGTTAAGTTTTTTCTTTGGCTCTTTATATTTGTTAATTTATTCAATAGCTTTGGCATTTGCACTAAATTATCTGGCTAAACAAGAGGAAAAAGAGCTTGTTAACAGGTTTGGCAAAGTATATTTGGATTATATGAAGAAAGTTAAAAGATTTTTATTCTAATTTATACTCCTCTAATAAATAATACTTAGGTCCATCCTTGCTCAACTCACTTCTATACAGCTTAAAGCTATCAACAGAAAACTTAATCTTATCAATTTTAATTTTACTAAATAAATCTTTCAGCTTCTCTTTATCTTTTACAGCCTTAACTCTTCCTAAAGTTATATGCGAAGTAAATTTCTGGTCGCTAGAAAATGATTCAAGTAAATCCTCATCAATTTTTTTCTGCAAATTAAATATCTCATCAGATTTTAATCCAACCCATATCACTCTAATAGAATTTTCATCAGGGAATACTCCAAGCTCATCCAAAACAACATCAAACCTTTTAAATTTGATTTTAGCTAATTCTTTTTTAACTTTTCCTAACTTTCCATCATCAATCTCTCCTAAAAATTTCAAAGTCAGATGAATATTTTTCTTTTCAACCCATTTGGCTTTTACAAATTTAGAAATCTCTTTCTGTAAATCAAATAAATAATCTCGAACTTCACTAGAAACATCAAAAGCTATAAAAACCCTAGCCATATATCGCCAGATCTTCACCCTCGTCTTGGCTTATCTTTTCAACAGCGCTTACAAAATCATTCATATTCACCTTCATTCGCCCGTTTCTCATGGCAAAATAGCCGGCTTCAGTGCAAACCAATTTAATATCAGCGCCGGAAAAATTATCAGTCTTATTTAAAACCATATTGAAATCAACCTGTTCAATAGGCATATTCTTAGTATGTATCTTTAATATTTGTTCCCTGGCTTCACGTGTCGGCACTGGGAATTCAATAAGCCTGTCAAATCTTCCAGGCCTTAATAATGCAGCATCTAAAACATCAATCCTGTTGGTGGCGGCAATAACTTTTACATTATCCAAATTTTTAAACCCATCTAATTCAGCCAAGAACTGCATAAATGTTCTCTGAACTTCTCTTTCCCCGGACGTGCCTAAATCCATCCTTTCAGCGCCTAAAGCGTCTATCTCATCAATAAAGATAACGCTCGGAGCTTTTTCCTTTGCCAGCCTGAATATATCCTTGACTAATTTAGCCCCTTCGCCAATAAATTTCTGAACAAGCTCAGAAGCTACAACCTCTATAAAAGTTGAATTCGTGCTTGCAGCAACAGCTTTTGCAACTAAAGTCTTCCCAGTCCCTGGACAGCCGTAAAGCAAAACACCTTTGGGCGGCTGTATCCCTATTTTCTTGAATAAATCAGGCCTCTTCAAAGGCAGTTCTATAACCTCTCTGACCTCATTAATTTGTTTGTCCAAGCCGCCGATATCATCCCATTTAATGCTTGGTTTTTCTATAGAAATAAAACGAGAAGTCTCAAAATTATCCATATCCTCAATTTTTTGGACAATAGTCAGGGATTTTTGCTCAACCAAGACAGTATCTCCTGGATTTAATTTAACATTCTCAAGATAACTGACTAAAAATAAATTTCCATTTGGCAATCTTATTATCGCTTTTTTTCCGACTAAAGATTTTACATCGCAAACCAGCAAAGGCAGGTCTTTAAATTTATCAAGCTCAGTCTTCAAATAGCTCAAGCTTGTCTTAAGCATATTTACCTCTTGGTTATCCATAATATATTCCCTTACGCCAACTTTGTCTTCTTTCTTAAATCTGGATAATATGCTCATCAAATTTATATGAGAATTATAGTTTAATAAGCTTTTCTAAATCAGCCATAAGCCTTTTTAATTAATTCTTTTTTGGTTTTAAACGCTTTTCTTACAGTTACTAATAATAAGTTGACTTCTTCCGCAACAGCGCTCTTCAAGTCCATAGGGTGCAGTTTCTTCATTCTGTAATCTTCCTCTAATTTATTATAGTCTTTGTATGAAAGATTTCCCCCGAATTTAGGGTTTCTTTTGATTGTAAATTCTTTTTTCTTGTCCTGCTTCAAAGGCATTATTACATGTTTTACAAAGGACAAAACGCTGTTGTTTTCTACAACACCTAATTCGCAGTAAGCGCTGTTTATTTTCTTTTTCAAGTCTTCCTCAGAATCCAATAAATCAATCTTGCTTTTCTCCTCAGAAGCAGACATTTTTCCGCCAACTAAACTTGGCAGCATTGGGTTAAAAACGCAAACAGGCTTAGGATAGTTTAACTTGGGCAATATTTCTCTTCCAAGGGCGTATATATGCCTTTGGTCAGAGCCGCCAAAAGCAACATCAGCTTTCAGAGCAACCACATCTTCAATCTGCATTAAAGGGTAAATAAATCCCCCCACTTTTGGTTCCTCGCTAAACCTGACAACCTCAGCAGCAGCTCTCTTCGCCCTGTTCAAAGTCACATCCCCAGCCATTCTTAAAATATCCAGAACATATTCATTATTCAATTGAAAATCAGATCCTTTTACAAATTCAACATTCTTTGAATTTAACCCTAAAGATTCTATCATTGCTTTTATAGCTAATTTATAATACTCGCTTCTCACTTCTAATTGATTCCATAATGTTTTCTGGTCATCCAAATAAGCATGCAAATCTGCGATTAATATTTTAATCTTGAAGCCAGCTTTCAAAAAATCCCCCAACTTCATCATAGGGATATAATACCCGATATGAATCTTTCCAGTAGGCGCAGTGCCCCAATATACAATAGGATTTTTCTTTTTATTTAATAAGTCTTTTAATTCATCCTCTTGTATAATTTCAGCTGTATTCCTTCTTATCAATTCTAACCTATCCATTAGAATAAATAAATAATTATAAACAAATATAAACCTTTCGTTGGATGGATGACAACACATTATACAAAATATGCTTAATATCCGCTTTAATAGGCATATTCTTAATATTAGTAATAGCCAATAAGATTGAAATTAAAGGCTCGGATATAGGCAATATTTCTGAAAAGAACTTAAATGAAAAGGTGAAAGTCAAAGGTTATGTTACATTTTTTAAGGAAACCCCTGGATTATACATAATGGACATAAAAGACAATACAGGGAATATAACGGTTCTTGCTTTCAAAGATGAAAAAATAAACATTACAAAAAATTCAATAATAGAAGTCGAAGGTTCATTGACAAAATACGATAATGAACTTGAAATAAATGCAGATATAATAAGGATTTTAGAATGATAGCTGAAATATTTATTGCAATATTGCTTGGTTGTATAGTAGGAACATTTACAGGATTAACCCCAGGAGTTCATATCAACTTAGTTTCATTATTAATCTTGACATTCTCTGTATTTCTTTTAAAATTTACTTCGCCGTTATTAATAGCAATATTCATAATTTCAATGTCGATAACGCATACATTCACAGATTTTATTCCATCATGTTTTCTCGGTGCTCCTGAAAGTGATAATGTTCTTTCAGCTTTACCTGGACATAGATTATTATTGGAAGGAAAAGGTTATGAAGCTGTTTTCTTGACAGTTGTTGGAAGTTTATTGGGTTTAATCCTCACAATTATCTCCATTCCATTAATGATTCCATTTTTAAAATTTATTTTCCCGATAGTCAAGCCATACATTGGTCATTTCCTTATTATAATAGCTGCATTATTAATAATTCGGGAAAGAAAAATTTGGGCTTTAATATTATTTTTATTGTCAGGTGTTTTTGGCCTTGCTGTTTTCAGCCTTCATATGAAAGACCCATTATTTCCAATGCTTTCAGGTCTCTTTGGTATCTCAATGCTTTTATTAAGTTACAAACAAAATACAAAAATACCTCCACAGATAAAATCAGAAATAAAAATAGAAAAATCAGAATTAAGAAAGGCAACATTCTCAAGCGTTGTAGTTGGGAGTATAGCAAGTTTCTTCCCAGGTCTAGGCCCATCGCAAGCAGCAATAATAGCGATAGAATTGGTAAGAAAACTTGAAACAAAAGGATTCCTTATTTTAGTCGGTTCATTAAACACAGTGAATATGGTTGTCAGCCTAGTGACTTTATATGTAATAGACAAGGCAAGAAATGGCTCAATAGTGATAATGTCCCAAATACTGGAAGTCTTGACTAAAGATTATTTAATATTATTTTTAGGCGTTGCATTAGTGGCAGGCTCGATAGCAACAGTAATTACATTAAAAACAACAGATTTATTCGCAAAGATAATGCCAAAAGTAAATTATAGGCTGCTTTGTTTATGTATAATGGCTTTTGTAACATTGCTCGCATTCATTTTATCTGGTTTCTTAGGATTATTTGTGTTATTGATAGGAACTTCTATTGGTATGATACCTCAGCTAAAAAATATTGGCAAGAGCCACTTGATGGGTTGCTTGCTTCTGCCGACAATACTTTACTTTATATTATGAAAAGATTTAAATATCATTAAAAAATATTATATTTATGAAAAAAGAGAAAGTTTACGAATTAGCATTAACTATCGCAAAAAACATTGCGAAATTAAAGAAAGGAACTTTAATAGTTATAGGTCCAAAAAATAAATTTAGGGGCACTTACGAAAGGCTGTATCCCCAATTAATTTCTAATTATAATATAAAAGAAAAAGGCATAAAGATAGTATTGGAAAAGCTTGCAACATTGGATGGTGCTATTCTGCTATCAGATTCAGGCGAAATATTGGCTTATGGCGCTAAAATAAAAAAATCAAAGCCTGTTTTAGGCCATGGAACAAAGCATGCAGCAGCTTCCGGGATAACAAATTACATTAAAAATTCCACTGCAATATTGGTTAGTGAAGAAATAAATTGGATTCGTGTCTTCCAAAACGGAAAAATAATAATGGAAATGGACCCGCAGACAATGGAGTCTTCAACAACATTAAATCATAAGATAGCTTCATTCTTGTCAGATAAGAATACAGCTTTATTGACAGCAACAGGTATCTCTGCAGCAGTTCTAGGTCTGGCTCCTACATTAATAATAGGGGGGACTTATTTGACAGTCAAAACAGCAACAGGCATTATTAAAAGGCATTTGAAATATTAAATTTAATAATTTTTACTTTGGTTTTTGGTCCAACTTTTATATTATAATAATTAGAATAAGCCTTATACATTTCTTTATCAGACAAAAATTTCTCATGCCCTTCTTTATCTTTCTCCGTCAAATTTTCAAAATTAGTCTCTTTTACAAAAATAACCTTTGCTTTTGCAAATTCTCTTCCACCACTATAACACAAAGAAAGTAAATCATTAATAAGTATATTTTTGTCATCATTGATTCTCCATGTTGAATTCTTTTTACCATTTAAAATTAATTTAGGCAATGGCTCTGAAAATTTTAATCTTTTTAAAACCATTTTCCAAGACCTTCCTGTTTTTCTTTCTCTTTCCCAAAAACAGATTCAATGCTTTGCTTGACTAATTCCAAGCTTTGTTTTAAATAAACAGGTAAGTTATATTTTTCAGCTAAGTTTATAGAAGGCTCTAAATATTTAGTAACAGAGCCTTCAGTAACGGTAAATAACAATTTCCCCCCGCATTTGGTGCATATTCCTATTAAAGGCGGCCTTCTGAACTTTTCATTGCAGGAAGAGCACCTAAACTGTTGAGTTGAAAATTTTCTTAAATTACCTTTAATATCCCTCATAAAATGCCTTTCAATAACCAATCTTGCAACATCAGACTCATCAACAGCTCTTAATCTCTCAGCAATCTCCATCTGCCCTAAAACCTTGTCCTGCATCGTCGGGATTGTTTTGTAAGCGCTGCAAATAACACCATTATTAAAATTTTTAGTCGGGTGTGTAAACATCAGGCCTTCAAATTGTTTTTCAGTTTTTAATCTGTCCTTGTAAATTTCTATCTTAACATCAGGTGCTGCTTTGTATTCCAAACAAGCTTCATAAAATTCTAATGGATATTTAGGTGTGGTGCCCATATAAAATACCTGGTCATCCACTTCAGATGGAACTATTAAAGAACTTAAAACTAAAGGTTCATCCTGGGTAGCGCCTCTATGGTCGCTTAATAATTTCCTTGAAAAATTTAAAAAAGCATCCATTAATAACATAACTCCTGCTTCATCTCCGTCGCATCTAGTATTAATTACTTGTTCGCCCCATAAAACATTTCTGTCTTCTTTTTCTTTCCATTCAATTTCAACACAATAAGAATTCTTCTCATCTTCAATAATTTCAACATTTTTCACATAGTCAATAACATAATCGCTTTGCGCTTCTAACAATATTTGTTTTCCGTTATAGTTTAACATTCTTCTTGAAGCAGGCCTTAAATAGCTTAAATCCTTTAATTTATTTTTATTTGCTAATGATAAGATGTTTGATAATTTATAGGAATCGTAAGTTCCTAAAACTAAATGGTTTAAAATATGTTGTTTAGGCTCCTTCCCGAGTTCTTTATATCTTTCTAAAACCTTTCTTCCAGGCAATCTTAAGCCAGTCCTAAAATACCTTCCTAAAACATTGAATTTAGCCAATAATAATGCAATATCATCCAATAAGTCTCTTGAAACAGAATAAAATACAATATTCCTTTTAATCTTATTCACACTTCCATCGCCTTCAAAATAAGCAGATATATATTCTTTAACTAAATTGTTGCCTAAGCTTAATATAAAGCTTGGGACTCTCTTTTCATAAGCGCCTTTTCCTGCCCCAATAGATTTAAAGAAATAATGGATAATTTTATGGCAGATAGTAATTTTAGTTTTGTCCTCCCCTAAATTAACGTTTATCTTAAAGTAATTTTTTATTAAATTAATCAGGTGATTCTGCATGTCTTCATTGCAAATCCTGAAGCTTACCTGCGCAACAGTGCTGTTTATTCTTGAATGCCCTTCAGAAGTGTAATACCCTAAAATTCTCATTAAATTTTTGTCAATTTTTAATACGGAATTTATTTTATATTTTGAAAATACAACTCTCAATTTAACATCTTTGGAGCCTTTTCCTTTAAAATCCAAAAATTTAATTTCTTCCCCATCATCTATGACAATAATTTTTTTCTTTTCTTCCAAAGATAATTTTTTATTGAATAAATCTATAAGGTCTATTTCATTTTTATCAAAGTAAAAATTAAAATTTTCTAAAACAGGCAACCTGTCATCAATTTTAATATCTTCGGCATTTTTAAACTTAAAATTTCCAAGTTCGTCTACGTGCATAAATTTATGTGTTTGAGTCATTATATATTCCCTATTTGTTGCTGTTATGACTTTAATCCATTTTTTTGTTTTAGGGCCTTTAATGAAATATTTTATTCTTTTCTTTTTCAATTCATGCGTCTTTGGATCTATTCCAAGAGCATATAAGTTTTTTTTATTTTCGACGGACAAAGTGCCAACACCGTCAATTTTTTTAGTTTTCGCGCCATTTTTTATTAATTCATCAATATACTTCCCCAAATTATCATAAAATACGCTTTTATCATATTCATCATAGAAAAATAATTTTGTGCTGGGATGCACGCAATCTCTTCTCATAATAGAATGGAATAGTGGGTGCGCCAATAAAGCCTGTATCTTTGAAAATCCGATAACTCTTGCAACAATCCCTGCCGCAGTATGCGGGCTTAATCCAACAACAAAATGCCCAACAATATCTTCTTTCTTCTTTAAATTATAAAATTTATCCAAGCCATATAAATTTACTAATAGTTCATCTATAAAATTAGCAACCCTGAATAAAATAGCATCAGCGCCTTCTTCCAAAGAATCAGGGCAGCTTGGCAATATGACATCTTGCAATCTTAATTCTAGAACTTGGTTGTCATTCACTAAATCATTTCCATAAATATCTTTGATATATCCTAACTCTTTTAATCTTTCAACACTTGTCCCGATTTCAACAGGCTTGAAATGCGTCAAAGGCATCTCAGTCATGTCATATCTTACTGTGCCGTCTTTATTTACATATATTTCATTCTTGCTTCTTAATATTCCCTTGACTATATTTTCAGGTATATGGTCTTTATTAGACGTTCCTCTGATTCCTTTAATTAAAGTAGTATACTCTCTTAAATTTAATTTTTCAAGGGCTTTTTTGAAATAGTGGTTCATATCCACTTCTTTAGTTTCATACCTTACAGGCTTATGCTCGCAATCTTTACCTGATTTGCCGCATAACTTGCAGACATACATGCTGGTAGTTTTATTATTGCAGTCCTCGCATAAAGGATAGATTGTCTCTTTTTTGCAAGTATCGCAATAAAATACAGAAAACTGCGCCTTAACCTTCCCTAATTTCAAAGTTTCTTGCATAGATCTTAATCTTCCTCCTTCAGAGCCGACAGGAAATAATACTTGCGGCGAACCTGTTAGCTTTCTCATCTTTGCTTTCTCAGGTCTGCCCATTCTTGCGCCGACAAACAGCCCGGATTTGTCTTTTAGTTTTGCTTCAGAAATATTATTTATAATGGCCAATCCGTCTTTTTCTTCGCCAATATTTTTTAAAATATTATCCAAATTAAATGTCTTGCTGTAACAATTAAAATTACACATAAATGCCTTTGCCCAATCGCCTTCTATGACAGCATATTCATTTGTTGCGACTAAATGAGGCACACCCAAGCATTCCAGTGCTCTTTTGGAATCCACACCTATTAATTCTTTATTAAAATTATATTCTAAAGGCATAATAATTTTATTTTCTTTGATTACGCTATGCGACAGCCAATAAGCCAGGCTTAAAATTTGTTCGGATTTCAAGTCCTTCCAATGAAATGTGTATCTTGGATGCAGTGGAATATTATATTTCTTGGAAATTTTATATGCTTCATCAAATCCAGGTTTCTCGTAAAAGGGATCTTTAAAATATTTTTCAAATTCTTTGTTAGATGGCGCGGCTTTCTCCAATTCCAAAGCCCACCATTCTTCGCAATAGCCGGGAGGGACTAAAATATGGTTAAAAACAAAAAAGTCGCCATAATCAATTAAAATATCCCCTAAAAATAAAACTTCTTTAATCATGCCAACATATTTTTTAGCTTCTTCCTCATTTTCCAAAAATACTATAGAATCGTCTTTTAATTTTACAATTGGGCCTTCAATAGAGTCGCAGCTTGAAATTACTGTTGACTTGTTGGGCCTTTCCATTTTCAATTGAGTTCCAATAGCAATATAATTATTTAATACGCACATTGTGGCAGGGTGTATAGCTTCGGCTGCAAAACCAGAATTTCTGCCTCTCCCAAATCTCAGCCTGAATGCCCCAGTCCTAAGGGGATGCCCCAAAACAGGCCTTCCGCCAACAATATCTTTAATATAATTGTAATCGGCGCTTATCAAAACGCCTTTTTCTTTTTTGACTTCCCCTTTGGCTCTTATATCTTTTTGTAATTTTAAAAAATCTTCAATAAATCCCCAATTATCCATATTAAAATCTTTATAATATTTGGAAAACTTACCCCAGAATTTCTTTAATTTTTGCGACAAACCTTCAGCCATAACCAAACAAAAGCCGTTTCTAAGCTTGTTGGTTTCAACTCTGTCCAAATCCTTGTAATTAGGCACCTCAATTTCTTCAGAAGGATCTCCAGTTATTTGAACAGGCAAATGTTTTACTAAGAATTCAATCTCTTCTTCAGATGGCAAGTATTGCAAATTAGTTATTCTTTCATGAAAATAATGTATTTCAGTAATGCTTCTTTTAATTTCTATATCAGTCGGATCATATTCATCATAGCCTAATTTTCTTCTTATGTAATCGCATAACACAACAAAAATGCATGCAGCAGTAGTTCCTGCGCTTCTTATAGGCCCTGAGAAAAATAAAGCAAAATATTCATTCCCATTATCTTTTCTTTTTTTCAAGTCTAATTTAACAAATCCCTCCAAAGGGGAAGAAACAACACCATTTGTAATATAAGCCAACCCAATCCTCAATCCAACTTCTATAGCCTCTCTTTTATCTTTAAATGTACAAAATCTTTCTTTTGCAACCTCTTCAGCTAATCTAAATGCAACCCTCCAGTCTTGAGGTGCATATTCTTTTTCTAACTCTTTAATAAATGGAACAATTCCGCACCCTTTTAATTGTGGTGCAACAACAGATACTAAGCCTTCTACACGTTCAGCCATATCTTTAGCCAACAAAATAGAAACATTTTCATCAGGGTCAAACCCTTTGGCTCTTGCCAGATTAGCAATATCATAAGCTTTCTTTACTCCTCCCTCTATGCTATTAAAATAATTTTTTATGTTTTCAGACATCATTTTCAAAATTTAAAATAGTATTCTCCCTTGTCTTTAAATTAACAACAACTACTTTTGCAGGATCTGGCACCATCCCTCTTTTTTCTTGGTCTTTTGTTTGTGTAGCCCAGCAGGAAGCATTTATGCATGTGATATTCTTATATTGTGAGACAGAAACCCTATGTACGTGGCCAGAACAAAATATATCTGGAACTTTATCAATTACCATTGGGTCTAAAACACCAGGATCACATTGGGCTGAACCCCATGTTGGTGCCAGATGTCTTCTTTTTAATAAAAATTCCATCACTAAATCAGCCCTTGTATTGCCACCACTATTCTTTATTCTAGTCACAGCATCAAAATAATAAAAAAAGCTAAACCCATGATACATCAAAACATTAAATCCTGAAAAATCTTTTGAGGCGTTTATATTAACCAGGCTTGGATTACTGACTAAAGTCAAATTATCTATTTCAAATAACTGGGGTGAAAACCTCCTGTCAAAAATAGGCTGTGGCTCAGATAAGCGCATGGCATCGTGGTTTCCGCCGCAAGCTACAATCTTTATACTTTTGGGAATTCTTTTTAAGTATTCAGAAACTAATTCATATTGTTTTTTTATGTCTTTTACTTCCAAATCAGCTTCTTGGCCAGGATAGATGCCAGCTCCTTCAACAATATCCCCTGTTATAAATAAATATTTGGTATTTTTGGAAATTTCTTTCTCTTTTTCATTCCCATACTCGCCATTTAGCCATTTTATAAAATTATCAAAATTCTTAGCCATAAATTTTTTTAAGCCGAGGTGTATATCCCCTATAAATACAGCATAAATCAAATCTTGTGATTTTTTTAATTCAAGAGTGTTAGGTATGTCTGGCAGGCAAATATTATTCACAAAAATAACCCCTTTATTTAAAACCCCTGTTATGCCAATAACCTCGTCTTCAACCAATTCATTTGCTTTTTCCATAACATTTGCTTTATCCTTGCTGATAATTACATTTATTTCTCCTGTAATATCCTCTAAAGCTAAAATAATGTTGTTGTTTTTAGTATAATTTTTTTTTCTTATTATCCCAATAATAGAAACGAAAGAACTGCTTTCCTTGGAGGATAAATTTCTTATTGAAATAGTATTTTGTAATTCACCTCTCTCCATCAATATTTTTTTTAAAGAATCATATCTAGCTTTGAAATGAATGACAAAATCGTTAAGGTTTTTCTTTCTTGCGACAGTATTATAATTTTTTAATATAATCACACTTTCATTTCCTTCATTAACTTCCTCTTCAACAATCTCCTCTGGTTTTTTTATCTCTTCAGCCAAATTATCAAGAATATTTTTTTTATCTTTAGAACTATCATGCCCCATCACATCTAAAAAAACATTATAACCAGAATTGCTCTTACCCATTTCCAAATATGCTTTGTTCAAATCAAAATCATTCCAATTAATGTTTTCTGCTTTTTCATTTAATAATAAAAATAAATCATTATTAATGATAGTTGGTTTATTTTTTAAATTAGATAATTTATTTACAAAGGAATTATAGTCTTTGCTTTCGTCTATATTTTTAACAAAATCCGGACTGATTAAATATCCGTTTCCTGTGAATAATTTTATAATTTCTTCTTTGTTCATAATTATAAATTAAGGCTTTCTTTCAATACACTTTTGATATTCTCAACCGTAGATGGAGGTATAGCCAAACGAATTTCCCTGGTCCTTCCATACCTGCCTTTGCTGATTACCTTGGCCCTGATAATGCCCAACATATCAAATTCAGCAATAATATCGCTCAAACGTCTTTGTGTTATTGGCTTTAACCCAACCTTCAGGCAATAATCTTTGTAAACATCATACAAATCCCCTGTAACAAGAGGTTTTTTATTCTGTTCAACTAAAGTTAATATGGATAACAATGTTAATTGGAATTGTTTTGGCTGTGTATGGACAACATCAACAACTTTATCCCTCTCAATCTTCTCTTCAGCTTCATCAATATCCTCCATAGATATCTTTACTTTGTTTTTTCTTTCAGCTAATTCGCCTGCAACCCTTAATAATTCCAAAGCCCTTCTTGCATCCCCATGTTCTCTGGCAGCATGAGCAGCGCATTTTTCAATAACACCATCATCTAAAACACCTTCCTTAAAGCAGATCTTTGACCTCTGCCTCAAAATATCTTGGATTTGTATTGCATTGTAAGGCGGAAATAATGCCTCCTCCTCGCAAAGTGAAGACCTAACCCTTGAATCAACATTATCCATGAATAAAAGGTCATTGCTTATGCCAATTATAGATATTTCAATATTCTTCAATTCAGAGCTCAATCTTGTTAGATTATACAGTAATTGGTCCCCAACCCTTTTCACTAATTGGTCAATTTCATCTAAAACTAAAATAATTATTTTTTTGTTTTCTTTGTTTTGGTTTATAGCCTCTATAAATAATTTGTAAACCTCATCTGTTGGCAGGCCTGTCGGAGGAATTTCCTTCCCAAATTCACCTGCAATATGCGCTATCAGCCTATATTCTGTATCTGCAACCCTTTTTAATTTGCAGTTTACATATACAATTTTTAAGAGAATATCTTTTTCAACTGCTATTTTTAAAAGTTGGTTAGTAACATATTTTGCAGATAATGTCTTCCCAGTTCCGGTTTTTCCATAAATAAACAAATTAGATGGTTTATCCAACCTTAATACAGGAGCTAAAACACCAGCTAAATAATTAATTTGTTCTTCTCTATGAGGTATTGCCTCTGGAGTATAATTTAATTGTAAAACTTGTTTATTTATAAAAATTGGCTCTTTCTCTAAATAAGTTTTAAAAAAATTAGATAAATCTTTTTCACCCATTTTCAACCACTTTTTTAAAAACTTTCTCCCTTATTTAAACATTATCATAATTTAACATACACACACAGACCTCTATTTCATATGGAAACAATTTGTTTCATTTTTTGATAAAAATAACTGTCACTACAATAAACTAACACCATTGTTTCCTATAGAACTTTATAATGATAACATAAATTAATATTATATAATATATAATATATCACCGAAAAATTTATATAATAAAGAATAAAGCAGCCTATAAAGCTTATAAACTAGTTTTATTATACTTCATTTTAATTAAAAATTAAATTATATTAAATAAAATATGATATAAACAACGTTTCAAATCAACCAAAAAAATAACTCCAGTAGAAATTTTAAATATAACATTCCATAAGCAATTATAGGGTGTGTGTCCAGTAGAAATGAAGGTTCGTATAAAAATACAAACATTTATTTAATTACACAATATCTAAAAATATGGCTTTATTTACATTTTCAATAATAACTTTAATTATTTATATAATTATATTTATAATTTTATACAAAATACTAAAATCCATCTTAAAAACAATAATTTCTATAATTTTAATATCAATAGTTATTTTAGGTGTTTTCGGGTTTTTAGTATATTTAGACTTCAATAATCTTAAAACAAACTTTCCTAATTCAAAAAATATGGTTTTATTTGAAAATAAAGGTATAACAGCAGGCATAATTATAGACAAAAACCAGGAAATAATTTTATTGAAAGAGCAGGATATAAACAATCTTAAAACCCAAGACAAAAATACAATCTTAAAAGACCAAAACCTGTTCAAAATAATCACTTTTAATATAAATAATATTAAAGAATCCAACCTTAAAGCAATAACTTTAGAGAGTTTAACACTTACAAAAGAACAAATAATAGCAATTTTGGAGTCAGAAGACGCATTTGCAGAAACTAAAGCGCAATTAAGCCTCCCTATAGACATAAAAAACATGCCTTTAAAATTCAATGATAAGACAATAGCTCTTGAAGATCAGGCGCAGCTCAGGGCAATAATATATGCTTCAGCATTAAAGGAAATATTAATCGAAGATACGTCTTATGTTATTGGAGAAT
>Ga0209541_10003245_pt1 | contig 30061 bp, 32 predicted proteins | sample RifCSPlowO2_01_FD_184027 | JGI IMG/M metagenome (GOLD analysis project Ga0209541, IMG submission 184027) | Groundwater microbial communities from Rifle, Colorado - Rifle CSP2_plank lowO2_0.1 (SPAdes) (version 2) | ecosystem: Environmental > Aquatic > Deep subsurface > Groundwater | place... | reverse complement strand
AATTCAGGCAAATAATAAGAGCCCAGGGAGGAAATCCTAATTTTAGGCTGGATAAATTGCAGCCAGGAGATTATAGGATGGACATTTATGCTAAGAAAGACTGCATTGTAAGGCACATAAATAACAAGAACATTTCGAAATTAGCAAGGATAGCAGGAGCACCTAAGGATAAAAAGGCTGGTGTTTACCTGCATTATCATGTTGGCAGCAAAATGAATAAAGGAGATGTGATGTTTACTGTTTATGCTGAAAATAAAAGAAAACTTGAATTCGTTAAGGAGTTTTTAGAAAAGGTTAATGTTATGGGGGGATGCTAAAATGGTTGATTTGAAAAGCAAGATAAGGACAATACCTCATTTTCCAAAACAAGGCATTATGTTCAGAGACATAACAACTTTGCTTAAGGATTCAGACGGATTTAATCATGCAATTGATGAATTTGTAAAGAGGTACAGAAGCAGGAAGATAGACAAGGTTGTTGGCGTTGAAAGCAGGGGATTTATTCTGGCTGGTGCAATTGCCCATAGATTAAATGTTGGTTTTGTTCCTGTTCGGAAACCCGGGAAATTGCCTCATAAAACAATCAAGGAAGAGTATGAGCTTGAATATGGAAAGGACGCATTGGAGATTCATGAGGATGCCATTGAAAAAAGGGATAATGTTTTGATTGTTGACGATTTGATTGCAACTGGAGGTACAATTTCTGCAACAGTTAAATTGGTTGAGAAGCTCGGCGGAAAAGTTGAGGAATGCGCATTTGTCATAGGATTGCCGGACTTGAATGGAATTAAGAAATTGAATGACAATGGATATAACATTTTTACACTTGTTGATTTTGAGGGTGAATAGATACTTTTCAAGCAAGGGCATTTAACTAAAAATTAATCTTTCTTAGCCAGAAATCTTTGCTAATTTAGTGCGTGAGATGAATGGCCTACTTTGAATATCATTATACCTTATCTAATAATCTTAGAAAATTTTGAAAATATTCCTAAAATAATGCTAAAATCTGGAAATCAGCAGATTGTAATTTATAAAAGTGATTTCCAGGGATTTAAGAGATGGGACGTATGGTGTTAAGTTTGGTTCGCTCAGCATAACGCTTTTTTTAACAAAACTTATAGGATTACCTCGTGGTAAAAAATATGATACTATAAAAATACCAAGATTATATTTACAAGATAAAAAATTAGTCTTATCATTTGTAAGGGGCTTATTTGATACTGATTTTAGTTTTTGCTTGTCTAAGAAGTATTCTACTAAATCTTACTACCCCTAAATATGTTTTGTTTCTAAAAGTGAAAAGTTTACAAAAGAAATATGGAAAGCGCTAAAACTCTTTGGATTGAGATTTGATGGTAAAGTCTATAGGGTATATGACAAAGATGAAAGGGCAAAGGCCGGTTTTACTATAACTTACAGATTTGATCTTTATGGCCATATATTTTATTAATATTCTAAGAGTTATAAAATTAAGACACCCTAAACACCTTAAAAAATATGAATAATGGTTAGAAGCAAATGAAGATAATTCAAAAGTTAAAACATTAATAGCAGAGGATTAGCGGGGGTTCTCCGATGTGACTAATAGCCACCGTCTTTGGATTTGAATTCGTCAGGCCTCCAAAAATGAATTGACCTACCAACGACCCTCCTGTGCATAAAATAAAGCATTTCGGGTATCGCAAAGAGCGTTAACTCCTTTATGAGCCTTCCGCAGTAGGACATTTCGTCGTTACTTCGACGGACATTTAGTAGAGCATAAATCGGCTCTGCTCCTAGCTGTCCTACCCTTATAGACTTTTGGTTCGCTATGGTATTAGCTTCCCCTACCTCTGCTTGAGAGATAAGGCTAATATGCTTATTTAAAGCTTTTTATTTCCAAATTTTAACGCATAAATTGCTACTTGCAATTAATCAAATTTCCATTGACTTCAAAATCAGCATCTAAAAATTTCTTGACGATTTCAATGTTTGTTTTTGTATGCTCTGTTATTTTGCTTGCCAAGATTGAGGAATTTCCTGCAAGTGCAAGATAAGGAATAAGCTGGTCTGCTGTATGCTGGTCTATTGAGCCATTTTCATATTCTGATACTAAACTGTTTGCTGCTTCCTCGCCAACAATCTCTGCTCTTTTTCTTATTTCTCCAATAGCATTTGCTCCAATGAATGAATTTTCTGTTTTTATCCAGAGCTGAATGCCAGAGCCAGGACATAATGAATCTGCATAAATAGCTTTTATCTTTGGGATTACATCGAATTTTTTGAATAGGAGTTGTTTTGCTGAGTTTGCCTGACGTTCTGAAACACGAGCATTTTTCAAGGAAGAGCTTGCTACTGAAATTCCATTTATTGAGATTACCTTTCCCTTTTCAATTATGTTTAATGGCTTTAACTTTGATTTGTTGCTAAAAAATTCTGTTTCTGAGCCACCTTTCGGATAAAAGCCATATCTTCTGATGTTTAAATTACAAAAATAGTCCATTTTCTCCAGCAAAGGAATTAAGACTTGCTGTATGTGCAATGTTGGGGGAGCCCACTTGCCAAAATCTCCACCTCCATCGATTTTTATTTTTAAGTTTAATTTTGATGCTGGTATCATTAAGGCTTGGAGGACTAATCCGATAGAACCTGCTGTTGAAACTTTGATGTTTAGCTCTTTTTTTGTAATTTCTTTTGTAATGAATGTTAAATTTGTACTATGCAAGGAATTACCAGCAACTTCTGCATTGCATAATATTGCTGTTGCATTTACTGCTTGAAGATGCTGCTCTTTCAATCCAGGCTGAGGGCGATTTTTTCTTATGTTGATTATTTTAAATGGCTTTTTTGTGTAAGCTGATAAACCTAATGCTGTTCTTAAAATCTGACCGCCGCCTTCATTTATTGAACCGTCAATTTCTATCATTTTAATTACTTTTTAGATGGGGGGAACCTTTAAAAAGAATTTCCATTTGGTTTTGGATATGCCAAGGTCGCTTAATCTGGTAGAGCGCAGCACTGCTAATGCTGTGTCCGAAAGGACTTGTGGGTTCAAATCCCATCCTTGGCGGTTATTCTTTCTTTTGTTTTTTGAATAAATTATTGAATAAAGATAAAAAACAATGTAAAAAAGAATGGCGATTTTAGCGGCCATCCTCATTTATTTAATATTGTCTGCATTTGGTCTTCTGTAGCCATCTTCATGAAACTTGCACAAGCCTTGTTGCAAACAAGAAATTCACCCCACTTGTTTTTTGCTATTGGCGCTTCCTTTGTATCGACTACCTTTTCACAGCAAACTGTTCTGGCTGTCATTTCAATCACCCCCAAGTTATATATACCACCTTGTGATTTAGAATATTCTGAATAATCTAAAAGACTGCAGAATTAGAATAATTAACAATATTTAACTTTAATATATAAATCTTTCTAAGAAGTTTATTTTCAGCGTTAAAATAATCATTCTGCAGTTATAACATAATTTTATTAATTTGTCTTCAGGCATTATACTAAAAAAATGGATGTGATAAAAAATGACGGGTGAAGAAGAAGGCATTTCTAAACTATCAACCAATACCATGGACTTGGAAAGAGCAAGGGACTCTTTGATTGAAGAATTGGAAGCTGTTAACAGGTATATGGAAAGGGCAGAATCAACAAAAGACAAGAACTTAAAGAAAATATTAATGCACAACATGAATGAGGAGAAAGAGCACATTGCCATGCTGATTGAATACATAAGAAAAACAGACAAGATCCAAGATACATCATTCAAGGAACATGATTGACATAAAAAAATTAAAGGAGGAACAAGTAAGACTTGCCAAAAAAATAATAGTTAAAGATAATTTTACAGAGATAACAAAAATTGGTGGTTGTGATCAGGCCTATATGGACAAGAAGATTATATCAGTAATTACTGTCTTGAGCTATCCTGATTTGAAGCTGATTGAGAAGAAATATTCTATACTGGATGTAGAACCACCGTACATTCCTGGCTATATGTTTTACAGGGAAGGGCCTGCGATAATTGAAACTTACAACAAACTTGAGAACAAACCAGATGTATTAATGGTTGATGGCTCTGGAATATTGCATCCAAGAAGGATAGGCATAGCATCCCATTTAGGCCTTGTTTTAGATGTAGCAACAATTGGTGTTATAAAGAGCCTTATATGCGGAGAGCTGAAAAATGACAGAGTCTATGTTAATGGTGAATTAAGAGGGCAATTAATTCTAACAAAAGCAAGCAGCAATCCGATATTTGTCAGCGCTGGGCATAAGATATCATTGAAAACTGCTGTCAAGCTTGTTAAGGAAACAATAAGGATTCCATATAAAATGCCCCAATCTATTGCATTAGCGCATAAATTTGCAAACAAGCTGAAGAAATTCCAGAAGGGCAAGGAAACTACTGAATAGCTTTATTTCTGAAGAATATTTTCAAGATTTCTACTATTATCAAGACTGAAGATGAAACAGCTACTATCAATATCCAAGCAGTTAACGGCAGTTCTACTGTTTTGAATATGCTGTTTAAGGGGGTATAAATTACCAATAACTGCAGCAATAAAGATGAAACTATCGCCAATACAAGATATTTATTATTGAATATCTTTGATTTGAATATGGAGTTCGTTTCTGACCTGAAATTTAGCACATTAAACATTTCAAAGATAACAACTGATGTAAATGCAATTGTTGTGGCGTATATATAGCTAATGCTTAATGATCTCTTGAATAAAAATATTGTGCCTGCTGCAAATATAAATCCAATTAGAAAAAGCATTGTCATTCTTTTTTTATTGAGCATATTTTCATTTTTCTTTCTTGGCTTGGTTTTCATGGTGTCTTTTTCTATTGGGTCAATGCTTAATGCCAGTGCTGGAAGGCCGTCTGTTACAAGATTAAGCCATAAGATCTGCAACGCTAACAATGGGAGCGGCAATCCTATTATTAGAGCGAAAAATATTACTAGAACTTCTCCGATGTTGCTGGATAACAAGTAGCTTATGAATTTTGTTATATTGTTGTAAATCCCCCTGCCTTCTTCAACAGCATTTACTATAGATGAAAAATTATCATCCATAAGCACCATGTCAGACGCCTCTTTGCTTACATCTGTTCCAGAGCCTATTGCAATGCCTATATCTGATTTCTTTAGTGCAGGAGCATCATTAACTCCATCACCTGTCATGGCAACAACATGGCCCTTCTTCTTTAATGCTTCAACTATCTTTAATTTGTGTATTGGATTGACTCTTGCATATATTGCAATATTCTCAACTACCTTTGACAAGTCTTTTATCTTATCAAGCTCTTCACCTGTCATTGTTTTGCCTGTTATATTGAGTTCTTTTGCAATGGCTTCTGCTGTTAGTTTATGGTCACCGGTAATCATAACAACTTTAATTCCTGCTGTCTCGCATCTTTTTATGGATTGCTTTACGTCTTTTCTTGGCGGGTCTATCATGCCTTGCAATCCAACAAATATCAAGTTATTTTCATTGTAATTGTCTGCTTCTTTGTATGCAAAACCTAGAACTCTTAACGCCTTGCCTGCGAATTCCTCATTGGCTTTTAACATTCTGCTTTTTAATTCTTTTGTTAAAGGCCTTACTTTCCCATTTAAGTATATTTTACTGCATAGCTTTAATATAATATCTGGCGCGCCTTTTGTGAACATTATTTTTCTGTTGTTGACATTATTAATTGTTGACATTATTTTTCTTTCCGAGCTAAAGGGCATTTCATGTAATCTTGGATATTTTTTTAATAACTCATTTTTTTCTATGCCTATTCTTCTTGCAACTGATAATAGGGCTGCTTCTGTTGGATCGCCTAATGTTAGTTTATGATCAAGAACAGCATTGTTACAAAAAACCCCAATTTTAAAAAGAAGTTCTATATCACTGTCTTTTTTTATTTTATTTTCTGTGTTAATTGCCATGTTATTAATATGAATATTTGTTACTGTCATTTTGTTTAATGTCAATGTGCCGGTTTTATCAACGCAAATAACTGTTGTTGAGCCAAGAGTTTCAACTGATGGCAATTTTTTTATCAATACATTCCTTTTTATCATTCGTTGAGTTCCTAATGCTAAACTAATTGTTACAATAGCTGGAAGGCCTTCTGGGATTGCTGCGACGGCCAATGCAACACCAATAATAAAAGAATCTGCCAATGTCATTCCTTTTAAGGCCACTAATATAAAGATGAGAAAGCATATTGCAATTGTTATTATGCCAAGCTGCTTGCTTATTATTTTAAGCTGTTTTTGCAATGGTGTTAGTTCTTTTTCTGTTTTTTGTATCAATGTTGCTATCTTTCCTATTTCGGTTGATTCTGCTGTTGATGTAATAACTGCCTTGCCTTTTCCTGAGACTACATTTGTGCTGGAAAAAACCATGTTTTTCTGATCTGCTATCTGTTTTTTTCCTTGAAGGACGTTTATTGATTTGTTGACAGGTATACTCTCGCCTGTTAATGTTGATTCATCGATCCTTAAGGAATAAGATTCCATTAATCTTGAATCTGCAGGAATTTTTGAACCTTCTTCTAGAACTATCATATCACCTGGAACAAGCTCTCGTGCAGGTATTATCATTTCTTTGTTCTCTCTTATAACTTTTGCCTTTAATGATAAAAACTTTTTTATCGCTTCCATTGATTTCTCTGCCTTGTATTCCTGGATGAAACCAAGAACTGCATTTAGCAGCAGGATTATTGCGATTACCAATGCGTCTATGTTTTGCTTTACCAGAAGCGAGATTGCTATTGCTGCTATAAGAATGTAAACAATAAAACTCTTGAACTGGCTTAGAAAGATTGTTAATGCAGGCGTTTTGTAGGCCTCTTTCAGTTCGTTGAAGCCGTATTTTGCCAGTCTTTTCCTGGCTTCTGCGTTTGAAAGGCCATTTAAAGCAGAATTAAACGATGATAATACCTCTTTTTCTGATTTATTGTAGTAATCCATTGAGAAAAAAGATGATTTAGCTATTTAAAAATTTTATTAAAAATAAAAAAAAGAAAAAAAATCTTAGAATTTAACTGAGTTTATTTTTTCTTTTTCTTCTTTGCCATAATATTCACCTCATTAAGTAGACCATGATGGATATATTTGTTATTTTTAAGAATTCCAATGCAAAAGTTTTTTTCAATCATATTTTTTTTACATTAATAAACATACATTAATCATTTAAATACTTTTCTATTTTCCAAAAATTTTATTTTTTCTTCAAAAATATTTGCATGATGGGGAAAAATTTTATATGCTAGAAGAAATCAGCATGGTAATTTATTTAAACTACTAAAGATGTTTTTTTATGTAAAATGGAAGGTATAATACTAAAATATGCACTGCAAAATGCTGTAAAGTATGGGGGGAAAGCAAACAGTGGAGCAGTAATAAGCCATATACTTGCGGATAATCCTGGATTGAAGAGCAAAATAAAAGATATAGCCAAAGAAGTTAATTCTATAATATCTGGAGTTAACAGATTATCCTTGGAAATGCAAAGGCAAAAACTTCAGGATTTAGCACCAGAGTTGTTGAAAGAAAAACAAAAAGAAAAGACGGATTTGAGGGAACTGCCAAATGCCAAGCAGGGCGAGGTTGTTACAAGAATGCCGCCAGAACCAAGCAAGTATATACATATCGGGCATGCGTTGAGTTTTCTTATCAATTATATGTATGCACAAAAATACAATGGAAAATGCATCCTGAGGTTTGAAGATGCAAATCCTGAGAAGGTTTCAATGGAATATGTTGATGCAATGAAGGAGGATGTGCTTAATTATTTGGAAATCAAACCAGATAAAATTGTTTTCGTCTCTGACCACATGGATATATTCTACAAGTATGCTACTGATTTGATAAAAATGAATAAAGCTTTTATATGCTTCTGCGAGCAGGAAAAAATGCAGGATTTGAGGCATAAAAGCATTGAATGCAAATGCAGAAAAAAAAACGTTGAGATAAACCTAAAAGAATGGGGGAGAATGCTGAAAGGCAGATACAAAGAAGGCGGATGTTCATTAAGGATTAAAGGAGACATGAAATCCCAAAATCATGTAATGAGGGATTCTGTAATATTCAGAATAGTTTCAAAGCAGCATTATAGAAAAAAGAAAAAGTACAAAGTATGGCCGATGTATGATTTTTACAATTCGATAGAAGACAGCACTTTAGGAATAACACACATATTAAGGAGCAATGAATTCATGTTAAGAGGAGAATTGCAAAATTACATAAAAGATTTATTGAATTTAAAAAAACAAACAGTAATAGAATATGGGAGATTTAATGTCATTGGAGCTGTAACACAAGGAAGAGAAATAAGGGCATTAATAGAATCTGGAAAATATACTGGCTGGGATGATCCCAGATTGGTTACATTGCGAGCATTGAGAAGAAGAGGAATATTAAAGGGAACATATTATGAACTAGCAAAGGAAGTCGGGCTGTCGGCTTCTCCAACGAACATAGATTTCAAGCTCATTGCAAAGATAAACAAAAGGTTCTTGGATAAAAGAGCAAACAGATATTTCTTTGTAAGCGGCGAAAGGAAGATAAAGATAAATGGCATGCCTAAAATAAAGAATGTTGAGATACCATTGCACCCTGATTTTCCAGAAAGAGGAAAAATAAGATTAAGAGTCGCAGATGAATTTTATGTTGATGATGACATTAAAGAAGGCAAGGCATATAGGCTGTTGCATCTGTTTAATTTCAAAGACAACCAATTCATAAGCAAGGAGCATGATCCAAAATTGAATGCTGCACTGATACACTGGCTGCCTGTATCAAAAAAATTGGTTAATGTTAAGATTGTCATGGATGATGGGACTGTAAAAAATGGTTTTGGGGAAAGGTCGTTAAAAAAATTAAAAGTTGGGGATCAAATACAATTCATCAGGTTTGGATTTGTAAGACTGGACAAGAAGGAAAAAAATAAATTGGTGTTTTGGTTTACACATAATTAATATTACTTTAAAGTGATTATAAAAGAAAGTTTTATAAATAAATGCTTTATTTAGAAATCCTACAATGGAGCAAACCTATTTGAAATTAAGGAATGTATTAACAAATGGGGCAAGCAGAATAATATTTGCAAGCCTTGATAATATTTTGCCTGCTGTGGATAGAACTCCGGAGCAAGCAGAATACATAAGAGAAAATGTTGCTAGATTGATTGTTAGTGCAGTTAAAGAAAATGATTTGGGAAATTTATGTGATAGCTCTTATAATAGCATTGTGCCAACAGATAAGGTCGCAAAACTAATTGGAGAATACTTGGAGAAGTTCAAAGAGAGAGGAAGTTATAATATAAAATCTGAGTTAAAAGGCATATACATACAATTGAAACTTTTAGCAAAAACAGAAAGAACGTGCATGTGGTAATTTTCTATTTTTCAACATCAATAATTATATAAATTGAACCAATCTTTAAAAATAAATGCTTAAGATAGGATTAGAAGTGCATGTACCCTTGAACAAACTAAATACGAAACTTTTCTGCAGCTGCAAGATTCCTGATGAAAATTCAGAACCAAATTCTGCAACATGCGAGATTTGTTTGGGAATGCCAGGTTCAAAGCCAGTTTTAAATAAAATAGCTGTCGAGTATGCGTTGAAATTGGCTTTAGTTTTAAATTTCAAAATGAACAAGAGTTTCTTTTTCTCAAGGAAAACATATTTTTATCCTGACATGACTAAGAATTACCAGATAACACAGTATGAAGTGCCAATAGGGGAAAATGGGCATATAACATTAAATTCTGGCAAGAAAATAAGCATAAGAAGGATACATCTTGAAGAAGATCCCGGGGCATTAATTCACTATGAAAATTATGTTTTGATAGATTATAACAGGGCAGGAATTCCTTTGTGTGAGATTGTAACAGAGCCAGATATAAGCTCTGCTGAAGAAGCAAGAGAATTCATAAAAAAATTGGATACAATAATCGGATATATTGGTATTTTTGACAATAAGAAAGGATCTATAAAAGCAGATGTCAATGTGAGCATAAAAGGCTATGAAAGGGTCGAGATAAAGAATGTTAATGGGTTTCAAGCCATAGAAAAGGCTGTAATTTATGAGTCAACGAGGCAGGAAGATTTGATAAAAAAAGACAAAGGAGTTTCTATTAGGGAAACAAGAGGCTGGGATGCTGATAGGAATATAACAATATTTCAGAGGTTAAAGGAGTCTGAAGAGGATTATGGTTATATTTTTGACACAGACTTAACAATGATAGAGTTAAGTGATGATTATCTGGATGGTATAAAAAGCAAAATACCAGAATTGCCTGGTGAAAAAATAAAAAAATATGTAAATAAATTAAAGATAAATGCAATTGATGCTGAGATACTTGCTGCTGAACATTCGCTTGCTAATTTATTTGAAAAGGTTGCAAAAGAAATAAATCCGTTGATTGCTGCAAGATGGTTAAGGCATGAATTGCTGAGGGTTGCAAATTACAATAAAAGGGCACTTTCTGAGCTGGAGATTGATGAAAGGCATGTAATTCAATTATTGAAATTTATTGAAAGCAAGCAGATAACAGACAATAACGCCCAGAAGATACTTGAAAAGCTTATTGAAAAGCCATTTGATGTTGATGAATATGTCAAGCAGAATAAATTAAGAGTTATAAGCGATGAAAGCGATTTAGTCAAGGTTGTTAAAGATGCTGTAAAAGAAAATCCTAATGCTGTTAAAGATTATAAATCAGGAAAGGAAGAATCGTTTAATTTTATTGTAGGGCAGATAATGAAAAAAACAAAAGGGCAAGCTAAACCTGATGTTCTTAAGGCGTTATTAAAAAAAGAGCTTGAGTAAATCAAAAGACTTTAAGTAAATACATTAATGCTATACCAATTATAATTGAGATTGTCTGCAATATGATATTTTTTGCTTTTGTTGTTTTATGGAGTTCTGGGATTAAATCTGATGCAGCAATATAAATAAAAGTGCCTGCTGTAATTGGAATAAAAAATGAAATGATATTTGGAATGTAGTCTATTAATAAAAAGGCTATGAATGCCCCTAGAAATGCCATAATAGCGCTAAGAAAATTTAATGCCAGCGCTTTCTTTTTTGAATAACCCCCATGGATTAAAACTCCAAAATCACCTATTTCTTGCGGGATTTCATGAAGTATTATTGCTATTGTTGTTACAATGCCAAGATTAATGCTTACAAAATAAGCAGAAGCAATGATTATGCCATCAATGAAGTTATGCGTACTATCTCCAATCAAGACCATCGTTGTAAAACTTTTGTGCTCTAAATTGCTGCACTCTATGCTATGGCAATGCCTCCATTGTATAAAATGCTCTATCAGGAAAAATATTAATATACCGAACATAACCAATAAGCCCACTGTTATTGGGCTGCTCTTTTCTAATGATTCAGGCAACAAATGGATGAAGGAATCTCCTAAAAGAGCGCCGACTGAAAGCCCGACAAAGAGAAATATGATTTCATTAAGTTTTTTGTCTGAAAAGAATATTGTAAATGTACCTATTAATGAAATTAAGCTTACTATTAGAATACTAATAAATATTTGGATTAGCATTTATTTTCTAAAAAAACTTCTTGATATAAGCCTTTCTATTTTTCACTTTAGCTTTAGTCTTAAAAAAATAAAATAACCAAAACAGCCAATAAAACCATGTTGCCAAAATCAGCCAATGAAGTTGTTATCGGTATCAAAAAGTTGTTTGGGTCTTCTTTTTTCCTGTACAAATATAAGCCAGCAGTAACAGCTATAAGAAATAAGATTGAAACCAATAATATTATATCTATCAATGCTATAAGCAATATTTTTAATGCTATAATTAAATTTATTTTGTAGTTTGAAAAGCCAGACAATATCAATGCGACTAGGCTGCTGATAAAAGCAGTAATTATTGCAATAATAAATATCTGTAAAAACAAGACTTTAATGTCTTCTTTAGCCCACCATTTTTTGTTGACTTTGCCTTCATACAGCATTGTTGAAAATCTTGATGATATTATAGTTCCATAATCTCCGATCATATCATTGAGAACTGGAAGCAATATGATTAATGGTATTATGGATACAAAAATAGTTTTTACATGCTCTAGAGCCAAACCACCAAATGCGCTTATTATGGATGCTATTAACAAGATTTTTATGCTTTCTTTGATTATTGTTTTTGAGACATTGGTATGGGGGCCGTATTCTTTAATGTAGAACAATGTTTTTTTTGAAAGCATGTGTTTTTTATGAATCTTATGGATAAGCGGATGATATTTTTTCTTCCTAATAGCCCTTACCTTCTCAAGGTATTTTTTTATGTTTTTCATATTATTAGAATAGCAATAAGCAAAGAAACAATGCTTGTTATGTCTCCTGTTGATGTTATGAATGGTCCCATGATATTGTTTGGGTCATGGCCTTTTTTGAAAAGATAAATTGTAACGAAAAATGTTAGTGGTATTTCAATGGCATTTGCAATTAATCCGGCTATCAGAGGTAGTAGTATCATATTGAATGTTGGTATTCCGAAAACAATATAGTTGAACAAAAAGGCAATTAAGCCAAGCACAGTTGATATGAATAAAGCTAGGAAAAAAGATGCAAGAAAATTTCCTTTAATTATCTTTGTCTTAGTTGTATTTGGCTTTATAATCCCTAAAAACAAACCAGAACTTAACCTTGAGGCAAAGGAACCGCTGATGTTACCACGCATTTCCAAGAAGCCCGGAAGCAGTATTAGCATTCCAGGAATAAGCAATAATTTATCAGTGTAAACAGCAAGAAATATGCCTGCAATAATGCCGCCTGTTATAGAGACAATTTGGGAAAGCATTATATCCTTGAAGTTTTTATCAAAAATTTTCATAAATATCCCTTTTTATGGCTATAATATATATTTTGCAAAGATTATAAGGTTTTTTATATATTGTTATCATAGCAAAGTAGTCATCATAAAGCAAAAGATATTTAAATTAATAAATATTGTGAAATGTATATTTAATGTATAAAGGGGGTGTTTATATTGGTAATTACAGGTACTGAATTTTTGAATCCGCTGATAAGTTTATGGAATAGCATAGTACTAATGCTTCCTGGCTTGATAGCGGGTATAATTATTGCAGTTGTTGGTTATTTAGTTGCTTACATAATAGGCCATGCTATAAAATTAATACTTGCAAAAACAGGATTGGATAAAAAAATAGAGCAGGCAAAAGTTAGCAAGGCTATAGGATATATTAAGGTTTCTTCTCTGCTTGGAGAGTTAACCAAATGGTATATTTTCATAATATTTTTGCAGCAGGCTGTTGATGTTCTTGATCTTGGCACTTTATCTGATGTTTTGAGCAGATTCGTATTATGGATGCCAAATCTAATCGTAGCATTGGTTATAACATCATTTGGATTGTTATTAGCACAGCTTGTAAAGGTCAAATTAGAGGAGCATGCAAAAACAGCACTTGCAAAAACAGCATCTAATATTTTGATGATTGTAATAGCAGTAATAACAATAATCATAGCATTAGACCAGATTGGAATAGAAGTTAGCTTGTTGGAAAACCTGGTATTGGTTGTTGTTGGAGCTCTAGCTGTAGGCATTGCTTTGGCAGTTGGCCTAAGCTTTGGACTTGGAAACAAGAAAGAAGCCAATGAGATGCTAAGAAATATCAGAAAGCAATTATAGCTTTCTTTTTCTTTTTCTTTTTAAAATAGAAAGAGCGCGCAGACTATACTTGTTGATTTTTTCTTAGGAAAAGAATTTAAACCAATTTAATCTATAATTTTTAATGGTAATTAAACTGGCATTGATGATAATTGCTTTTTTAGGTATTTTAATCGGAGCCTTTATAGGAAGGCATACTTATGAAGAGCTGAAAAAAGGCGAGAAATATTTCATATTATTCAAAAATTTAGTATTGGGCATTTTGGCTGTGGCATTGTTGTTTAGCATAAAGAGGCTTGCTTTAGATTTTGTTGTTGTTTTCATTGTTGGGTTTTTGATAGCATATTTTTTAAGGTACACATACTTTTTTCTTGGATTAAGCGCGGTTGTTTCAATTATGATTAGCCAGGAATTATTAATCATGCCTTTGATTTATCTTTATGGACTGCCTTTTGGAACAATAAGGTATTACCATATAAAAGGGAGAATAAGGCTAGCAAGAATTATACTGATAAACTTTATATTGTTTATGCTGCCATTAAGCTTGCTGTTATTTGAATTTGATGTTTACATGTTAATGGCATTTTCAGCAGGAGCGCTAATAGCCCACATAAGATGAGCTTGTTTTTAATAAGTCTTGGATTATTCTGCAAGGAAGATATGAGCATTAGGGCTGTTGAAACAGCTAGACATTGTGATGTTCTATATTTTGAGAATTATACGAGCTATTACAATGATTCTGTTGATAAACTGAAAAAGTTTTTAGGCAAGAACATCGTGGAAGTTGGAAGAAGTGATTTGGAAGAGAAATCAAAAAAGATAATTGAGGAAACAAAAAATAAAAAAGTCGGTATATTGGTTATTGGTGATGCTTTGAGTGCAACTACGCATAATGTATTATTGATGGAATGCATTGAAAAAGGTATTGAATATGAAGTAATACATGGCAGCAGCATTTTTACAGCTGTTGCTGAGACAGGATTGTCATTATATAAATTCGGGAATACAACCTCCATACCGTTTGACAACGAGAATATAGAAACGCCTTATGTGGTTTTGGAAGAAAATAGAAACATGCATACATTAATTCTGCTTGATTTGAAAGATGGAAAATATATGGATGTCAAGGAAGCTGTTGATTATTTGTTAAGGATAGAGAAAAAAAGAAAAGATGCTGTATTCAATGAAGATAGATTATGCATAGCATGCTTTAGCCTTGGTTCTGATAAAAAAGAGATATATGCTGGTGCGGCAAAGGACATAGTTAGAATAAAATCAAAAAAATATCCCCAATGCTTGATCATACCTGGAAAAATGAATTTCGTTGAAGAAGAATTCTTGAATAATTACAGGATGTAAATTGGTTATAATTGGTTATTAATGTCTGGAGCAGGCTAGAAGCTAAAGGCTTACTGCCTCTATTTGATATTTTAAAAGAGAAGATAAAATAATAATCTTGGATCTATATCATAAGGATGAGCTATGAAAATCACCCTGGCAGGATGTGGACTCGTTTGAAATAATATAGAATTGTAGGAAAGCATAAGCCGTCTTTTGTAAGGCCCCTTGCATTAATCTATTGATTAACACTCGCGGAAAAGCCTTGCCAACATTTGACTAAGCGTCTTTTATAGACTTGCGCTGATTGGGACTCACCGTTTCATCAGCTATCAATGCCAGGATCAAGCATGGCTATCATTTCAACATTGAAACTGTAGCGTTTCTGAGTGGTTGCCTTCCATTTCTGGAACTTCCCTTGAGAAGCAACCCATTTTAATGAACCTTTTTCAGGCCAGCGGACGGACTTTCCTCAGCATTATAACATGCCGTAGTTAGCTGCTTTCCTACGGGTTTTTGATGTTTTTTATGTTTTTAAGGCTTATGCTTAAGATTTATTTCACTTATACCGTATAACACAATCCTTTTATATTTTTTAGTATTACCTGTTATTGAAGGGTTTAAAAAAAGGGGCAATATGGGGTTAAATGAATTATTGATATTCCAGGGATTCTTTGTAGCAATTTTATATTTAATATTAGTTTTCTTATGGGTTAGCTATAGGAATGAAACTTACAATCTTAAATCAAGAAAAATAATATTAATACTATTATTTCTTTCTGTAATATTTGTTGTAAGGGCGTTTAATTTCCTTAATTCTTTTATAGTTGAAAAGGCGTTTGCACTGGTTGTTGTGCAGTTTCTGGTATTTGCTATTTTAGTTGCATACGGCGTTAAAATGAATGAAACTTTTAAGAAAAGCAGCAAAGAAGAACTTGAACTGCTGGTTACAACTAATGATAAGATTAAAGATGGCATAAACAGGCAGATAATACTGCCGGAGATAATTAAGCTGAAAAATATCAAGAAATCAATAGCAAATGAGCAAAAAAACCTGGAATATTTGAAAAAAAATAGCGAGGATATAAGACAAAATCTGAAAAGGGCAGAAACAAAAATCAAGTCGTCATTTAAAGAGTTGTATAAAAAAGAGGATGAAATAAAAGAAAGAACAAGCTCATTGAAAAGCAGGGAGAGCAAGATAAATGATATTGAAAAGAAAATAACTTCAAATCACGATGCAATAATCAACAAGGATAAAGAGCTTAGCGAGTTAATAGCAAATATAAAAGAAAAAGAAAGAATATTGCTAGACAAGGAAGACCAGCTTAAGGAACTAAAGGAAGACATAGATGACAGCAAAAACAGCGTAGAGAAGGAAAAAGGCATAGTGGAAGACAGGCTGAATAAACTTAATGCTGTAAAAAATGAGCTGATGGAGCAACATAATATAATTGGAAAAGAAAGATCCCAGTTGAGAAAAGACAAAGAACAATTTGACATTAATTTCAGAAAATTTGAACATGATAAAAATATGGCAGCTTCATTAAAAGAATCTATGGCGAGGCAAAAAGAGGAATTTGATGCAAGATTCAATGAAATAAAAAAGAAAGATGCTGAGCTTAAGTTATTGGATAAGGTCTATGCAAGAAGAGATGCTAGCATAAGCAAGCTGAGCAAAGACATCGAGATTAAATCAATAAAAATAAATGAAAAAGATATGCAGTTAAAAAAATTGCAGAAGGAGACTGATGAACAGCAGGATTTTATTGAAGATCAGCTTGACGGTTTGGAAGGCAAGATGAAAGCTGCAAGCAAAGAAAAAGCCAGACTGGAAGCTGATAGAAAGAAATTGCATGAAATGCAGGAAAATCTGGCTGAAGAAAAAAATAAGCTAAAGATGAAGATGGATAAAGTAGACGTGGAAGAAGAAAAACTTATTGATGAAAGAAAAGCCATGGATAAGGAAAGAAAACTGCTAATGAACAAGGAGATTAAACTAGAGAAGCTTGAAAAAGCAAGCGTACCAAAAGAAAGCGGTGAGAATCTTGTTAAATGAAATAATAATAGGACTTGCAATAGGAGCCATATTGTTCATAGTTATAGCCATGATAATGCTCCTGAAATTGAAGTTCTTTGAAAAAGAAACAGCAGGTAATGCAATTAGCCTTGTTGTTGTAGGATTGTTTTTTTATCTGATAATGGCAATAGCAGATGTTTTGAATTATTTAAGCATATTTGATGGGATTTATGATGTTTCTACTTACATAAATCTTGAACTAATAAATAATGTAATTTCTTTTTTTGTTGCACCGCTAATTATTATATGCTTTATTGCTGCGATTTTTGTAATGAGAGAAAACTATTGAATCTGGTTTTTGAGAAACAGGACAGTAAAATGCCTTATGCAGCATACCCCTTTATTATAAAAAAATTATTAAAAATCTACCATTCTCCTTCATCGCCTTCGTCTTCATCACCATTTTCTTCATCGCCTTCGTCTTCATCACCATCTCCATTTTTGTAGCTTAAAAATTTAAATTCATTTATTTTCATGTTTTACCCCCCTGAATTTTTTCATACGATAGAAGAACTTATTTATAAAACTAACGATTGTTTTATATTAACTTTACATGTTGTTCTTGACTGCAGTTGTTACACCCTTTTATTGATATATTAATAATATGGCAATATATCTATTCTGTAATATCATTAGAGGCAACGAAATATTTATAAACGTCAACGACCCTTTAAAAATAACATTAATGGTTTTTAAACAAAAAGTGGTAATAGTAGATAAACAAAAAGTGGTAATATATGGTAGAATACATTAAAAAATCAATATCAAAGATAATGGATGAAGTGCAAAAAGGGGATGACGCTGAGTTCTCTAAAATAGTTCCTGCATTGCTGAAAAAAGGCCTGGACAATATTGATTTATCTATGTTCAATGAGGAAACAAAGGTTGAACTGTTGAACAAGGCAGGGGATGAGCTTTACAAAAGAGGGAACTATCCTGAAGCCATAAAGGCATTTATACATACAAATAATACAGCGAAGCTGGTTAAGGTAGCTGATGATTATATAAATATGGGTATGATATCAAAGGCTGTTGATGTCCTGATTATTGTTGGAGATAGGGATAAACTGATTGAGATTGGAAATAAATGTTTGGCTGACTCTCAAATAAGCGATGCTATAAAGGCGTTTAAGACGGCAGAGGACCACCAGAAGCTATTGCAAGTTGGCGAGATATGCATGCAAAAAGAAAAACTAGATTTTGCAATAGAGATATTTAACATATTAAACAACAGGGACAGGCTTATTATGATTGGCGATAAATGCTTGAAAGAGGGCCACTATCTTTATGCAGCAAGGGCTTATGAACTAGCTGGTGATAGAGAGAAGCTAACAAAGGTTGGAGACATTTTCTTGAAATCAGGATTGCTGTCAAATGCACTGCAGATTTATGAATTAGCTAACAACAAGGTAATGGTGCAGTTCATAAAACAAAACTTTGCAGAAAAGGATTATAGCAATAAGATATATATATAAAACATGTTTCAAACAAGAAAGGTTTCAGACAGAGAAAGCACAAAAGAGGTTTTAGAGAGATTAAAATCCCAGGAAAAAAAAATCAGCACATCGTCAATAAGGGTTGATGACATACCATACCTTGATCTTGATGCTAAAAGAAGCCATGGCAATGTTACAATACCAGAATACAATATTGAACAGATAATGAGGCAGATAACAGCCATGGAAAGAAGGATGAAGGAAGACAGTTCAAATTATCTCAATCTATTTTACGACCTTAGAAAGCTAGAGGGTAAGTTTTTAAATGCAGTTGACTTCATAAGCAAAAACAATATAAAGGTAAAACCAGAGATTTTAAAAGAGATAAAAGCCAGAGAGGAAGTAATCTCAAGAAGAACAAAAAGGAGTGATGTTTAAAATGGGCGTATTTGACAAATTAAAGGATTTTATCATGGAAGAAAATGCCGGCGATGGCCAGGAAGGCTATGCTGAACTTGAAGAGTTTAAAGACATTAGTGACAGGAGAATCGCCATAAAAATATTTGATGTAAAGCAGGAATCTGATATAAAAAATGTTCTTAATGAGCTAAGAGAAGGCAAGACTATAGCATTGATAAGCAAGAATGTTACATTGTCTGATGGACAGCTAAAACTTATAATATCAAAGCTAAAAAAAACATGCGATGCAATTGATGGGGATATTGTTGGATTGTCTGACGGCTTGTTTGTTGCAACGCCAAGGGCGATAAAAATAGAGAGAGAAAGGTAAAGCTTTTTAATTCTGCCATATTGTTTTTTTTATGAAATATGTGATTGAGCATCTAGAGCCAAGGCTGCATGAATGGTGCCTTTTGGAATATAATCATATAGCTAGAATTGTTGGAAAAGAAAATTTTGTTGTAACTAACATAAGTGATAAAAAGATAAGTAATATAACAAAGAATTATTACAAGAAAAGTTTTAAGAACATGAATTTGAAAAAGGCTTGCATACTTGACCCTTATGCAAAGAAAACATTGGACAGAGATGATGGAGAGATATTTGATTATTTAGTTTTTGGAGGGATTCTTGGGGATAATCCGCCGAAAAAAAGAACCACTGCTTATTTCAAAAATATAAAATGCGAGAGAAGAAATCTTGGCAACAAACAGATGAGCACTGATACTGCTGTTTATGTTGCTAAGAATATAACAGAAGGCAAGAAACTTAGTGATTTTAATTTTATTGACGGCGTTGATATCAAGCTTGATAAATATCTTTCTGTATTATTGCCCTTTAGATATGTTATTGTTAAAGGAAAATTATTACTGCCAAGGGGCTTGATTAAATTTTTAAAGAAACAAGAGAACCTGATGGTCACATCAGAATATTAGGATACAAGTTAAATTTAAATACTACTTTTATCAAATTATTCTAATGAAATTATTTTGCGGGAAAAGAAAAATAGCGGATAATGTTATTGTATGCAAAACAATATTTGCAAAGGCAATGGGTACAAGATTCAAGAGGTTAAAAGAGAACACAGCTTATTTGTTTCCTGTGAATAATATTTCATTGGCCATGATAGATACTTTTTTTGTTTCTTCAGCCATAGACGTTTATTTCTTGGACAAGAGATTCGAGGTTGTTAGCGCTAAGAAAAATTTAAAGCCATTTAGCATATTAATTCCTGCAAATAAAACAAGGTTTATTCTGGAAGTAAAGAGCAGAACAAAACTAAAAATGCATGACAAGCTACAGCTAACTAAATAATGCAGCAAAATATCCTTTAGAAATGTATATAAACAAAAAAGAAGCATAAATATTTGATGGTAGAGATATACAGCATTGGCGGTTACAGTGAGTCTGGCAAGAACATGACTGCCATAAGGGCAGATAATGAAACAGTCATTCTTGATATGGGCTTTTATCTTCCTGCATTAATAGATTTTGAAGAAGGCGGAGGAGATAGAAGGATATTAAGCAGAGAGAACATGATAAAAATCGGGGCTGTGCCAGATGACAATGTGATAAGCTCCTTGAAGGATTCTGTTAAAGCAATAGTTTTAGGGCATGCACATCTTGACCATATTGGTGCTGTACCAACATTAGCACAAGAATACAAGGCACCAATTATAGCCAGCCCTTATACAATCGAGGTTCTAAAAGCCATGATGTTAGAAGACAAATTAAAAATAAAAAATGATTTGAAACCAGTGAACCTTAATTCCATAATAAAGATAAGCAAAAATATAAGCATAGAATTAATTAATGTAACACATAGTACTTTGCAGACAGCAATGATAGCTGTACATACAAAAGAGGGAACGATACTATACGCGAATGATTTCAAGTTCGACAATCATCCAGTTATAGGAAAGAAAACAAACATAGAAAGGCTGAAAAAAATAGGCAGCGAAAACGTAATTGCATTGATAGTTGATTCTTTATACAGCAATAATGACCAGAAAACTCCAAGCGAAAAGGTAGCAAGGGAAATGCTAAAAGATATAATGCTTGGAACTGAAAATTCCGAGAATGCAATATTTGCAACAACTTTTGCAAGCCACATAGCAAGATTAAAGAGCCTGCTGGATTTTGGCAAGGCTTTGAATAGAAGGGTTGTTTTTCTTGGAAGAAGCATGTTCAAGTACATAAAGGCAGCTGAAAAATTAAACTTGGCTAAATTTTCAGGCGAGGCAGAAATCATAAGCTATTCAAACAGGGTAAGAAAAAAGCTGAAAAATATAAAAGGTGACAGGAATAAGTACCTTTTTATATGCACTGGGGGGCAGGGAGAGCCTAGTTCTGTTTTAAACAAGATATTAACAAACAAGATACCATTTGAATTTAAAAGCGGAGACCATGTGATATTTTCAAACAGAGTTATTCCAGTAAATCCAAACTTAGTCAACAGAAAGAACATGGAAGAAAACTTGAAAAAGAGAAATATAAGGATATTCAAGGATTTGCATGTATCAGTGTTACCCGACACACAGGTTGTTGTAAATGATAACAAAACAATGAAAATAAAGGAGATACAGGATGTTCAGAATTATGAAGGACTTAAAGTTCCGGCTTTTAATTCTGATGTTAAGATAAAATGGTATAATGCTAAATTAATAAAGCACAAATATTCTGGCAATATATTTGAAATAATGACCAAAAGCGGAAGAAATGTTGCAGTAACTAGCGGGCATAGTTTATTTAGACTTAAGAAAGGAATCATAGAATCATCAAAAAGCGATAATTTAAAAATTGGTGATTACCTTGCTATCCAAAAGAGATTTTCTTGGAGAAAAGAACTAAAAGAAATTGACGCACTAGATTATTTACATATAGATAAATATAATCCAATAAATTATGATAAAAAATGGATTTATTATGGCAAAATTAAAATTTGCCCCAGAAAGATTAAGCTAGACAATGATTTTGCAAAAATATCAGGGTATTATTTGGCCGAAGGATCTTCGCCAAGAGGTGTAAGTTTAGTCATGAGCGCTAATGAAAAAGTCATCATAAATGATTTTTTAATATCTGCTAAAAAAATATTCCCTTCTAACTTTACTGTAAAACAAAGGGGCAATGCTATAGAGATTATCTTTGGGGCCAATGTACTTGGGAGAATGTTCAAAAGATGGTTTAATTCAGGTGCCAAAAACAAGAAAATACCTGATTTTGTTTTTGGGGCAGGTGATGAATTTAAGATAAAGTTTCTTAGCGCTTATTTAAATGGCGATGGTAGTGCAGATAACAAAAAAGGAATGAAGATAAGAGTAAAAACTGCATCGAAAAAGCTAGCGTCTGATATTATATACCTTGCAAGTCAACTTGGGATTTGCGCAAAATTTGATTGCATTGAAATTGGGAAAAAAAGGTTTATAGCAAATAGTAAAAGGATGACCAATGAAACCAAGTCGTATGTGGTAAGAATCCAGGGAGAGGCCGATTTGTTGAAGTTAAAAGGAAGCTTATGCTCGAGGTTTGACAAATTGTTTGTTGCAAGGCAAGTAACATTGAATTATCCGCCACAGACTTTGCCTTTAAAAGAATTAAATCTTGAAGAGATTAAGGCACGATACAATACAAATCTAAAATATTACCTTGATTCTCTAAGGGAAGGAAAATTTATAAAAGAAAAGCATGTTAGCATTGATATATTAAAAAGAGATTCAGTTCAACTTCTTGGTGTTCTTAAAAAAATTATTGATGGAGATCTAGCCTTTGACCCAATTATTGAAATTAAAAAAAAATACTATTATGGTGAGGTATATGATTTTGAAGTACCTGGTGTTGAAAACTTTATTGGCGGGTTTGGTGGGTTGATGCTCCACAATTCTGGTCATGCATCTAGAGAGGATATAAGGGATCTGATAACTATTGTAAAGCCAAGACATATTATTCCAGGGCATGGAACTCATGACAAGTACAGGGGCTTAATTGATTTATGCAAGGATATGGGCTATAACATCAACAAAAATGTTCATGTAATGAGTGACGGAAAAAAAATAGAGTTTTGAAGAATCTAAAACCTTTTAAATGCGATTTCTTTATTAATCAATAAATTTCTTTTAAAGGGGTACAATGAAATTCGCTCATTTAGCAGATTGCCATATTGGTGGCTGGAAGGATGAAAGATTGACAAAGCTAGGCCTTAGTACATTTGATGCTGCTTTGAAAGAATGCATTAAAAGAAATGTTGATTTCATATTAATAGCAGGTGATTTGTTTAATACCGCCCTGCCGAATATAGATTATGTTAAAGAGACTGCAAGGCTGCTTAAACATGTTAAAGATAATGGAATAAATGTTTATACTGTTGCCGGAAGCCATGATTATTCATTGTCTGGAAAAACCATGCTTGATGTTCTTGAAAATGCAGGCTTACTTTATAATGTTGCGAAGTTCAATGAAGATGGATTGTTATTTACAATAGACAAAAAGACCGATGCAAAGATAACTGGATTATTTGGAAAAAAAGGGGGCTTTGAAAAATTTGATTATGAAAATTTAAACAAGAAGGAGCTAGAAAATGAGACAGGATTTAAAATATTTTTGTTTCATTCTGGAATAAAAGAATTTATGCCTGCTGGCTTAGAAGATGTTGAAGGGCTGCCACTTAATTCATTGCCCGGCAATTTCAATTATTATGCGGGTGGCCATATACATTACATATTCCAAAGAAAAACTGACAACAGCCTATTGATGTTCCCTGGAGCGCTGTTTCCAAATAATTTCAAGGAGCTTGAGGAATTCCATAATGGCGGATTTTACATAGTTGATGAAAATCTAAAATATGAATTTGTCAAGATAAATCTCAAGGATGTTCTGAACATTGCTGCTGATGCAAATAATAAAACTGCCGAGCAGGTAACAAATGACATATTAAAATTTAAAAATGATGTTGATGACAAGATAGTAACCATTAGGACAGAAGGTCTGCTGAAGGAAGGAAAGCCGAGCGATGTTAATTTTAAGAACATTATTGGGGAATTCTCGAATGCGTATTGTGTATTAAGAAATACATCAAAGTTAATTTATAAAGATTTTGAGATGGTTGATGTAAAGGAAGAAAACATAGCAGACATAGAAATTGCTGTTATAAATGAAAACTTGGACAATATTCTTACATTTGGCGGGTATTCTGAAAAGAAGGGATTTGTCAAGGACTTAATAAATGAAATGTCTTTGGAGAAGCAAGAAGGCGAGAAAAATTATGCATTTGAAGAAAAATTAATTTCCAACCTGAATAAATTATTTTCCGTGGAGCAAAATGATATTAAACAAAATTAAGCTTCATAACATAAGAAGCTATATTGATGCTGAGGTGAGCTTTGGTGAAGGCACCACCCTTTTAGCTGGAGATGTAGGCTCTGGCAAGAGTTCCATACTGTTGGCAATAGATTTTGCTTTGTTTGGCATAACACCAAATTTACCAGGGGAAACATTGCTCAGAAACGGAGCCAAATCCGGGCATGTTGAAATGGCTTTTAATGTTGAAGGCAAGAATATAACAATAAGAAGGGGGCTTGCAAGGAATAAAAGCATCGCCCAAGATGATTGCCAGATAAAAATAAACGGCAATTTACTCAGATGCACGCCAACAGAAATAAAGCAACATGTCATTACATTGCTAAACTATCCAAAAGAGCTTGTTACAAAATCAAAGAATCTTATATACAGATATACTGTTTATACACCACAAGAGGAAATGAAAAAAATACTGCAGGAAGAGAATGAAATAAGAGTGGATACCTTAAGGAAGGTTTTTGGCATTGACAAATATAAAAGAATAAGAGAAAATGCAGACATCTTTTCTGATTATTTGAAAAGCTGCATAAAAAACATAAGCTTTGCTATTGCAGACCTTAATGCAAAAAACAAAGATCTCAAGGAGTATATTGAAAATGATGCCAGGTTGAAAAATGAGCTTGGGCTTATGAAACCAAGGATAGATAAAATGAAGAAAGAGCTGGGTATTAAAAAGAGCAATGCAGCTAATTTTGAATTGAAGATAAAGGAAATGAATATGCTGAAAAATAAGGGTGATGTCCATAGCATGAAGCTTAAGTATCTTTGCAATGACATGGGAGGAATAAAAAAGGAGCTGGAAAATGTAGAGTTAAAATTGAAAGAGCATGATGTGAAAGAAATTATAGATGTTGAATTCAACAATGTGGATGAGCTGATGAAAAAAGAGAAGGCAAAATTGGATATAGCTGAGAAGAGTTATATTGGGATATCGAGCCAGATTAATGTTATAAGGTCCGAGATGAATAATGCCAATATGCTTGTTGAAAAGATTAACAGCTTGAATTTTTGCCCATTGTGCAAGCAGAATGTCTCTGAAATGCATAAGCATAGCATAAAGGAAGAAGAAAACAAAAAAACAAAAAATTTTGACACTAGATTAAGCAGCATAATGATTGAAGAGAAAAACATCATAGGAGCTGTCAAAAAATTAAAAGCGCAAATAGAGCAACTGAATGAAGAAAAGCAGAAAAATGAGGTAAACAAGATAAAACTAAAAAACTTAAATGAATTCAAGAAAAGAAAAGAGGAATTAACTGCCAAAAAAATAATGGTTGAAAACAACATAAAGGAAACTGAAATCATAATTCAGGATATGAAAAATAAATTAGCATTATTTTTAGATGTTGAAGAAAAATATGAGATAGCAAAAATAGATTATGAAAAATACATGGCGGTTTTAAGAGATTTGGAAATAAAACATGGTTCAATAAATACAAGATACATAGACAATAAGAATATAATTTCCATGCTTGAGAAAGAAGTAAAAACAAAACAAATGCAAAGAGATAAGATTAATGATATGGAAGAACTGAGGTCATGGCTGAGCGATTCTTTTGTTGAATTAATTGCGGTCATGGAAAAGAAAGTTATGTCCAAGATATATGGTGATTTTAACAGCCTGTTCAAAAAATGGTTTGATGTGATAATGGGAGAGGAAGGCATAATTGTTGATTTAGATGACGAATTTAATCCAAGCATAGAGCAAAATGGCTATGATGTTGATTATGCAAGCTTGTCTGGCGGCGAGAAAACAGCTATTGCTTTGGCATATAGGCTTGCTTTAAACCAGGTTATAAACAATCTTGTTACTGATATAAGGACTAATAACTTAATAATCCTTGATGAACCAACCGATGGCTTTTCAGATGATCAGGTTTCAAGAATAAAGGACGTTCTTGATGAATTAGCAATAAAACAGATAATAATAGTAAGTCATGAACAAAAGATAGAAGGTTTTGTTGACAGCATCATAAAGGTAAAAAAAGAAGACCATGTGAGCTCTGTTTGCTAGCAGTTTTAAATTTCTTTTAATGTTGTGGTTTTTTGCGTTTTTTGTTATAAATCTCATTGAAATCTAATTGGCTATAGGTATTTTCTTCAGGTGAATATGTAGAATTACTTTCATAGCTGCATTGATTGCAATTTTTGCTGTTATATTCGCACATTTTTGCTTTTTGATTATTTAATTATAAAACCCTGGGAAGGAGTCTCTTGCGAGACTTCTTCCTGGGGAAAAAGAGGTGATACCATTATCAACTAGTACTAATATATAAAGCTTTCGTTTTGTGTGCATTATTGAGTGGTTACATTCTTAGGTAAAGGCTTTTAAATTTGGTTTATACCCAAATATATATGGGACCTAAAGAAATAGCTAAAAACCTTGAAAAGGGGGGCATTTTCATATATCCTGGCAATGAAGGGTATGAGATAGCCTGCAATATGCTTTGTAAGGATAGTGTTGAAGAGATGCTTGATTTGAAAATAGAAGGCAGTTTTTCAATAATAGCACCAAGCAGAGTTTGGATTTACAAGAATTTAATGGCAAATAAGCACTATGTTGACAGGTTGCCCGGGCAGTTTACTTTTATATTCAAGGTTAAAAGTAATGCAAGGCTTCCAAAATATGCAATGCAGGGGAATAAGTCAGCTGTTAGGATGGCGAATAATGATTTATGCAATATAGCTTCCAAGAACAACATGGTTTTATTCACTTATATACTAAAAAAGGAAGGCAAATTAATAATAAAGCCAGATGCTATTTCAAGGAATATAAAGAATACAGCTGATTTTATGATGGATGCTGGCACATTAGATGTTAAATCGCATGTTGTAATTGATTTGACTGGCAAGGTAGCAAGAATTGTTTGATGCATGTATGTATGTTATGATGTGTGCGTATGTGCAAAAAGATTTAAATACAAGTGAGCTTTGTATTATGCAAGGTGACTATGTTGACAAAAAGAACATTATACTTGGTGATGATATTATTTCTTTTTACTATCGCTTATGTTTATGCAGAGCCAGTAACATTGCAGCAGGAGGCAGTTAAAGACAAGGTTTCACCAGGTGATACAGCTGAATTTTTATTGAAAGTTAGAAACAACAGAGATGTTGCTGATAATTTCATGGTTGGAATCAATGAACTCGATGTTTATCCATTTTCAAACATAATTGAAAGCTCTGAACTGAGCCAGGAAGTTTTAAAACTCAAGCCAGGAGAGAGCATAACTGTAAACTTGAAGTTGAAAGTTTTTGATGATGCAACTCCGAATGTAAATTACAAAACTTATGCCAGGGTAAGATCATTAATAAACTCTGATGTATCAGACAAAGAGGAATTGATAATATCAGTCTTAGCGCCCGTCAATTTAGCTGAAATAAAAACAACATTTCCTGATGAGCTTGTTGCTGCGAAAAACCATGTTTTTAACATAACACTTAAGAACAAGGTAAATAAGATCTTGAAAGATGTTGAGATATCAATAGTCTCTGAATTATTTCAGCAATCGTTCAAAACAGATTTGTATTATGGGCTTCCTATTACCAAGGAGATAAAATACGACCTTGACCCAAGCACTAAGCCCGGAGAATATAAACTGGAAGTTAAATTATTTTACAATAAAAGGTTAAGAGGGTCTTTAATAAAAGAATTTGAAGTGGTAAGAAACCCAAATGTCCTTGAGAAGAGTGAGGTTGAATCAGGATTTTTGGTTGATGTTTATAGGTTTGAAAAAGAGAATAAAGGCAATTTAATAATGCAGGAAAATGTATTTCTGCCATTAGGCGGAGTTGCAAGATTGTTTACAGAAGTAAATGTGCCTGCGGAAAAGATAGAATCGGGCTATAAATGGAATTTTGAATTAAAACCTGGAGAAAATTATGTAATTGTTGCGAAAACAGATTACAGAATATTGTTTTATGGAACCATAATAATAATCATGTTTGTACTGGGGATGTGGTATCACCTGCATAAGACTGTTGTTATAAAAAAAGAGCTGTATCATGCAAAAGATGAAAAAACAGGCACATCTTATGTAAAGATTATATTGAGGGTGAAGAATAAAGGAAGTCCATTGAGGAATGTTAAGATAGTTGATATTGTTCCTAGCATATTAAAGGTTACTGGTGAGTATGGAACATTAAAGCCAAGCCAGATACAAAGCACATTTGGCGGGAATAGGCTGATATGGGAGGTTTCTCATTTAGATTTAGGGGATGAAAGAATATTATCTTACAAGCTTGAAGCAAAGCATGATTTAATGGTGCCAACAACATTGCCGCCAGCTGCTGTCATATACAAAAAATTCAACAACAGGCTTACAAAGGTTTCTAATAAGGTTGTGTTTGTACCGAAGAAAGATAAAAGCCATAGAGCATAAAGAATATTTTTCTATCAATAAAAAGCTTTTTAAACAAATTTGTTGTAGAAATATCTAATCCATCCCATCGTAGCTCAATGGCAGAGCACTCGGCTGTAGATAACTTCGCTGTTTTGACATGGCTTAGGCTAAGAATGAAAAACAGACAGCTGAACCCGGGACGTTGCAAGTTCGAATCTTGCCGATGGGAGTTATTTTAACTGAATTATATTTTAATACATTTGAATTAAGAAAATTAAGAATTATTGTATATTAAGAATTATTTATAATTTTATTTCATATAGATAGAATAATAGATGACATTGAGGCAGACATAATTGGCACGCTTAATGAGGTCAAAAAAACAACCAAGCATATAAAACAAATATTGAATATGTGACATTTATAGGTAGAATAAGTTTGGGGCTATCCCTGCAGCTTGCTGCGACTTGGAAGCTTCACTTTATCTGTCTTTATAGTCTATCCAAGTTACTGTGCCATTGAAGTGTGCACCCTCATAAGAGATGCTTTTAATGCAAGCTTTGCTATCTTCTTTGGTACCATTAGTTCCATTATTGTTGCTTTTTTTTTTATTTTTTATTGGTTTGGCAATAATCAGGTCATTTAAAAGAGGGCTGTCAGAGTCTACATTCTCCGGCAATCTGTCCGAAGTTAACAATTCTAAATCTGACTGATCTGGCAGTTCTTTTTCAGATTGTATCTTTGGCCTTTTATAAACTTCAATAAAAACATATTGGTACTTCATACCCTCTGAGTCGAAACAATAAAGTTCGTCTTTTTCATTAACTAAAAATTTAAGCCTTATGTTATGACTTGGATATAATGATTTGAATTTTTCATTTATTCTTTCTAAATGTATTTGCAGGTAGTATTCCTTGACAAAGGCTTTGACATCTTTATCAGTTTTTAGCGTGATTGATGCATTTTGATCTACTTTTATAATATAAGTCAGGTCCCTAACACCCTTTAATTCACTGCCTACGTACTCCCATTCTGTTTGTTTTTGTTTAATTGGCATAGACATTTGCTATTACTTAAATATATAAACTTTTCTATTATTTTCCACTTTGTAGTTGTAACTGATAAAATAGCAAGTTTTATAAATAGAAAAAATCTCAGATGAGAAATGCTTAATAGTCCTTCTAAAGCCAAAATAAGGCAAAATAGCTTGCTTTTTATAGTAAATAGGTGGCTCCATACGTGTTTTTGTTTTTTTGTGGCTAGGAGCTATGAATTGGTGATTAGAAGGAAAAAAAGAAGCCTAAATGCCCTAGTGGTGTAGTGGCTTATCATACGGCCCTGTCGAGAGGGATTATTATGCTTAAACTGCTCATAGTAAGGCCGTGACGCGGGTTCG
>Ga0209541_10003244_pt1 | contig 30064 bp, 34 predicted proteins | sample RifCSPlowO2_01_FD_184027 | JGI IMG/M metagenome (GOLD analysis project Ga0209541, IMG submission 184027) | Groundwater microbial communities from Rifle, Colorado - Rifle CSP2_plank lowO2_0.1 (SPAdes) (version 2) | ecosystem: Environmental > Aquatic > Deep subsurface > Groundwater | place... | reverse complement strand
TATTTTTTCCTCACCATTATGATATTCGTGCTAATTACATCTTATCGACTACTTTTTAGGTTTGTTCAAAACTCACCATACAAATTTGCCTCAACCTTAGCTGCAGTGGACATCAGCTTTTATTATGCCACGATATTAAATATGCTGAGAGGAATGTCACACATGTCATTACCATCCATATATCATCAAAATTTATACCAATCATCCATATTCAGCTTTTTAATGCCTATTACAATTTTGATTCCGATTTTTGCATTAATTGCACTGTTTAGGAAAAAAAATAAATATATATTATTTTATTCCATGTTATTAACTTTTTCAATAATCATATTTTTTGTAGATAGCCCATTTAAATGGATACATCATTTTCTGTTCTTCAACCTGCCAGGTGGATTAGCATTTAGAACTTGGCGAATACCAGAAGCGTATATTATTTTATCCATTACAATGCTATCTGCTTTCTCAATTTATTATGTTTACGAAAAAATTGAAAAAAAAATTCTGTTGCCATACCTATTTATTGTAATTTACATTTCAATAGTGAGTTTACTTTCATGGCCATTATTTATCCCAAATAATGTAATGAATCCAATAAAAGTACCTACAGCATATATCAACACAATATCATATTTGGAGAATATTAGCAGCAATAATAAGGTTATGTATCTCCCTGAATTTACATACTCATATGGCGATCAGTCAAATTTAAAACCATTTTGGAATAATAAGACTGGAGCGATACCTGAATTCCTTACTTTTTATTTGCCTAAACCAACATTTAGACCTGAAGGTGTGTTTAGTCATTATTATAATTATATGTTATCACCATTATATTTTTCAGCTCTAAGACAAAACAGGATGAACGAACTAGCAAATTTTTTAAAATTGACAAACATAAAATATCTAATAATACATAATGATATCCCAATGTTACAAAAAAATGTAGAACAATCAATTACCCAATTAAATAAATCTAACAATTTTAAGTTGATATACCAAAAAAATTTTATGTATGTGTTTGAACTAAATTCAGAAGAAAGTCAAATTAATGTTTTTGATAAAGTATATTTGATAAATGGCGGACTTAGAACAATTTCAAAGATACAAAATGATCCCAACAACGCCTACCTTTTTTTGGATCAGATTAAGGATTATGATTTAGTTAGCAAATCCGATGGAATTATAAGCGATAAAGATGAAACACAAGATTTATTCGATTTAATTTTTTTAAATGTACGTTCAGATGGTCATTCAATAATATTATACCCATATAACTATGTTTTTGATCATGATCCAGATCACATTTGGTCAAGAGCTTCATATTTAAATGCTCATCAACAAGTATGGCATCCCTATGTAAATTTGGAGAATTATGCATGGGATTTTGATTATTATAGTGGATTAGTACTCACAAAAAATTCAAATGATAGTATAATCCTTCCATTTTATGTTACCGATGACGATGATTATATAATGTTTATAAGATATTTTGCCAATGAAAAAGGGGGTAGTTTTAAAGCTAATATTGAGAATTATAGTTTATCGATTAGATCATCAAATGACTATAATGGTTTTTTGTGGTACGAACATAACATCACGTTATCCCATGGAAAAAAACAAATCGTTATTCAAAATAAAAATGGATTAAATAGTTTATCAGTTGTTTATTTAATTGGTAAGAAACAATATGAACAAAAAATAAATATTTTAACTAATAAAACCGGACTATTTAAAGAATATAGAGAAAATAATTTGGTGTATAATCCTTATTTTAATGATAAACTCAAAGGATGGAATTCAGATAATGGTGACGCTTTAGGAATATCGATAAGTTTAATTGATTCTAGTGATGATTACAATTCGCTCAAAATTATTAAAAATTGTTCAGATAATAAAATTAATAGTTGGACTTGGACTAGGAGTGATTGGATAGATGTTATCCCAGGCAAACAATACTATTTTAGTTCTCTTATCAAGTATAGTAATGTTAATGCATCCCATATTATTTTAGAAGGCATGAATATTTCCAATAATAGGTCATTACAATTAGCACAGGTTCCCTCTGCAGTCTACGGATCATCTGATTGGAAACTAAACTATCATAAGTTTATTATTCCCAAAAATGTAGAAAAAGTTAGAATTGATCTGAACGCGGGTTGTTCTAACAATGAGCGAGAAGCAATTACTTGGTTTGACAATATCAATCTATATATTAATCAGAAATATGAAACAACTAACAACAATCGAATAATTTCAAAAACTTATATTACAAAAAAGTCTTACTCATACACCAAACTCAACCCCACCCTCTACAAAGTAAATGTAAATTCATCAGCTCCATTCATGCTCTCCTTTGCCGAGTCATACGATCCGTTATGGGTCGCTAAAGTGAACAATAAGGAATACGCTTCAATCCCACTCTACGGCGTCATCAACGGATTTTACATCAACGAGACAGGAAACCTGGATATAACCGTAGAATACAAGCCCCAAAAGTGGTTCTATATTGGTTTGATAATCTCAATTACAACATTATTATTATGCATCTCTTACCTAATTTATGATTATATTAGGACTAAAAAGAGAAAATCTTAATTGATGTGACAAACCTTTCGTTAGTAAGCTTTAAGCCCTAATCAGTAAGACGGTGATTAAATAGATTGATTGTTATTCAAGCAGCCATCTCCATAATGGCACAAATTTGATGTTTTCTCCTTCAAATTTCAATTCTGTTTCATAATCCCAGGTTATGACTATAAGATTTCTGCATCTAAGCTCTTTGCTTGCTTTAAGCAAAGCATTAACTTCTCTTTCCTTTATTTCCTCTTTTGAATTTATATAGCTAACCTGAATTAAGCTTTCTATTTTTTTGCCTCTTTTTACGACAAAATCCACTTCGTTTTGCTTATGATCCTTCCAGTAATAGACTTCAAAAGAGTTTTCTTTTCTCCTTTGCAGTTCAAGTGCCACTTCATTTTCCATAACTCTTCCCTTATTTTCTGAAAATTTGAATCCTATTGAATTCATCAGCCCAGAATCAATACAATAAACTTTTTTTGGTGCTATAAATTGTTGTTTCAGTTTAAAATCAAATCTTTCTAGTTTGAATATCAAAAAAGTATTTTCAAGATACGAAATCCAGTTGGATATTGTAGACACATGTTTAATATTAAAAATTCTCGCTAATTTGCTGTAAGTTATTTCTTCAGAAGAGTTTGTTATTAGATATTTGGCAAGTTTCTTTATTTCCTCTTTTTTAGTTATATTGTACCGCAATAAAATGTCCTTTGTAAGTATATCCTCATAAATTCTTGAAATCATTACCTTTCCAAATTTATATGTTTCTGGAAATCCTCCTATCTCAAGATATTCCTGCAAAGTCTTCATGATTTCTGCTTTTTCCTTGGTGGTATATGCTTTATTCTCTTTAATTTCCTTTAATCTAAGAAATTCTTTAAATGAAAAAGGGAATAAGATTATATCTAAATACCTTCCAGTTAAATGAGTCGATAGTTCTCCAGATAGTAGCTTTGAGTTGCTTCCAGTTAGAATAACTTTCTTTGTCCTCCTTAATCTGTTTACAAATAACTCCCAATTACCTACATTTTGGATTTCATCTAAAATTATGTAATCTATGTTTTCATAAAGTTCGTAGAATGATTGTAAAATTTTGTCTAAATCTTCACTTTTCAATCCAGCAAGTCTTTCATCATCAAAATTAATGTATGCAAATTTATGGGGTTTTGCCAAAAGATAGGAAAAAATAGACTTCCCGCATCTTCTTACTCCTAGTATGGCAAGTATATTTGGATATTTTAATGATTCATTACTTGTGTTTAATCCTATTCTTTCTATTATTTTTTCTTCTTTTTCTATATTCTCAAGTTCTTCTCTTTGCTCTTTAATTATGCTTTTGAAATCCATATAATTGTAATAGAAAGCTTATATATAAAGCTTTCTATTGTAATTAGTAAGCTTTACTTGATCTCATCAGCAATCTCTATCAATAAAGGCTTAATCTCTTGTACATATTTGTCAAATGGTATTGTTCAGCCTGTAGATGTTAAATGTAAGCTGTTAAGAATTCGGATGTTTTCTTATAGGCCTGCGTGTTCAAAAGAACGTTTTGACCAAAAATATAATTTCTCCAACGACAGCAAAGAAGCCTGCAATTTCATAAATTATTGAAGTTTTTGCTTGTTGATCAATCGGACTATCTTTAACTACTTGTCCTGCGGCGTCAAGTATTGTATCTTCTGCCACGCCTTGAATATAGTTGGTTATCAGGAATACAGAAAATGTTACAATAAATGCTATTATTCCAAAAATAATTATTTTGCCCATTTAGCCAATCACTCTTTTCGCGACTGCAAATATTCCAAGTAATCCAAGCACGATGCCTATTCCAACACCACCAAAGATTGCTAGATCTCCCATTCCTGCTGAAAGATTTGTTCCTTTCAAAAGGAGTCCTGCTATAATTAGCACTCCAACGATTCCTGTTGCACCCATTCCGATTCCAAAAATTTTCTGTACCATATGTTTTCCTCCGGACTTACGTCCAGTGTATCAGTAGTTGCTTCTAATTTAAATATTTATCTGTTTTAGCTTATACTTATGAGTATTATAAGCTATAGTTGATACTTTTTGTTAGTAAAAAGAAAAATTTATATACTATTGCGCATATTTTTGTTATAATGGAGAGGAAATCAGCTAAAGAGCTTATAAAAAGAATCTTAAAATCTATATCTGAAGCTCCAAAATCAATTCATGAAATAGCTAAGGATTGCGAATCTAATTGGGAGTCTATAAAAATATACTTAGAAAGTCTAAAAGAAGCAGGAGTATTACAGGAAACAGAAATTGGAAATAAACGAGTATTCTCATTAGTACAATGCGATAAAATAAATAAAACTGGTAATTACTTTGATTTACCAATAAATTCAGAAGATGAAAAATTAATTGATTCCTTGTTTTTTAAGATTAAAGAAGAGTGGAAACAAAAAACAGGTATGATTCCAGGCAGAATTCAAGTACAAAAAACTCTTGCCAGAATAAATAAAGAATGTAATTTGAATCTTCCAATAGGATGGTATAAATTCGGAACACTATGTGTTAAACCGTACGATCAAAATCTAGACTATGCTTATTCTAGATTAAATGAAAAAATAATTACTTGCGTAGTTGATATAGTAGGAACTTATTCAAAAGAAGTCAACGCAACAGCTCTTAAATTGAGGCATTATAATGAAGAGAATAGCATCCTCTACAAAACAAAGGAAATATTGCTGTCACTTTTATCCTCACCTAATTTTTCTAAAAAATATATTCTAGAAATAAATAATCAACTATACGCATTACTGAAAAACAGTCCACCTATCTTTGATAAAGTTTCTAAGAGATTAGTAAATGATTTTGTCGGCTTAGTTCTACAAATGGTAAATACTATTTCTGATGAAGATCTTAAAATGGTAAAGAATGATATCTATCAATCATTCAATGAGATTTGGAAACTAATTGCTTTGTATAACTACTTCTCGGATTTGGAACCTTATTATTCTAAGAATTTCAGCAAAGAACTTGAGCTAAAACATTTCATTTCTGAGATGAATACTCAAAAGATGGAAGTTATTGAACATTTGAAATACCTTAATGATTTATTGCCCCATCAAGCAGAGCCTGACGATGAAACATACAGAAAAATAAAGTCATTGCTGACATCTATAACTGAAGCGCCTGCTGATGTGCAAAAGCAAAGAGAAGCGTTCTTAGAACAGAAAAAGAAAGAGTTAGGTCACGAAAAATTCCAAGATTGGCTTATTATACAATTTGGTTTACAATAATTCTGGTTTTTTTACAGGAATTTTTGTTCCAATTTTAATGAAATCATCTATATTTCTTGTGACAATGAATTCTGCTTTTTCTCGCTCAGCAATGATTATATGAAGTGCGTCATGAAAATGTTCAGGGCACCTATTTTTTGCTTCAAGTTCTTCTTCTGGAGAATATCTGCAAAGGATCGTTTTTTCCTTTAACAACTCTAAAGAAATAGTTCCCATTCCAGATGGAATTTTTCTAGATAATTCCTGCAATGTCCATGTAGAGATTAATAATGTGTGCTTGCAGGATAGGGCCTCAAAGAATAGCTTAGAAGCAGGCTCAGCCATATTTTTATTTGAATGCATATTAACTTCATCATTAATGACATTTATGAAGAGGTTTGTGTCGATATAAAGCCTGCTCATGAATTATTCTCCGGATTATTTGATAACTCTTGCGTTATTGCTAAATTAATAGCTTCAAATAGTTTGATTAATTCAGGAATTGCATGCACTATCCCCGTGTTAGGAGTATAATCAGAAAATGTAACCAAGTTAAATTTATCATAAGGATATCTTAGAGTGTTATGATGTAAAAATGTGATTAGGCTTGCAACTTGCAATCTTATGTTCATTATTGCACTATTGAGATAAGTCATTATTTGAAGTACTTTCACTGTTTTTTTCACTTGAAGCATTGTTGCCCCAAATCTTGTATCTTCAAGATTAAGTTTTGAAAGCATGATATTTAGATAAAAATCCTTCTCTAATAGCTCTAAGGCAGTTATATTAGTTTTATCTTTTACCAAATCCAAAAAGCTTTTTAGTTTATCCTTGTCCATATCCATTATAACAGCCCCTTTATTCTCTTTTTTACTATTCGGCTGTATTTAATCGATTCCCTAAGAAAGAGAGACTTATTAAATTTATATTCGCTTAAGCCTATATTCTTCTTTAGATAAATCATGTCAAGAAGAGTCTTCTCAATTCTGCTATGGTAAAGTATAATCTTATTTTCTGTTCTTGTTTCTTTGATGCCAAAAAACAAAGAAGGTTTTAATTTTATAAAAAGGAAATTTGAGCCTGCAATCTTCATTGGATTTGTTCTGTTGAATTTGTCATTAATCACTATATTAACCGGAAAAACTTCATGCGTCAAACCCAAGAGCTTTAAAGCAGAATTCAAGCCAAAATACCACTTAACACCCTTCTTTTCTAAGCCTAGTGATAATAATTCATAAGGAGAATATTTCACTGTGTTGAACTTTTTTTCTTCATATCCCTTCAGATAATAGACGCCTCTAAAGATTGTTAGAAGATAACCCTTGTTTAACATAACTCTTCTTAGGGTGTCCTTATTAAACTTATACTTGGCTGCCAATCTGTCAAAATCTCTTCTTGTTAGGATTTTCCCTTTTGCTTCCCTTAAGATGGTGTCTATTTTATTCATAATTTAATTCACCTTTATAGGTGAATTGTAATATGATATATAAAACTTTCGTTATTTCTTGCAACATTTGTATCATATTACAATATAGTTGACAAATATTTGTATTATAGATTGGATAATTGAGTGCTTATATACAACTTTTACCATTTATTTTCATATCTTCAACCATAAATGGTGAATATGTTCCCTAATGCAAATATTGATATAAATGCCATATTTATATCAGGTAAAATGCGCGCACAGCAAAAGATTTAAGATAACTTAATTCCCATAAGCTTTTCTTTAATAATCTCAATTACCACTCTATTGTTATGCATCTCATACCTAATTTATGATTATATAAGGAATAAAAAGGTAAAACCTAATCTTAACAGATAAGTTTGTAACAAACCTTTCGTTAGTTAGATCTAAGTCTTTCCCTAACCCTATGCAGTATCAATCAACATAAGTTAATTGCGCTGCGTTGATTTGACTCGTTTTCTTATGTAACGATAATCCTATACCTTATAGCTAGTAGGATGTGTATCTCACTCTTGAGGTAAAATCATATGAAGAAAAATGTTCAGAAAGCCGGATTCGTTGTTTTCTGAAAAGTGAAAAATTGATGGGCTTGTTAAGTGAAGGCGGAAGATATTTAAATAATGCAATATAGAGAGGAGATACAATGAAAAAGAGTGAATTCATAGAAGATGATTTGACTGAATTAAAGGAAAAGTTTGATGATAATACATTGAAAGCTATCTGTGCCTTTGCCAATACAAAAGGAGGCACTATTTACATAGGAATTTCTGACAAGAAGGAACTCAAAGGTTTTGATGTTCAAAATAAAGAACTGGAAAGGATAACCAACAAAATAGTGGATAGTTTAGGGATTCACCCTTATTTAGAGTCTACTTCCATAAGAAGATCCCCTATTCTTAAAATTACTGTCAAGAAGTCCAGTATACCTATCTCTTTTAGTGGAACTTATTACAAAAGAGTTGGCAACACCACTAGAGAAATGAAAGCAGATGAACTGAAAACCTATTTTGTGAAAAGCACCAACTGGGACGCTATCAGTGGAGACTATTCTATTAAAGAAATTGACGAAAATACCGTCAGAAAGTTTGTAAGAAATGCAGTTAGCAAAGGAAGACTAGAGGCTGATGAAAAAGATGACATAAAGGATGTTCTGAACAGGCTAAAGCTCATCGTGGACGGAAAGATAACCCATGCAGCCATTATGCTCTTTGGTAAACAGCCGCAAAAGTATTTTCTTAATGCAGTAGTAAGGGTTGGAAGGTTTAAAGACCCGTCAACCATAATTGGAGACAAAGTAATACAAGGCAATCTTTTCGCACAGGCTGAAGAGGCAGAGCAGGCTATAAAGAGTTTTATTAATGTCCAATATGAAATAAAAGGGGGTTTAGAAAGAAAAGATACTTGGGATTATCCACTTGAAGCAATAAGAGAGGGATTACTCAATGCTTTGATACATAGGGATTATTTTAAGTTTGGCGTTCAGACACAAATCAAAGTATTTGAAGACTATGTATGGTTTTATAATCCTGGTGGACTGCCTGAGGGAATGACTATTGATAAACTTATGAAAGTTCATTCATCTGTCCCTAGAAATCCACATATTATGCACATATTTTACCTTGCTGGACTTGTTGAAGAGTATGGTTCAGGAATTGGCAGAATGATAGAACTGATGAAAGAAGCAAAGTTGCCTGAACCTGAATTTAGCGAAGAGATGGGTGGATTTGTGCTGACATTTAGGAAGGATTGGTTTACACCTGCAAAGCTCGCCGAGCTTGTGCTCAACGAAAGGCAAATAACAGCTGTAAATTATGTCAAAGAAAAAGGAAGGATTACAAATACAGAATACCAGAAGCTCTATAATGTTAAGAAAAGACAAGCTTCTGACGACTTGAAAGTTCTTGAAGAGAAAGGAATATTTGAGAGAGTGGGCTCAACAGGGAAAGGGACATTCTACACTCTTTCTAAAGGGGCACCAAAGGGGCGAAAGGGGCACTTATAGGAGCAGCAGAGGGCCATTACTAGAAAGTTGTCTCATCTTAAATTCAATTTTCTCTCCAAGTTTAGTCTTCTTATACACCCTGCCAATTTTGTCATTTGGTTTGATAATCTCAATTACAACATTATTATTATGCATCTCATACCTAATTTATGATTATCTAAAAAGAAAGATTTAAATATTACTTCCCTTTAAGGGTAGTATTATGAGCAGGGAAAAGATTATGATGGAAATATTCTTTGATTATCCATCAAAACAATGGCATTTTAATGAATTAAAAAAGAAGGCCAAATTGGCAGACAGCAAACTCTCAAAATGGCTTAAAAGGTTTATGAACAAGAATCTAATAAAAAGAATAAAGGAAAAAGGCAAAATGCCTTACTACCTTGCAAATTATGAAGCCCCGCAATATCAGAACACTAAGAGGATTTTTGCAATGAATATGCTAAACGATGCGGGTTTTCTAAATCATCTCTCTACATTAAATGGCACTGTTATTCTCTTTGGAAGCATTACCAGGTGGGATTGGCATAAAGACAGCGATATTGATTTGTTCATTTATGGAGATTCGGATGATTTAGAGATAGGAAAATTTCAGTCTAAACTTAATAGGGAAATACAGATTTTCACTTGCAAAAATAAAGATCAATTAAAAAAGATGAATAATGAATTGATAAGCAGTATAATAAAAGGTGACCTTATTAAAGGTGACTTAGATTTTGTGAAGGTGTCAAATGCCTAAATATTTAAGCAAAGAAGAGATGTATTCTCAATGCAATGCGAAAGGTAATTTTATTCCAAAAAAAGAGCTGGATATCAATAAGATTAAGTCAATGGTTAAGATTGCGCAAGAAGATCTAGAGACTGCAAGAGAGCTAAAGCCAAAACTACGCTGGAACACGATATACAAGTTGTCATACGATGCGCTTCATCAGCTCACAGAAGCATTCATACTTTTTGAAAAGATAAAATCGCTAAATCACCAATGCTTATTTTCCTATTTATAGTTTGCGACAATAATAAGACATAAACTTTTCCGCAAACTATATTGTAAAAGACAAACAATTATTATGAGTTACTTTTGTCTTTTACTATTATGCGTTAGGCATCCAGAATTGGAGTTAAGCTAGGATTTTTTTGAGAAGATAAGGACAAAAAGAAACGGGATACAGTATTATGGTGATTCTGTTATTGAACAAGACTGGAAAGAAGTTGAGCTGCAATTGCAATTATATGTTAAATTATTAAAAGATAAGATTGAAGCAAAGCTTAAGGAAGCAGATAGTTTAAACATGAAAATCTGAGGATTTTCAGATTATTTATAGCTATGCCTAAAAGCCTAAAATTAACCGAAAGATTTATAAGTAAGAAAATTCTTACAATAGCTAGAGGTAATAAAAATGATGAAAACAATAAGAGTTTCGGAAAAAGGGCAAATAGCAATTCCTCAAACAATGAGGGATATACTTGGAATTAATAAAGGTGATGAATTAGTTGTGATTCAATTAGATAATAAAATATTGCTTGAGAAAGCACAAAAGATTGAACAGAAAATAAAAGACGATTTCAAAGATATCTTAAAATTCAGCGAAAAATCTTTAAAAGAAGTTTGGGATAATAAATCAGATGATATTTGGAACCGATATCTTAAGAGGTAAAAATGCAAATTAATCAAAAAGAGATAGTATTGCTGCCATATCCTTTCTCTAATTTTGAAGGGATGAAAGTCAGGCCAGCTTTAATTGTGTCTAATGACTCCTTTAATAAAAAATCCGCTGATTGTATCATGGTGCCTTTAACTACTGTGATTAAGGATGAGCCTTATTCTGTCATTATTGATAATAATGATATGGAATCTGGAGAACTTGTCAAGCAAAGCAGGATAAGAGCCGATAAGGTTTTTTCTGTAGAGAAAAGTCTAGTGACTATAAAAATAGGATTAATCAAAGATAAAACCTTTGAGAAGATCAAAGCAGAGATATATAAGATGTTTTGATTATTGTTTCGCAATCTTGCATTTCAAAATAATTCACATTGGCATATAGTAATCTTCTTTTTGAACTATTCGAAAATTTCGAATAGTTGAAAATTCATCTAATTCACCGGACTTGAATATCTCTTTTAGGTGATAATTAATAGTATTAACCTCAACATCAAACAACTCAGCCATTCTTTTTTGGGTTAGCCAAATGTTCTCTTTATGGAAAAAGACATCTACTTTAATCTCGCCATTTGGAGAGGTGTATAGTAAAAATTCTGACGTTTCATCTTTTATGGTAAGTTCTTTTGTCATTTAAATCAGCCCCATATTTTAATGATTTTCATCTAAAACGGGATCAATCATTGCCTGTAATCTTATCAAAGCATGAGTCACACATTCCTGCGTGCCAGTCTTTATTATGAGCCGAAATTTTAGCGTTGCATTGCTTGCAATTATAGTTTATTTCCTCGTTGTGCTTCATATGAAACGTTCTTTTTTTAAGTTCCCAATCCCGTGGGCTCATAGTTTCAGCAAAAGAGCCTTCTGCCCAGAGGCCATCTTCTGGCAGGTCTTCTCCATTGAGTGTTTTTTGCGGCATTTTAATTCAAATCTATCTGCATTTTTTAGCTATTTTTACTAATCCTAATTACTTTTTTGCATTTTGAATCAGCCTGTAATAGTCCTCTATTCCAAATAATATGATATTCTTTTTAAGCGCTTCGCTTACTACATTCTGCTCCTTAGTTTTTAACATTTCAATAAATGATTCATAAGTTATTGCAGTTAGATGAATCTTCAAAGGCAGGACTTCAAGCTTTTCTTGCATCATTTTTGCGTCATCATGAGAAATTAAAAGTAAGTCAATATCCGAATGCTTAGTTGCTGTTTCTTTTATGTTGCTTCCAAATAATAACAGAATAAATTGTTTGTTTATGATTATTAGCTTTTCATATATGGCCTTAAATTCTTTTTTATTTAAGATATCATTCCTTCTTTGAGTTTCAACAATAAAAACATCTTCATTGAAGTTATCTGCAAAACTGCATCTCTTCTGGCTCTTTAAATTTTCTACTTTAATTGATCTCTCCAATCCCAATTTTTGGATATTGATGTATAAAAGTTTATAATCAATCTTCAAGGCTTTTGATAGCCCATACATGCTAAAAGTTTTTTCTTTATTCTCAATCAAGAACCTTAATATCTTTTGTTTGATGTTCATTTTGCTATATATGTTATATCTAACATAATATTATGATATCATTAACATATATAAATGTTTCTATGCAATCAAAACACAGTGGAATACAAGCCCCAAAAGTGGTTCTATATTGGATTGATAATCTCAATAACCACTCTATTGTTATGCATCTCTTATTTGATATATGACTATATAAGAACTAAGAAAAAAGGATAATAATCTTCTTGCATTAGCAAATGTAAAGTTTGTAACAAAGCTTTCTATTGTAATTAGTAAGATTTAAGCTTCTCCCTAATCAGTAAGGCAGTGATTAAATAGATTGATTATTATTCAAGCAGCCATTTCCAAACAGGCATCACCTTTATTTTCTTTCCTTCCTGCTCAAATGCTTCTTCCTGGTCAAAGGTTATTATAAGGCCGCTTTTCAATTTGAATTTATTCAATGCAGCCAGTAATCCTTTTATTTCCCTGTCTTTGCTCTCTTTGTTCAAATCATAACAAACTTGAATAGCTTGAGTAATTTTAGCGGAGTCTTTGACAATAAAGTCGCATTCTCCTTTTTCTGTGAAATAATAAACCTCTTTTTTTCTCCTCTTTAATTCTACAAATACAACATTTTCAAGATTCCTGCCAGTATTTGGAGAGAAGTTAAATCCTGTTACTTTAATAAAAGCAGGGTCAATAAGGTATATTTTTTTAGGGGAATTCAAAGACTTTCTTAGGGAAAAATCGAACTTGGATAATTCAAAGAAAAAGTATGAATTGGCCAAATAGGATATATACTCTTTGACAGTTATAGAATTTCCCAGATTAAGGGTGGTTTTTATCGAATTGTATGTAAATTTTGAGGAAATATTAGTGGATAAGATGCTTATCAGCTCTTTTATTATCTTCTGTTTTTTAATGGCGTATCTTGCAATTACATCTTTGTACAGAATGCTCTCGAATATGTCTTTTATGTATTCATTATCTCTTGTTTTTAGGTATTCTGGAAAGCCTCCTGATTCAAGGTATGCATTAAATGCTTTTTTTATCTCTACTCTTTTTTGTGTTTTATAGCTCCAATCTTCTTCAGATTTAATATTCTTGAATTTAAGGTACTCTGAAAATGAGAAGGGAAATATCTCAAAAGGTTTGTATCTTCCTGTGAGCCTTGTGCCAAACTCCTTGCTTAGCAATGATGCATTGCTTCCGGTAATGACAATTTTCTTCCCTTCATCTTGAAGCCTTCTTACAAAGGTCTCAAATTTCTCTATATTTTGGATTTCGTCAAAAAAATATATTTTTGGGTTGTTGTAAATTTCAATTAAAATTTCATTTAAGGCTTCAAAGTCCTGGGCCTTAAAATCCAAAAACCTCTCATCTTCAAAGTTGACATAGCAATAGTCTTCTTTTTCCTTCATAATTTGCCTTAATATTGTTGATTTTCCGCATCGCCTGATTCCGGTTAGGATTATTACCCTATTGTCTTTAAACCAGTTTAATATTTCATCCAAAATATCTCTTTTTATGGTTCCTTCTTGCTTTTCTATCTCCTCTTTCTGCTTTACAACAATTCTTCGTAAATTTTGGGCATCTATCATACTCATTGGTAATGAGCACTTATATATAAATGTTTTCATTGGGGATGAGCATAAAGGATAAGTGATTAGAGTATAAAACATTTAATAGTGCCAAATAGTAATTATCTAGAATAAGGGGCAAGACAAAGTTAAGATCAACTCTCACCCTTATTTTCCAAAATCAAATCATAAATGGTAAATATATTCCGTACCACAAATAATGATATAAATGCCTTATCCATACCAAACAATAATGCGCACAAAACAAAAGCTTAAGGAGGACATAAGGAAAAGCCAAAGAAGGCTTATGAGAAGCATAGAAGACTTGATATTGCTTCATATCATAACTTTTATGGAAAATCTTATGAATCTCACAAAGTCTTTGCTTAAAGACCTAAAAGTCTTGTTCGTTGAATACAAATATTATGCAAAGCATGAATTAAAGGCAGTCATTATTGAAGAACCTATCCAATTATTTAAAAAGATTGCAAAATTCTCATTTGATCTGTTAGCAAAAGCAAAAACATACCTAACTATCAAAGGAACTCCAATAACAATTCTAGTCATCCTATTGTCAATCTTGTATTACATTATTGATCTTCCAAGCACTTATCTATACATTACTTTATTCTTCTATCTCGTCCATATTTTTGCAAGGAAGATTGATTCAAGATTTCCTATTGCAGGAGCATTATTACTTTTAATAATAACACCCTTCTATCTAATCAAAAATCTAGAATCATATGCAAATTACTTAGCAACAATCGCTTATTTCTTGTTAGTCATAGGAGTTATAAGGCAATTCTATGAATATGTCAAGAACCACCAATCACAGACCGGTAACATGATGCAATAGTTTCCTCAATATTTGATACAGTGGTTCTTGATCATGATCAGAAATATACCCAATTATAGCAAGGGACATTAATAATCGTACATATTGAGTGTCGCCAATGTCCCTTGCTTATTAGGAAAAGACATGAGTAAATCTTAGGCAGCTATACAAAAATTAATGTCTTTTCCTATAGATATGTTAACGAGAATTAGTACATAAGTCACAACTGATGGTGTATTTCTGACATGTAAATGAAAACAAATCTTCTGCAAACTTTTCGGATAGATCATAAATCGCCACCCCCCTTAAATTTATCCTCTAAACCAATATTGCCCATTCTATACACCCAAAACATGTTTTAGCAGCACAATCATCTATTTAATTACTATATTTCTATAGCCTATTAATGAAAAAACCGATATTGATATTCGCAATCCTTTCATTGATAATAATCTCTCCATTATTATTAGATAAATATGTCTTAACCTTAGACATGATAATCTCTCCTTCAGCGATCCATGGAGTAAAAACATTGGATGATTTCATCTACGGCTTTTGGGCAAATAGGCCTAATCAAGATAATCTGGGCCTTTCAATGTCAGGCATTCCCATGTATCTATTGATTCTATTTCTAAAAATATTTATTTCAGCCTCGATCCTCCAAAAGATCGAATTATTCCTTATTTTCTTCCTTTCAATGCTCTCGATGTATCTATTGATAGATGCAAAGCCTCTTCCAAGATATTTTGCAGCATTTTTCTACGCGATAAACCCATTTGTATACACAAGGCTTCTGGCAGGCCATTGGTATCTATTGCTAGGATATGCTATACTTCCATTCTTTGTTAAAGAGCTGTTAAAAAAAGATTTTAAAGTAAAAAACATTGTTCTCTGGCTAGCATTGATCGCTGTCTTCAGCCTTCATATTCTAGCTATGTCCTTCTTGATAATGTTAGTCTTCATTAAAAAACAGAACCTAAAAAAATATCTTATGATAGCAGCCTGGTTCACTTTAATTAATCTGTATTGGATACTTCCTTCTTTAACAACGCAAACTTCCTTAAACACCATCTCATTGTCAGATGTTGATGTTTTCATTACAAGAAACCAGTTTGTAAATATTTTGATTTCAAATGTGATGCTTTTTGGCTTTTGGAGAGCTGAAGCTTATCTATATCCAACAATTTTCCTGTTAGCCCCGATATTTTTGATCATTTTCTACCTAGTTGTCCATGGCTCTATTTTTGGAAAGCAGAAAAGATTTATCTTATTGGCGATAATCGCTTTAATTTTAGCTGTTGGAGTTGCTCATCCCTTAACAGAGCAGATATATCTAAATCTATTCAAGCTGCCTATAATAAAAGGTTTTAGGGAGCCAAATAAGTTTATAGCATTATTGTCGTTATCTTATTGTGTATTGGCGGCTGAAGGATTAAAGAATCTAAAAAACAAGAAAATTATCCTGGCCTTATTGATTATTCCATTCATCTACACTCCTTATTTGTTTGCCTTAGATCTCCAATTAAAGCCAGTTGATTATCCTAAAGATTATTATGAGATAAATAATTACTTAAACCATGATAAAGGCGATTTTAATGTCTTATTCCTGCCATGGCATTTATACCTTGACTTTGGCTGGATAAAAAACCTGGATAAGAGGATTGCAAATCCTTCGCAGATCTTCTTTGACAAGCCAGTGATCAAAGGTGATAACATGGAATTGTTTCCTATCTATTCTTCTTCAACAAATCCTATAAGCATTTTTGTTGAAAACAATCTGGAATCAGCAGATAATCTGACAATGATCAATGTTAGATATATTGTTGTGGCAAAAGAATATGGCTTCTCAATTAATGATACGATCCTTATCAAGGAAACAGAAAACCTGAAAGTGTACAGGAATAATGCCAAAACATCAAAGTTTTATGTGTCAGATGACTTGATTGATCTAAAGCCGATAGAATACGAAAAACTCTCTCCGATACATTACAGGGCATATTCAGATAAAAAATATATCGTTTTCACACAATCATATAATCCAGCCTGGATTATGGGCGACCAACAGCCATTGGAAGGCTACCCAGTAAACATTTTTGAGAACAATGGCAAGGATATTGTAAGGCAGGGCTTTGCAAAATTATTAATAATTTACAGCCTATCATTATTATTCCTGATGATCCTTCTGCTTGACTGGTATTTTTTGCAGCTAGAATAATCCTTTGTTTTCTCCAAAGTACATAAAAAATCCCCGCAAAGTTTATATATAGGAAAGACATTTAAACCATAAAGTTACTACTAAAGTGGACAAAACAGAATTAATCCAGGCAACGGTGAATATTGACGGGTTTTATGATGACCTTGTTGGATTAGGCATCAGAGTATTGCCCAACGCTCCAATTTCTCAGTCAGTTGATATGGTTGCAGAATTCTTGGTTGAAAATCAAGGAGTGATAACTTCTGATTGTATATCAGATCCCAGGAGGCAATTCGATGTTCAGCCTCAAGTTAAGTCTTACACTCAAATTGTTCCAGCTGAATATCTAAAAAGAGTCAAGGCACTTTGGAGAAAATGGGCAGCAATGACTCCGGGGCAGGATGCACTTGATTCATGGCTTAAAGCTCAGACTCAATTTGCAGGGATAATATATTCTCATATTCAGAACCAGTATTCTAACTGAAAAAAATAAAAAAAACCAAGATTTAATCCTTTGTCATTTCAAATAGTGCTTTTACTGCAACTATTGCTATTGCTGGCGCGATAAATATGCTTAGCAAATCAAAGAATGTTGATATTGCTGCGCCCAAGCCTAGTGTTACAGTTGTAAAGATGTTGCTCAGGCTTTGGAAGCTTAACAAAAAGCTTAGTCCTGCTACCAGGAACAGCATTACTTCTTTGTCTGTCACATTCATTAATCCTACAACTAAACCTAATATTCCTAGTACAATTACAGCCCATGTAGGAACTGCAGATGCACTGATAATGGCAACTACTACTGCCAAAATAAGCCCTATCAAAAAGGCCCATCCTCCCATTTTCATATTTCCACCTCTATAGTTTTAGGGATAAGCAGAACTCCATGATAATAGCTTGGAATTCTGATGATAAATGAGTTATCTTGTGAGATAACTTCCCCCTATTGACGATAGGGATAATTTAAGTATTTAAACTTTTCTTTTTTGTGGGTTAGTTTCCAGAACAAGTTATCTACAAATCCTTCGGCCTTGTGATGAGTTTTCCTCCCATTCTCATCAATTGGCTATCGTGCCTTTCATATTGCCTATGCACTCCAATTATGTGGTTTTCCTCATCAACAAATGGCCCCTTGCTGTTTGGGTCATATCTGAAGAAAAACTCCTGGACCAGCCCTTCTTTTGAGAAATGAGGTATTTTTCCTATGCCTAAGCTGGTATAGCCGCTATGTTTAATCAGATATGCATCAATATCATCATACATATTAGCTAAGCTTATTGCAAGCCTTGTTTTTGTCCCAAGCTTTCTTCTTGCTGCCTTTTCAGGATCAAGATTTGGATTTTGTGGGCCTCCATAAAAGATAAAATCATGAGGTATCTTGTCTGAGATTGTTATGTCTGGCTCATGGATTTTTGCAATTCTATAAATCAGCCCAGATGCAGACTCATAGATATATACTCCATCTTCCTCATCTTTATTGTTCAGGAAATCTTCAAATTTCGCATTATTGCTTACATCAACAGGCTCATCGACATCAACTGGGTTGACTAGTTTGTCTTCAACCAATTTGTCAACTAGAGTACTTCCATTCTTGAATATGCAGATGCCATGGTATTCCTTGTTCTCTAATCCTTCCTTGACAGGCCTTCCCTTGTTTGTTGGCGGGCAAACCATTCCTTCCTGTAAGTAAAGAATGCATTGAGGCAGATTAACATCAATATGGTACCTTACAAGCATTGAGAAGATGTCTCGTTTGGCCATGTACCTTGTATACACTTACCTATATTTATATATATCAATAGTTTATTTTGAATTTATTGCCAAAATAACCAAAAATTTTATTAATAAATAAAAAATATTGATGGTTTAACATGAAAATTGATTATGACCTTGTATTTTTGAAGTCGGAGAATGCCAGAAAAAGGCTGAAAGATTTGTCAAAAATACTTAGGAAAACCTCTCAGAGATTGAAATATAATCTCGACGTGCTTAATAAGGAAGGCATCCTTAAGGATCCATTCGTAGTTTTTGATTATTCGTATTTCGGCCTTATCTTGTTTAAGGTTTATTTTAAGGGCGGCTATGTCAGTGAAAAGGACAAGGCAAATATAATAAAAGAGCTTTATCAGGATCCATATATTGCCTCGATTTATGAGCTGACAGGCGAATTTGACCTTGCTTTGGAATTATTGTCCCCAAATCCTTCCAAATTCAATAAAGAGCTTAAGCGAATCATCACAAAGTTTCCAACTTTGAGCGATTACAAGATCATATTAAACCTTGTAACCCATATAATGCCTCGAGATTATCTTGCCGAAAAGGTAAACATTCAGGATTTTTCCCAGGAAAAGGTTATTGGAGGGGATCGTGTGCCGGAATCTTTTAATAATTCTGAGATGATAGTCATGAAATCTGTTCTCTTGAATCCAGCAATAAGGATTTCTGATCTTGCCAGGGAAACTGATTTAAACAGCAAAACTGTAAAGTCAATTTTGAATAAATTAGAGAAAAGAAACATCATTAAGGCTTACAGGCACATCCTGAATACAGATAAGATTGATGTCCAGAAATTTAGGCTTTTTCTTCGCCTTCATAACTTGAACATGGATAAGGAGACAAGACTGATCAATTTTTTGAGGCAGAGCAAAGAAGTTGTTCAAGTTAACAAGACTGTTGGTGACTGGGATCTTGAGATAGATGCTGAGTCATTTGACAAGGTTAAAATCAGGAAACTTATCATATCCCTTCGCGAGGAATATAAGGAGATTATTGAGCATTTTAATCTTATCGAGTTCCACACTTATTATAAGAGGGCATATCTGCCATTTTATTTATTTAAAGATGATGGTAAAAGTTGAGTCATATTCATTATTACTCGATGATGTGTTATTCTAATTGCAATAATTAAATTGCAGATTGTATAATTTTGCATTAATAAATTGATGAATTAAAATATTCAGAATAATCCATTTATGATAAATAGATAAGGCTAAATGCATACTTTTTGGTTTACGATAAACAACGCCTATTTTCAATAGCAATCTTTAATAGAAAACTATTTAAATCATCATTTTTCATTTCTTAGGATGAACAAGAGTTTATTGATGATGTTATTTTTTGCAATATTTCTCCTCGGCTGTACAAGGCAAACTGATAATCCTGACTATAACATTATCTCTGTCCATGAGCAGATCTCAGGCATTGACCAGGTTCCTAGAGTCATTGATGCGATGGATAAGGCTGGAGTCAAACAGATGGTTGTTCTGGGCAGCCCAGAAGCAACATTTAGGTATATTGAAGGCTTTAAGGATCATCAGGAAAACAACAAAGCATTGATGGATATTATGCAGCTTTATCCTGGCAGATTTATTGCTTTTCCGACTATTGATCCAAGAAATGCATCGGACTTGCTGGTTTTCAGGCAGCAAATGGATAATGGAGCTTCTGGCTTAAGGCTTTTTTCAGGGCAGTATGCATGGTTTTACCGCCATATTGGCCCTATCAACAGGACAGAGTTATATCCTGTTTTTGATTTTATTTCTGCTAACAATATTCCAGTCATGTATAATGTGAATCCAGGAGTTGAGCCGTTGCAGCAAGAATTTGAAGATGTTCTCGCCAGATATCCAGACATAAAGTTTGTCTGCCCTCATTTCTGCCTTTCATCAATTGCTTCAGAGCGTTTGGAATATCTTATGGATAAATATCCTAATCTTTATACAGATATCTCATTTGGCCATTTTTTTGAAGACGGTTTGAAAAGGATATCTAGGGATCCTGAAAAATTCAGCAGATTATTCAGTAAATACCAGGACAGGATTTTGTTTGGTGCAGACATGGTCATTACTCCAAATACAGGCAACAGTTCTGAATGGATATATAATTTGACAATGTGCTACAGGGACATGCTTGAAAAAACAAAATATGATTGCACAGTCAAGATTGGCAGAGTATTTAATGTAAGCCTCGATAACCTTAATGGCCTTCATCTTAACGATACTATGCTTAAGAAGATCTATCATGATAATGCTGTTGAATGGATAGGGCAGAGTTGATTGATTAAGATTAAAAATTAAATTGAGGAAAGATATTTATTCTTCCATTTTGCTTGTGATCAATATGAATGAGATAGCCAAGATTTATGGAAAACTCCTAAAAAAACATAAGCCCCAAGGCTGGTGGCCTATTACAGAGCCAGGAAGCTTAGTTCCAGTCCATTTAGGAAAAACTCCAGTGACAGACAGCCAGATTTTTGAAGTAATGGTTGGCGCAATCCTTACCCAAAACACCTCTTGGAAAAATGTTGAGAAAGCGATCTCGAACTTGAACAAAAAAGATTTGATAAGCATTCAAAAAATAAGGGATATCCAAAAGGATAGCCTGGCACAGATCATCAAGCCTTCTGGTTATTACAATCAAAAAGCTGAAAACTTGAAGTTATTAGCAGATTTTCTCATTAAAATTCCGATACGGTCCTTAATAAAAATAAAAACAGGTGAGTTAAGGATTCTGTTGCTAAACCTCAATGGCATTGGCCCAGAAACAGCAGACTCTATTCTTCTGTATGCCTTCCAAAGGCCAGTCTTTGTCATTGATACTTATACAAAAAGATTATTTTCAAAAAAAGGCCTTTGCAGTGTAAACGTCTCTTATCACGAGCTTCAAGAATTATTCCACAAAAGCCTTCCAAAAAATGTAAAATTATTTAAAGAGTATCATGCGCTTATAGTTGCTGAAGGCAAATGGATATCCTAATATTAGCTGTCATAGTCTATATTGTCATACTTTTCCTAGGCTATTACATATTAAAAAGTGTTATAAAAGCCCTGTTTTTTGCAGGCACCATTTTCGTGATAATATCGTTGGTCCTAGGAGTCTTGATGTTCATTGACATCAAGGATATACAGGAAAATTTCCAAACATCATCAAAACTGATGATAATTGAATCTAATTCTGAGGTTGCCTCAGCATTTATCTCAGCCAATAATAAGGCAGAGATTGTAAATTCATCAAAGTTTCCACAACTTTCAAGCTATCTTAAGAAAAAAGATTATGAATCATTGCTTGATGGCAATTACAAAGTGATAATCTATTCACTTTCAGCTGTAAAGGAAATGGATAATTTCTCTATCGAGATTGCAGGAACTGCTTTTTATCGGGATGAGCTAGTAAATATAATGCAGAATGAAGGAAAAGCAAAGTATTGGTCTGAAAAGCTTTACATTCCTGATTATCATCAGTTAAGGGCAGCTGTTTTTGCAGAGCTTATAAGCAAAAAGCTGACAGGCCCTGAAAACATCATCACTTTTGTCACAGGCCTTAAGACTGGAAAGATAAAGGTTTATCCTGAGACAATTTATTTCAAGATGATGAAGCTTTTGCCCACCTCATTTGTTGAGGCTAGGCTTAAATCTTTGTCATAGCAAAAGATTTATATAATTTAATATAATGTTTGGAATAAAGAGGTTATGATGGGAATATTTGACGCATTGAAGTTCTGGAAAAAGAAAGAGGATTTTGAGCCAGGCATTCCTATGCCTGGGATGGATCAAGGCTTTAATACTGGCCTGGATAATATGGGTATGGACAGGAATTATGAGCATCAGATGCCCCAGATCCCTTCGTTGCCAACTTCTTCTTCAACGCCCTCAGGATATTCTTTGGAGCCTTCTTTGCCTCAACAAAGGCAGACTTACTCAATGCAGGATCAGCATGATATTATCATGAACAAAAATATGGAGATTATTTCTTCAAAGATTGACGCTCTCCAAGCGTCGATTGAAAACATTGGCCAGCGAATCTCTAACATTGAGCGCATAGCCCAGCTTGAACAGCAGAGGACAGTGCAGAAGAGATATAATTATTAGAATTAACATATCTCAACCGCAAAACTTATAAATTTAAGGCAATTCTTGTTTTCTATGGCAGCAATAAACAAATGCGGTGGTTGTCCGTGGCAGCCTTAATGTCTTGTTTCTAGATTTATCTGTCTGTTCGCAATTTCTAAGAGTAATCAATTCTTTGTTTAATCACATTCCAAACTGGTATTGGTGCTGACTTCTTAGCATTAGTCTTGATCATCAACATTTAATCTATAAAAAAATATGGAGGCAAAAACATGAATAAAAATACAACAATGGGAACAATTAGATATCATCTGGATTCAACTAGTGATTATTGCCGGTGGTATAATAGTTCCGGAGCTTCAAAATCTTTATGAAAAGTCATTTTTTGGGATAGGTTTTGGCATTGAAGGAACACCTATAGATATACTGCCAATCTATCATCTCAGCCAATTGATGCCTAACTTAAATTTATTAGTAGTAGATGAATTCCTGAAATTTAATGGCCTTGACGATGGTCTTGTTTCAAAGCTAAAGTCAAGATTTGTCAATTCAATCATTAAGCTTTCCAGGATATTTGGATTTACACCGGAAATTCTGTATTGCTCAGAATTTATGAGTTCTCAGGAATATGTTAACGTGTTTAACACAATTAAGGATAAGATTTTATCCTGTCATGAGCTATTGGAGCAAGTGCTCCAGACTATACCAGAAAACAAAAAGTCTCTTCTTTCTGCAAAAGAATATCCAATGCATGAATTTGCTTGTGTAAAATTCCTTTCAGACCAGGGATACTTGCTTAAAATAGGCCCAAGCAAGGAAATGGAATATGATAAGATAATGAAAAGCCTGGGGCTTAGCATAAATATCTGTTATATTCTTGATGCATACGCTCTTGGAACTAAAACAGCTGATATTGTTGTCCATTATATCCCTGGTTCAAGAGGGCCCAATAATGGGCAGAGGATATTTCTTGAAGATGACAAAGACAAAGTCAAGGCAAAGCTTTTGTTAGGCTGTGATGAAGCATTAAGATATTTCTGCAGGATAGCATCCGTCTCAGGGATTTTAAAAGGTAAGAGGCATCTATGCGATGAAGAGATTCATGCTCTTTATGGAAAAAAGCTAAAACGCGAAGCAGTCTCTCTTGTTCTTGAGAACATAGTGAATCCATACCAGGAGGCTGATTAGGATGAGAAAAATTAAAATTGGGGTTCTTGGTGGAATAGGTCCTGAAGCAACTGGGATGTTCTATTTGAAACTTATAAAAAAGTTTCAGAATTCAGGATTTGTCAACAGCAATAAAGATTTTCCCCAGATAGTCATAAACAGCATTCCTGCTCCTGAATTAGTGTTCAATGACATAAAAAGATCAGATATTGAGCCATATATTGCCGGTCTTAAGGAGCTTGACAGTATGAATCCTGATTTTATTATAATAGTCTGCAACACAGCTCATATTTTTTATGATGAGATGCAGAGCAATGTTAAGGCAGAAATAATTGATCTTAGGAATCTTGTTTTTGAAAAAATCAGGAATGATGGCATTAAGAAAGTCACTTTGCTTGGAACTCCTTGCACAGTCTCAGCACTCTACAAATTTGATGGTATAAATTACATGAATCCAAATGAAGAGGAATTAGAGCTCCTGAGCAATGCAATCTTTTTGTTTAATAGGGGAGTTGAAAAAGAAAAGCAGCTTGAGAAAACTATTGGGATAGTTAATAAGAAGTTATCTGCCGGATCACAATCAATAATATTGGCATGCACAGAATTTGCAGTAATGCTTGCAGACGCAGATTTACCAAAGACTGACACGATAGAGCTTTTGGCTGATGAAGTTGTCAGGAGGTGCTTAACCTGATCTGTCCATCATATTTTTATATCACATAATACCTAAACAGTTTATGCATAAAAAAACAGTGTGGAATAAGAAGATAATGCTTTTCCTGAGTATATCCCTTGTCATTGCCCTAATAGACCAACTCTCAAAACTCCTTGTTGTAAATAGCATCCCATTGAACTCCAAAATAAGCGTTTTTCCTGGTTTTAACTTAATCCACATTCAGAATACTGGCGCTGGCTTTAGCCTGTTTGAAGGTTTCACCCCATATCTTGCCTGGATTTCTGTTATTGTTATCGGCATTATAATCTACTATTATCCACGGATTGAGAAAAACAAATTTGTTTATTACTTGTGCTCATTCATCCTTGGCGGCACATTAGGAAATCTTATTGACCGCTTCAGGCTTGGCTATGTAACAGATTTCTTTGATTTTTACTTCAAGAATTATCATTATGCAACATTCAATATTGCTGATGCTTTTATATCTGTTTCAGCTGTTATTCTAATAATATATTTATGGAAAAAAGACTAAAGATTCTAAGAAGATATTATGATAGCGTGAAACTTTAAGTTGATGTTGGGCTATAGATGTTGCGAAAATATGAAGCGGTCTTACATATTTAATTTAAAATGAAAGTAGAATATAAATCTGATTTATCTTTTCTTTTTCTTCCTTGTCTTTGTCACTAATTTTTCTTTTGAAGTGTTATAAGTCTCAACTTTAGGCATCTCCTCAATTGGCTCTTCAATTACTTCCCTGTCTTTTCCCATATTTGATATTGATATCATAAAGCCTGCAAGCGCTGCTAAAAGTGTTATTCCAAACAGCCAGTTGTTTCCTGCAACATAATATTTGATAAACAATACGTTTAATATTGCCAGGGCAAATAAGATGAATGATAATGACCATGACCATCTCTCTTCAACAAATATTCCTAACAGGATTATGAAGGATGCAAGCATGAAAACTATCAAAAGCAATAGCTGGAGTTTAAGCAATAATCCATGCGTTTTGAAGGAAAAGAATATCCAGCCTATAAAGAATACTAAAAAGACTAATAGCAATTTTATGAATTTTTTCCCCCACATAATGTTTTGAAGAACAAAACCTCATATTTAAATATTTCTATCCTGGAGTGGTAATAATAGATAAGTCTTAATGCAGGATATCAATATAACATAGGTATAAAATCAATATGATACTTGTATAATATTTGTATCATCTAGAATTCTTCATACTCATCAAGTTGTTTCAGATGCCCTCTTTTCTTTAGGAACTGCACTTGTGTTGGAGTGTATTTGTAGAGCACATCTCCTTTCGCATCACCGCCAAATTCCCATGGCTCAACTATTATTATGTCTCCAGGCCTTACCCAAAGCTTTCTCTTTAGCCTTCCAGGTATCCTGCAGACTCTAACCTTGTTATCAAGGCATCTAACTCTTAATCTAGAAGCTCCTAATCGCTGCTCAAGGATCCCAAACACCTGCTTTCCTCTTGGAAGCATGATCCTTTGGATCTCCATCTGGAAGGATTCTTGTTTGGCTGCTTCTTCCTTTTTCTTGCTCATTGAATACAATTAATCTTCTAGTATTTATAAGGGTTTCGCCTAAGAATTTCTAAGCAGCTATATAAAACTCGTTGTATGTATAGTGATAAGGGTGATAGGAGAACTCGTAGGTATTTTTCAGTTTAATTAGTGGATAATTCGCGGTTGCGATAATGCTTTGCATTGATCCCCTGTTTGAATGTATGCTTGAGTTTTTTGGGATTAAAAGATTATAGTACTTCAATTTTTTCATCATTAATGTTGAAAACTGGATTATTTTTGAGTACAGTCCTTCAGGTGAGACTGATGATAATATGCTTGAAGATGGTTGTATAGAAGCGATTAAGTAAGCTTTGCCCTCTTCAACAATAGTCCTGTAAATTACACCGCCGCAGGCATTGTCTTCTTCGTCAAAGATTATCATCTGCCAAAAGTCTGCCATATTCCATAGCTTATCATCAGCTGCTACACACACTCCAAAATTAAACATTGCGCAGCAATGCATTTTCCGTTTTGAAAGGACAAATCTGAAGGGTTTTCCTAACAGTGATCTTCCTTCTCTTTTGAATTCAAATTTTCCGATCTCTTTTTGCATGTGGGAATATTGCTCTCCATACAGATCATTAAAGATTTTCTGTACTAAGCTTTTGTCAACTACATTGGTAGATAAGCTGTTGAGCCATGAATTGATCCAGTCTGTATTTATGTCTTGGCTCCAGTTTAATTGTTGGACAGATAATCCGTTTTTTTCCAGTATCTTTTTTATTGTGTCTTCTTTGTTTGCAGCGTTAGAATTCCATAAGTTAAGCAGCATTTTTGCCAGATTCCTGTAATCTAAGTTTTTTCTGCCTATCAATTGGTTGAATTGCTCAGGATATTTTTCTTGAGCTTTTGAAAGCAATGAAAAGATGAGGTCATTTCTTAGCCTGTCTCCAATAAACTCTTTGTACTTCATCAAGGTCTCATGATTTGTGTTAAAGTCAGGTAACGAATTTCCTGTGCTTACGCTATGGCTGTAAATATGGACTAAATATTCTTTCTGTTTTGCTCTTAATGCCTCTTTTCTGTAGTCATTCAAAAGATTGATTCCAACATCAGCTGGAGCAACTGATATCCTGTTTGAATTAACATATCTAACTGCTTCAACAAGATTATTCCAGGAAGTAACATTCAGTTCTTCTTTCAAAACATAGCCGCCTTGAGAAATCCTGACCCACTTGCCGCTCAAACTTTTTAGAACGTGAGGAATATCAGCTTGTCTATCTTGCCTAAACTCCAATATATTCAGATATAGGTTTCTGTCAACAGTTATTTCTGGTGCAAATACCGAAAATAATACACCTGCAACAAGATTCTCATTATATTTGCCTGAAAGAGTTCCCTCTATAATCTCTTTTTTTAGTTTCCTGACATTTTTAAACAAATTTTCATAATGTAAATGCTTTTCTGGATGGTTGCTTAGATAAATTTTTTTGAATTCAACATAAAGTTCAATTAAGTAAGCTGGAGAATTTTCTAAGAATTCTTTAAGTATGAAAGCATCAATTGACAAAGGTTTTGAAATAACACCATCTTTTAATCCTTTCAAGACAAAATTAGTTAGGATATCATTAGCTCTTCTTGACTTTTTCTCAACAATATATCTCAAAAATGCTAAGTCATCCTTTCCCTGTATTCTACCTTCATCAAAAATTATAGCAAAACTACCAAAGCAATGATATGCAACAGCAGTTTGAGACTTTGCTGTTGGCATGATCAAATCATCAAACAAAGAAAGGCCAAATTTATTAAATAAATTTTTTAAGCTGTGGAACTGAATAAAATTAATTGCTTCCATGCCTTTACTATATTTTAATAACTCAAGAAAATATTTTTTCAATTCTGGAAAAGTGTCAGGACTAATAATCTGCTTAACAGCAGGCAAACCATACTGAAACACATAACAAGCATTACTTCCTGTAGCCTTAGCCATCTCAACCAAACCTTTAACAAACATTGGCCAAGTTCTTTCATTAATCAAATGCTTAACAGCAGGCAAACCATACCAAAACACAATACCGGCATTACTTCCTGCAGCCTTAGTAATCTCAACCAAACCTTTAACAAACATTGGCCAAGTTCTTTCATTAATCAAATCCTTAACAGCAGGCAAACCATACTCAAACAAATAACGAGCATCACTTCCTGCAGCCTTAGCAATCTCAACCAAACCAGGCCAAGTTCTTTCATTAATCAAATCCTTAACAGCAGGTAAACCATACTCAAACAAATAATAAGCATCACTTCCTGGAACCTTAGCCATCTCAACCAAACCTTTAACAAACATTGGCCAAGTTCTTTCATTAATCAAATCCTTAACAACAGGCAAACCATACTCAAACACATAACGAGCATCACTTCCTGCAGCCTTAGCAATCTGCTTAGTTCCATCCCAATGATTAATTATGAATTCAGTAAGTTCAGAATCCCTATTAATATCAAATCCCCATTCTTGCAATTGCTTCAGTCTTTCTATTCTTAAATGGGTGCCATTTACTTCTGAGAGTAATTTTTTGATTTGCAATATTATCTGAGTAGTATATTCTGCATAGTTTCTTTTTGCAGACTCAACTTTAAGGTGCAGCATCTCAGATAAAGTTTTGTCAAGTGTTCTGAGCAATGGCATAACCTTGACAAAAGCATCAGGTACAGTTTTTCCCTTTTTATGGATCAAATTAATGTCAAATAAGATGTTCAGATTAAGATCATGCAGCAATTTAACCTTATCCTTATGCCAAAACCAATCATCTGTAAGAAAGCCAAATCTCTCTAACTCTTGAATATGTTTCTCAAGCTGATTTTCTTCTTTGTTTGGCATTTATCAAATTTAGGATTAAGTGTTTATTAAACTTTTTGTTTACTGATAGCTGTTTACCCAATCACAGTTCCCTTAAAATCTTTCCCGTTCAGGAAATTATCCAGATTCTTAAGTTCAGTCCCTTTCATGATCACAACCTTAAGGCCAAGTTCTTTGGCTTTTTTTGTTGCTATCGGGTCAAATGGCGCATGAAGGCCTGGATCCCATCTTGTTCCAACAATTTTCTGCAGTTCATCCCATGACATTTTTTTCATAGGTTTTGCATCTTTAAACTTTGGGTCTTTGTCATAAACATAGCTAATGTTGGACAGATTGATGACCATCTTTGCTTTAAGATTCTCTGCAATCAGCACAGCATCATAATCTGTTGAGCAGCCTGGCTTCCAGCCAGATGCGACCAATATTGGCTTGTTAAACTTTATCTTTTCAGTCGGATCATCAACCAGATTGTCGACTGCCTTGTCTTCAAATATTGTCTTCACAAGCATTGCATTAAGCTTTGTTGCAGCTATTCCAATAATGTCTTTCTCAAAGCCGCTTGCCTTCTTTAAGGATTCAGCAGCTTTCTGATATTTTCTTGCTGTCTTTCCCCCGCCGCATATCAATATGAATCTTTTTCCTTTGTTGATATGCTTTAGCACGAGGCTTTTGAAGTGTTTAAGAAACTCTGTATCGATCTCTTCAGGTATTATTAATGAGCCGCCTAAGCTGATAATTATAGTTTCCATGAGTAAAATGCATAAATCAATGTTTAAATATTTATTGGTTGCCAAAAAGATTTATATACCCCTGTGCTATACATATTTTATGAAAAAGGAGTTTGAAGGCCCAGCTAATATTTTGAGGAGAATATTGGCATTCATAATTGACATCCTAATCCTAAATCTCACTGTTTTTTATCCGTTTCAGGCATTG
>Ga0209541_10003243_pt1 | contig 30073 bp, 25 predicted proteins | sample RifCSPlowO2_01_FD_184027 | JGI IMG/M metagenome (GOLD analysis project Ga0209541, IMG submission 184027) | Groundwater microbial communities from Rifle, Colorado - Rifle CSP2_plank lowO2_0.1 (SPAdes) (version 2) | ecosystem: Environmental > Aquatic > Deep subsurface > Groundwater | place... | reverse complement strand
ACCTCTGATTCTGCGGATCCGGGATGGGTTCAGTTTGCCGTAAACGATCAGGACCAATTTAGTTTTCGCAGTTACTACCGCAGTTCCAATCTTTTCTCGGCCTTACCAACTTCTTTTGTCCTTGTAGATCCCTACTTCTTTATTGTCTGGGCGGGGCTGTTAGTCAGTCTCCTACTACTATCCGGGCCATTTCGTATCCTTGGGGATCGTAAATTCTCTTGAGTGCCAATTCCTCCGGCAGGCTATATACACTGCCTACAAAAATCGTATTTTTGGCAGTCTTGTCTGTCGGCCAATATATGGGCCTGAATTCAAATTTACCAAAATTAAAATTTTTCCGAGGGGAGGTCCTATCTGCTTCCAGTTGATATTTTTGCGGAGGATATTTGAGATAGAATAGGGTAAAAATGTAAGGCTGGGCCTGCCCGGTTTCCCACACCACGTGGTCATACTTAGCCAGCAAGGGGGAAATCGCCGCTGCGGTTTCTCGAAATCCCCATTGCCAATCTCCGTAATTTTTGTATGGCAGGTAATATAACAAAGCTAGAAAGTACCAGCACAGATTAACAGTTGCCCAACCGAAAACTAGTATGTTAACCCACCCTAACTTCTTCCATGTTTCGTATGCACCCAAAGCTATGAGGACGGTGTGGGCGGCCAGCAGAGGTAATACTCTAACTGGGTTAAACCAGCTCCAGGTAAGAATGGCTGGGATTGGGGCTAAGATGAGCCACCCCCAAAGTAATTTGTATTCAGACCTTTTCTTGATGATTACGGCCCACCCAATTAACCAAAATATAATTTCAAATGCATAAAATGTTCCAAATCCATCTATTCTTTGGTTGGGCTCGTTAGTGCCTCGTACGAACAAGTTGGTAGGATTAAAATACGCCAGATATCTTTGTCCTACACCAGATATAAACAAATAAGGGGACTGGCTTTCTAAACTGGTCTTAAAAATACTGGTCGATCCAAAGCGGGCCAATCCTGATCCCTGCCATAAACTTAAAACAAAGAGTCCGCTAATTACCCCGTATCCAATAATTGTTTTCCATTTTGGTGGAGATATAATTGCACTTCCACCCATGGTTAGCAACAAATATACTTTTGCCGAATGATAGGCAAAAGTGTTTATAAAAGCTACAATAACCGCCCATCCATATTTTTTTTCTATAAATAACCACACTGCGATTAGAAATATTGTCAAAGATAAGTTGGCTTCCCAAGCTCCGCGCGAATAGTAAATTGCCCAGGGTTCGATTGCAAGTAGAATTGCGGCGACTAATCCAATGTTTTTATTTTTGCTTAACTTTCCGGCAACTAGATATATTAGACCCACACTTAAAATTCCACACAGGGCCGAAACCAGGCGGGTATTAAACTCCGTCAATCCAAAAATTCCCACAATTGGAGCTGTCAGATACACGTATAAAAGTGGTTTATAATCATCAAACGACCTAAAACTAAGCGGTAAACGAGTGCCATATTCGTCCCGGCCGGTTAACCAGATAGAATAAGCATTGTATCCCAAAGCCGCTTCGTCCCAATTCAGCGAAGGAGGAGACTTTGCCAGCCAAAACAGTCTCAAAAAGGCAGCAATTACTATAATGGGAATCAAAAGCTTGCTACCCATACTCCCTTTCCGTATTCGTGAACCAACTCATCATCGGCCGCAATTTTTGTAACTATCTTTTCGGGTGCTACTCCATCAAACTCTTTCGGTAGTCCGATATATACAGTTCCTGCTTCTGTGGTTTCATGACTTAACTTAAATTCCCGTACTGTAATTTTAGAATCGAACACCCCATAGAACTGCAACATCATATCAGTTGGCCCAAACTTATTAGTAACTACTGCTTTTTGATACTCATCCTGGTTTTGTTTTAGCCAGTTGGCCATTTCCCGGTATAAATAGGCGTCTGAATAGCGATAACTAAACTGGTCAAAAAATAACTGGTGGCCAAAATAAACTGCGGCTATGATATAGAGTACCAGGATTGCATATTGCAGTTTATGGCTTAGCTTTATTATCCCCTTGGTGATCAGCGTAGCGGCGACGGGAAGCAGTCCGATTCCCGATGTGGTGAAAAATCTTTTTTCGAAAAAAATGGCCAGAATTATGGATCCGGCTATCCACCATCTGTACTTAATCCATTCTGCACGGCTTACACTCAACAGTCCGAAAATCATTAAAGGGATCTCCCAGAAATAAAATAGGGTGGTTATGCCCTTTGGTGGTAAGCCGCTTAGTCCGGTTATTACCCAAGCGGCCAGCGGAGCGTCCCATTGTTCAAAATCAAAAACTCCCACTGTTCGTGTTGCTATTGTTTGAATGGCCAGCGCCGCTTTATTGTAGACAACCTTTCTAAACCACCCCGGCAGAAGATAAGTTTTCCCGGTGGCCATAAAATTTATTTTTTGTGTTTCATTAGTTTCTTGAGCTAGCCTTGCTGGATTTAATCTCACCACTAAATTATTCTGACTAATTTTTAGCCAGACTGATTTATTAACCACAATGGATATCAGAAGAATAATTGCCGCTCCTATTTTTATCCATTTTTTTCGGGCTCCATACAGACCTATTACCGATATTAAACTTATCAACTCCAAAATGTGAAACATAGCCAGCACGTTTATCCAGGGGTTGGCAGCAAGTACCAAAGCAGCCCAAGACCCCTTTTTTATCCAGACCACAAAAATAATCAATGATTGCAGAACCCATCCCAGAATTAATATGTCCATTTCGGAAAATCCCCATGGTCCAAATATTTGGGCCTGATCTACGCTCACCCCAAGTGGATGGGTAAGTAATAGAACTAACTTGGCCACAATTAGTCCCAACGCTATCATTTAGATTGATCTTAAGCCCAAGCTACCCCTATAATCAAACTTAAAGCTATGCACAGCCGTTACCTGGTTTTAGTGGTAATCCTGGTTTTGGGAGGACTTTTACGAGTCAGCTGGTTGAGCGCCTATCCGGCCGGTTTTACCCCAGACGAAGCAGCTTATGGCTATAACGCTTACTCAATATTGAAAACTGGTAGAGATGAATGGGGGACTGCCTGGTGGCAACTTCCTCTGACCGGCATGCGGTCTTTTGGAGACTACAAGTTGCCGCTATATGCGTTTTTGACTGTTCCCAGTGTAGCAGTTTTCGGCTTGAGTGAATTTGCTGTTCGTTTTCCCAATGCCATGGCTGGAACTTTAGCCATGGGGGCGGTATATCTATTGGCTAAAAAACTATTCTCTCCCAAAGTTGGTATCATCTCGGCATTCATATTAGCAGTCTCTCCGTGGGGGATACAGCTTTCCCGGGGAGGATTTGAAGCTAACTTGGTGACACTTGTTCTTCCCTTATCACTGTACTTATTACTGTCTAAACGCTATGTACTGGGTGCTCTAAGCTTGATTTTATGTTTCTATGCCTATCATTCCACCCGACTATTGACTTTACCCTTTATTGTCCTGGCTATGGTAGTTAATAAACAATTTATTCAACATAAAGTTTTTTGGTTAATCTTGGTAATAGGAATTCTTCCCGGGGTTTTGGGCATATTTATGGGACCGGCGGCTAGCCGGGCCACGGACGTGGCCATATTTAGTCCTACGGGAGGATGGGAAGCGGTTGCCGGGGATCGTTTTGACGCCCGAATTGCCGGTTTACCAGATGTAATTGCCCGCTTGTTTTACAACAAAGCTACTTACGTAGCCAGTCAATTTATTGGTAGTTACTTGCCTTACTTGTCACCTCAATTCTTAGTCATTTCGGGACCAGCCGAAGGAACATATGGCATGATGCCGGGTACGGGCGTAATTTATCTGACAGAAATTTTATTTCTGGGAAGTTTTATGGTCTTAATAATTAAAAAGGGGAAGATGTCTACGTGGGCGGTGATAATTGCTATCTTGATGACTATTATTCCGGCGGCTATTGCCAAAGGGCCGGGATACGCGGCAAATAGAGCCGCAGGGATGCTGCCTTTCTTAATCATTGCTCTGGCCGTGGGACTGGAATATCTATTGGCAGAGGCTAAAAAATATACACCCGTGGTGGTAGCAGTAATTATTCTTAGTTATGGATTTAGCGGGGCAACATTTTTGGAGAAATATTATTATCACTCGGCTAAAATTATTGGCCGGTCAATGCTGGTGGGTATGGAAGAAATGGTGACCAGAGTTAGCAGTTTAGCCATAGACTACGATCAAGTCTGGATAAGCCGGTCTTTGTCGGAACCGCATATATACGTGGCCTTCTATTCCCGCTTTGATCCGGGTGAATATCAAAAATCTTCTGCTTCTTGGCCTCATAATGTTAAGTTTCTCGATCAATATGATGGTTATTGGTTAGGAAAATATCGCTTTGGTGATATTCATCCCGAAGCCCAAGTAAGCGGACGCATACTATATGTGGGTCGACCAAATGAATTTTCCCCCAATTACCCTGAACACTTTCATGTTAATTATCTCGATGGTCAAACCGCTATTAAAGTTGCTGATAATACACTATGAAGCTACTAAAAAATGTTTTTTTAATCTTATTATTCTGTCTACCCACATTTTCTCTCATGCTGCGGCCGGGTATTTTTACCATGCATGATTTCCATGTTTTTCGTCAATATGAATTTGACAAATGTATAACAGCTAAGACTTTTCCTTGCCGTTGGGCCGTGGATAGCGGTATGGGCTATGGCGAACCCCTGTTTAATTTTTACGGCCAATTTCCATATTGGGTGGGGCAAATTTTTCACTGGGCAGGATGGCAAATAATCGATGCCACTAAAGCTAATTTTATTTTGACCCTCACCTTTTCGGCTGTGGGAATGTTTTTTCTGGCCCGAAGATTTTGGGGGAATCGGGGAGGAGTTGTTTCCGCTCTGTTCTATGTTTACGCCCCATATCGAGCGGTCGATATCTGGGTGAGAGGAGCTCTAAGTGAGGCTTATGCATTTGTTTTTTTACCCGTCATCTTTCTATCTTTGGATACTTTCTTAGAAAGCCGCAGCCGAAAGTCCTTCTTTTGGTTAGTCCTATCTTTAACCGGATTATTAATTACCCACAACTTATCATTTCTGATGATGGTTCCATTTTTGGGGGTTTGGATTATAGTTCGGTTGGGCAAAAGTCCCTGGAGGGGGGTTGTGGCGTGGTTTGTAAGTCTGCCGCTGTTAGTTTTTCTTCTGTCCGGGTTTTATCTTCTACCACTGATCTTTGAAAGCTATTTAGTGACTGTTAATCAAGTCACCCAGGATTATTACAACTATCGCTTACACTTCACTACCCTGTATCAATTATTTATTTCCTCATTTTGGGGTTACGGCGGATCCACCTGGGGTTCCAATGATACCATGAGTCTTTCTGTTGGATATCTGCACTGGATAGTTGGTCTGGTTGTGTTGTTTGCGGCTCTGGTTTTCAAAAAACTCATAAACAATAAATCTTTAATCATCCTTCTCGCTCTCATGGGTCTCACCGCCATCTTTCTTACGCATGGCAAATCAGAGGGAATTTGGAAACTTCTTCCTCCTCTGGCATATATTCAGTTTCCCTGGCGTTTCCTGGGTCTGGCTACTTTTTTTCTTTCTCTTTTATCTGGCGCCATGGCTTTAGTTATATCCAAAAAACTTATACCCCTGTTACTATTGCTATTATTATTACTAAATTCCGGTTTCTTTCATCCCGATATCTGGCGTAGCATTTCCGATGCCCAACAGTTTAGTGGTTCTCTGTGGGATGAAGAGCGCTCTTCGGCTCTGCGTGATTTCTGGCCCAAATCCGCTCCCCAACTACCTACTGATTTTGCTTTTTTGGAACCAAAGATTCTTTTAGCTACAACCGAGTATCTCAAAGTTCAATATCCAGTGGTTTTCTTTCCAGGCTGGACATCTCAAGTGGACCTTTTTCCCTCCGGTTCTTTGGGACTGATTACGGCTAGAATTCCCTTAGGAACACAAATTGACTTGAAATTTATCGATACTCCAGTGAGGGTTATTGGCAACTGGATCAGTCTGCTAACCTTTATGACTCTGCTTATTTGGAAAATTAAGTATGTCAAAAACTAAACCATTTGCATGGTTGATGGTTATTTTGGTCTTGGGTGTTGTTTTGCGGACAGCTTTTTGGGATAGTCTTCCTCCCAGTCCAGATTGGGACGAAGTTAGTTTTGGCTATAACGCTTACTCTTTGTTGCATACAGGCCGGGATGAATGGGGAGTAGCTTTGCCCATTGTTCTTCGAGCCTTTGGTGATTACAAGCTTCCTGTGTATGCCTATATGACGGTAGTCTCCCAAGCAATTTTTGGATTAAACCTGTTTGCTACTAAATTGCCTTCGCTTGTGGCCGGGGTGGGGTTGATTGTAGTTGCCTTTGCTCTGGGTCGCAAAGTTGCGGGAAATTTTGTTGGCTTAATCACAGCTTTGCTGGTAGCTATCTCTCCCTGGACAGTTTTCCTCTCCCGCATTGGCCTTGAAGCCAATGTGTGTGCTTTTCTGATTGTTTCGGGATTGTATTTTTTGATCCGTGGCAAATTTTCCCGGGCCGTTCTGCTGTTAGGACTTTCGGTTTGGACATACAATAGCGCCCGGGTTTTTGTCCCCCTCTTTTTATTGTCTTATCTAATAATTTTTAAATACTTCAAAAAACTATCAACTCTTAACTATTTACTATTAACTACTTTCTTTGTACCCATGTTCTGGCAACTACTTAATCCCACCGGTCAGGCCAGGTATCAAAATTTATCACTAATAGATAATGGTGCGATTGCCAGAATTAACGAGTGGCAAACTAATATTAAGGGTGGTCGTGTAATATTTAATAAAGTTACTTATTTTTCGGCCAATTTTGCCATCAATTATATTTCATATTTATCACCCAACTTCCTCTTCTTAAAGGGGGGATCACACTATCAGTTGAGCGTTCCCAACACCGGTCTGCTGTATTGGGTAAATCTGCCGCTTTTTTACCTCGGTTTTTTTCTGTTAACCCGTAAATCATCAATCATAAATCATAAATCCTTTTTATTGATCTGGTTATTATTGTCTCCCATGGCTGGCAGTATTACCCGGGACAGCCCCCACACTACCCGGGCTATCGTTATGCTCCCCTTGCCCATGCTCTTTTCGGCTCTGGGCCTAAACTATCTGGTCACTAGATTCAAATGGAAAAAGGCAATCTTAGTTGTCTTTTTTATAGGGTTATATATTGGTTGGGAGCAATATATAACCGTTGTCCGCTCGTATCAAACCCAATACTCCTGGGCGTGGCAATATGGGTATAAACAAACGGTTCAATACATTAAATCACAATATAGCAATTATGATCGGATTATATTTACTAAGCGGTATGGCGAACCCCATGAATATATACTATATTTTTGGTCCTGGGACCCCATAGCTTTACAGTCAGACCCGAATCTGAATCGCTATTTCCGCTCCGATTGGTACTGGGTAGACGCTTTTGCAAAATTTCGCTTTGTTAACGATTGGGAAATGGCCGATTATGTAAACAGTCTTCCCCATTCAGGAAAGTCCTTAATAGTTTCTAGTCCAGACAACGAGCCGAAAGGGGAAGAAGTATTTAGAGTTAATTTTCTGGATAATAAACCGGCGTTTATTGTTAAACGATTATGAAGCTCAAATTATTCTTAGCTTGTCTTTTTATCATTTCCTTGTTCTTACGCATATATAAATTGGCTGACCGGCCACTGGGATTTACCTGGGATGAGGCTGCCTTAGGATATAACGCATATTCCATTTTGCAGACTGGGCGGGATGAATACAATCAGATTCTGCCCCTTATCTTTAAATCTTTTGGTGATTACAAGCCGGGACTATATATCTACTTTACGGTTCCGTCGATCTTATTATTTCACCTTACTGAGTTGGCAACTCGTTTACCGTCCGCAATATTCGGTTCGCTTTTGGTAATTACGATGTATCTGCTAACCCGGCGCTTATTTTCTTCTATCCCGGCGACAGCTGCAGCGATTGTTATGGCTATTAATCCCTGGCATCTTTATTTTTCCCGGGGGGCCTGGGAAGCTAATTTATATTTATTTTTTACTGCTCTGGCTACACTTTTGTTTCTCAAACGGCGTTATCTTATTTCTGCTCTTTTCTTTGGATTTACCTTACTTACTTATCAAGGGGCCAAAATGTTTATTCCCCTATTGATCATATCTTTGTGGCTTATCTATCGTCCCCAACTTAAGTCATTACTTAAACCTCTCCTGTTATTATTCTTCCTGTCCTTGCCGGTTATTCTTGGTCTTGGTTTTCAGTCTAACCGTCTTAAAGTATATAGCATCTTTAGTTACACTAGAAAATCAGAGACTATAACTGAAATTCTCAGACAAGATAATATCTCTACTAAAAATCTTGCCTACTATCTATTTCATTCTGAGTTGTTAGACCAAGGTAGGGGATTACTCCAAAGATATTTGAATCATTTTTCCCCCCGCTTTCTTTTTTTTGCCGGCGATTGGCAAAATCTTCGTCACTCTATCGCTTATTATGGATATTTTCATTTACCCGACATGGCAATGCTGGCTGTTGGGTTATTTTTTCTCATTAAGTTATCGAATTCATCTGCAAAATTGTTATTTGCCTGGATGTTCTTAGCGCCACTTCCATCAGCATTTTCTCGTGATTTGGTTTCCGGAGTTCGCTCCCTGCTACTGGTTATTCCGTTAGTTATAATTATTGGAATGGGCATTGCCCGCCTCTGGCAAAAACGGACTCTATTTATCATTTACGCTCTGATAAGCGCTTTTTTCTTTGCGTATTACATAGATTTATTTTACTTCCACTCTCCCTATTTTACGGCAATTAATATGCTATATCCTTATAAACCTGCACTTCAATTGGTCAAACAACATTTGTCGCAGTATCAAAAGATTGTATTTATGGACGAACTTGGCCAACCATATATCTTCACTCTTTTTTATCTGCAATTTGACCCTAGCATATATCAAAAATCCAGTTTCTTGACCGAGGATCCTCAAGGAGACGTCGGGCATGTAGATAAGTTTGACAAGTTTGAGTTTCGACCTATTTTTTGGTCAGCCGATCACTATCTGACATCGACGATGATTGTGGGCGATCAGTACCAATTGCCAGAAACCGACCTGGTTAAATCAACTAACTTAATTAGAATAGGAGAGGTTCGCTACCCTAATGGGGCGTCTGCTCTCAAGGTGGTAGGTCTGAAATGAAATACAAATGGTTACTTATTACCATTATGGTTTTAGCGGCCGTTCTGAGGTTATATGGTTTGACCAAGTATCCCGATGGTTTAAATGCGGATGAGGCAGCTTTGGGCTATAACGCTTACTCGTTGTTGCTGACGGGGAAGGATGAACACGGCCATTACTGGCCGGTAAACTTAGAATCGTTTGCCGATTACAAACCGGCTTTGTATGCCTATCTGATCATCCCACTGATTAAGGTCTTGGGCCTAACTGACCTGGCGGTGCGACTACCCTCGGCATTGGCGGGAATAGTGGCAGTGTTGCTTGTGTACCTACTGGTGACTGAGTTGATGGGGACTGAGCTGAAAGAGAAAAATTACGGATTGGCAGCAGCAGCCATGCTGGCTTTGTCTCCCTGGCACCTGAAGTTTTCCCGGGGGAGCTGGGAAACTAATTTAGCCACTACTCTAATTCTGGCAGGGGCGTGGTTAATGGTTAAGTGGTTAAAATCCCAAAAAGGCCGGTATTTAATTTGGGTCGCAACAATCCTAGTGGTGTCAATGTACACTTACCAGTCGGCTAGATTGGTGGCTCCGCTCTTAGCTGGGGGATGGGTATTTTTCAATTGGCAAAGAAAGTGGCTGGGCCAAAAACAAACCTGGATGGCAGTAGCAGTAGCCGGTGCGTTGTTGTTACCGTTAGTGTGGTCAATTGTCTCTACTTCGGCTGGTTCTCGCTTAGTCGGAGTAGGCCTTCTGGCAGATGTTGGCCCTGTGAACCGGGCCAACGAGCTGCGCGGGCAGCACCAAAGTTTGAATTCATCCTTGTCGCGAATGTTACATAACCGCTGGGTGCTTTACACTGTGGCTTTCTTCAAAAACTATTCAGACCACTTCGGAGGTGACTTTTTATTTGTCAACGGAGATATGATTGAAAGATATAAAATTCCTGAAACCGGACTGTTGTACTTAACGGATGTGGTCCTGGTGGTAGTGGGGCTGGTGTGGTTCATTCGGCGATCGCCTAAATACTCTAACGTTATTTGGTGGTGGCTGTTAATCGCCCCAGTAGCTTCAGCTCTGACCTTTCAGACTCCCAACGCCCACCGGTCGGAAAACATGGTGATTCCGATTATCATCATTGGTGCCGTAGGATTGGTGGCCACAATCAACTTCTTGCGCAAACAGCCCCTGAAGTATGTGACTTTGACCATTCTGGTTTTAGTTTACGCTTGGCAAATTATCCGTCATTTGCATCAGTATTACGTGCATTATCCTCAAGCCTATCCCATGGCCTGGGATTACGGTTTTCGAGAGCTGGTTGACTACGTCCACTCAGTTGAAAATAATTACGCCAAAATACTGGTGACAGACAAATATGACCAACCGTATATTCTGTTTTTGTATTACTTAAGATATTCCCCCGAAAAATTTCAAGACCACCACGAGTTAACGCCTCGGGATAAATTCAACTTTTCCACAGTGCGGGACTTTTATAAATATCACTTTGAGTCAACTCCATGGGAAAAAGTTCGCGATATTCATTCTTCGCTAATAGTTGCTGCTCCAGAGGACATTCCTGATGTAGGTGTTAATATTGTTAAGACAATTTATTTTCCCGGTGGCAAGCCAGCCTTTAAAATAATCAGCAACTAATGAAATTATCTGTTGTATTAGCTACCCGCAATGAGGGGATAAATTTAGCTAAATGCTTAGAGTCGGTTCGCCAGTTGGCGGACGAGATAGTAATTGCTGATGAAAAGTCTTTCGATGATACGGTTGAGATTGCCAAAAAGTATGGGGCAAGAGTAATTTCCGTGCCCCATAACGAAAATTTCCATATCACCAAAAATATTGCCATTGATGCAGCCACCGGTGACTGGGTATTGCAACTGGACGCCGACGAGGTCGTCTCCTCCGAATTGGCTCGGGAAATTTCATATATCATACATCATAAATCATTGATCAATGGTTACTGGATTAACCGTAAAAACTGGTTTCTGGATCGATTTTTAACTAAAGGCGGCCAATATCCAGATCCCACTCTTAGACTTTATAAAAGAGGATTTGGAAAACTTCCAGCCAAAAGCGTTCACGAACAGGCCACAGTTCAAGGAAAAACAGATCACCTTAAACACGACCTACTTCACTACCGTGATCTTACTTTCAAAAAATATCTACAGGGATTCGACCGTTATTCGTCCTTCAACGCTTTGCAGATGAAAGAAAAATCTTTCCCCATAAATCCTAAATCATATATCTTATATCTATTTATTAAACCTATCGCCACTTTCTTAAGTATCTATGTTCGCCATCGTGGCTATGTAGATGGATTCCCGGGATTTATTTTTGCCTTTTTTTCCGGCCTCATTCATCCTACATCATTTATCAAATATCTAAAGAGCAAAGGCCATCATGATTAAAGTAGGATTTATTACTTCCCCCCTGTCCTCTGCTCATTCCGTCCGGGGAGTCGGCTTTTACACCAAACGGTTGTTAGCCGCGATGAAAGATATAGGACCTAAGATGAATATAGAGATAATTGAAATCCTACATCCTACATCCTACATCCTACATCAGTTTGACATTATCCACTATCCATATTTTGATCTGTTTTGGCATACTTTACCAATTTTCAAAAAAACTAAAACCGTAGTTACTGTCCACGATGTCATTCCTTTGGAATTTCCCGACCATTATCCTCCCGGGTTGAAAGGAGCTCTCAATCTTGAACTTCAAAAACTTGCCTTGAGTAGCGTCGACCGGGTCATTACTGTTTCTTACTCATGTGTTAAGTCAGTACACAAGCATTTAAATATTCCGCATGAAAAGATCAGACTTATCTATGAAGCAGCCGACAAAAAGTTTAAACCCATTAGCAATCAAAAAATCCTGGTCCAAATAAAAAAGAAGTATCACCTTCCGGATAAATTTGTTTTGTATGTAGGAGATGTTAATTGGAATAAAAATATTCCGGGTTTGATTCAGGCTTGTCAGAGTATAAGACTCCCATTGGTAATTATTGGTAAGCAAGCCGCCGAAATTGAAAAAATGAATCTTAATCATCCGGAGTTATTCCACCTCGTAGATCATAAATCATTGATCATAAATCACTCTTTGCGCTTGGGGTTTGTGCCGGATAACGATTTAGTAGCAATTTATAATTTGGCTAGGGTATATTGTCAGCCATCGTTTGCCGAAGGGTTTGGCTTGCCGGTTTTAGAGGCCCTGGCTTGTGGTACAGCAGTAGCCTGCAGTCAGACCGACCCATTACCTGAGCTTGCTGGTGAAGCCGCAACTTATTTTGACCCATATAACGTACACCAGATGGCTGCAGCCATCTTAAAGGCTCAAAGACCAAAGATTAAAGATCAGAAAAAAGATGAATTTTCCTGGGAAAAAACTGGTCGGGAAACTCTGCAGGTCTATAAGGAAATTTTATGAGATTGGACAGATTAAAAAATTATCTAGTTAATCCTCTGTTATTGGGAAGCACATTGATGATAGGGGGAAGTATGGGAGTTAACGTGATAAATTATGTTTATCACTTGGTAATGGGCCGGCTACTTGGTCCCGCTGACTACGGAGTAGTGGCGAGTATTTTTTCCTTGTTATATGTGGTGAGCATTGTTCCCATCTCGTCTAGCTTTGCCATTGTTAAATTTATCTCTGAAGCAAAAACGGGAGAGGCGTCTGTAGCGGTATATCGGGCAATAAGTAAATTTGGGTGGAAATTGGGCGGGATATTTGGAGTTGCGGTAGTTTTGCTTTCTCCACTAATTGCCAAGTTTTTGAATATTGCCACCCCTATACCCGTGGCTTTGGTGGGAGGGGTGCTATTTTTGTCTTTGATCACTTTGGTTAATCAAGCTACCCTTCAGGGGTTGTTAAAATTTGGCGGAGTGGTGTGGCCAAACGCGGTTTCCAGCATAGCCAAACTGGCGTTGGGACTGGTGGCTGTGTGGGTAGGTATGCAGGTAGTCGGGGTGATTGGAGCGGTGGTTGTAAGTGTGTTATTAGCTTATTTATTGTCTTACCGATTATTGCCTATTGAATATAAGTCTACAAGTAAAGGAACAGATTTTGATTTGGGCTCTTTTTTGAAGTTTTCCTTCCCGGTATTAGTGCAATCATTAGCTTTCACCTCGTTGTTTACTGCCGACGTAATATTGGTTAAGCACTATTTCCCTCCCACGGTTGCCGGTTGGTATGCAGCCTTATCCATGCTGGGTAAAATTATATACTTTGCCACTCAACCGATTTCTGCCGTAATGTTCCCGTACGTTGTGCAAAAAATCTCGTCCGGAAAAAGTTATTTACTTATCTTGGGAATGTCTTTTACTCTAACAGCTATTGTGTCATTTATTATTTTGGGGGCGTATTTTCTCTTTCCCGATCTGGCCATAGGTTTACTATATGGTTCTAAGTACTTAGACATCCGGCCAGAGTTAGTTTGGATGGGGTGGTTTATGTCCCTGTATTGCCTAAATTATTTTTTGGTAACTTTCTTTTTGGCCGTAGGCCGGATTAAAGTTATCATCTGGCCAGTCATCGCGGCAGTGGCTCAAATAGTTGCCATTGTTATTTGGCATCGGAGTTTACATCAAGTTGTCCTGGTCTCTTTAGTTATAATGGGGGGGTTATTATTACCTTTGCTGTGGTCACTATGGAGAAATCCCAAAGCTTAATTTCCATTATTGTGCCGATTTTTCGTCAGGAAAAGCACATTCAGGATTATCTCAAAATCCTTGAATCAGTCTTAATCTCCCATTATTTAAATTACGAAATAATTTGCGTTATTGACGGCTTTGTAGATAAATCATTTCAAAAGGCCAAAGCTTACAAGAGCTCTAGGGTGAGAGTCTTGGGTTATGACCAAAATATGGGCAAGGGTTATGCCGTTCGTTACGGCATGACTCAAGCCAAAGGCCAAATTATTGGGTTCGTCGATGGGGGACATGATGTTAAGTATTCCTCAATTCCTTTGGCTTTAGAGCACATGAAGTGGTATAGGGCAGACATTATTATTGGTTCCAAGCGTCATGCTGCCTCTAAGGTTATTTATCCTTGGCAAAGACGCATTCTTTCTTGGGGCTATCAAATGGGTGTCAAAGTGTTATTCGGTATTAATGTGCGAGATACTCAAGTAGGTATGAAATTTTTTAGAAAGGAAGTAATTCAAAAAGTTCTTCCCAGGCTTTTAATTAAAAATTTTGCCTTTGACATCGAAATGTTAGCTGTCGCCAACCACTTAGGTTTTCATAAAATTTATGAGTTTCCGATTGAAATCAACCTGGAATTCGCAGGCGGTTCTATTGCCACCGCCAATTTTTTCAAAACTGCCTGGAATATGATGTGGGATACTCTGGCCGTTTTCTACCGCCTCCACATCACTCATTACTATAATAGACCCGTGTAAGATATTAGAATAATATGAGAAAGGAAATTTTTCTCGAGTATAAATTCGGAGATTATGATACTAATACCTTAATAAGTTCAGGAGCCAATGGAGTGGTGGCCTAGATGGAGAGGCTCAATCCGGATCGAATTCAGCAACTCCGTCAATGGGGAGTTAGATTAAATCTTTCCTTCGGAGGATTTGATGATAATATTTGCCCATTGGATCCGAAATCTAAGCACAGAATGGGGTAATTAATTACCCGGGCTATAAAGATCAACCCATCGAGTATAATTATTGACCACTTTCGATTTGCAGGACACTGGGAAGTAGCAGATCAGTCTTTTAAAAATCCCCACCTGGATTGTCTATATTGCCAAGGCAAAAATAGGGGGAGAGAACTTGCCGAGTTAGCCAAGTGGGTTAGATCACAAGTTCCCCGAAGTATTGAACTGGGCTATTATGCTGTTCCTTTCAATTCTGAGCAAATTACTGTGATTGGTCAAAGTCACCAATTTCTCGGAAATGTTTTTGACTTCATTAGCCCAATGGTATATCAGCGGATGATAAAAAAACCCATTGGATATATACATGAGTTTACTCAATATCTATTTGATTTAACTGGTAAACATGTTGTTCCGGCAATTGCTGTTAAAGATATGCCCGACAATTTACCAGATGGGATTGACGCGCCTGTGCTTCGTCAAGAATATAACCAGGCTACCAGGCTTCCTTCCACTGGTGTTTGCTGGTTTTCGTGGGATGGGGCGATCGAAAAGCACAAAATCGATATAATAAAGCGATTATGGGCAAGCTAGGATTAGTCGGGAGTTTATTTTGTTTAATCCTGGTTTTTGTTCCCGCTTTTGCCAAAGCAGCCAACGAGTTTATTACAGTCGTAAATCCGGTCAGAATACCCTATTACTTGTCTGATCCAGTTGCTAGCTTACAATCAGAGTATACCGTCGTTAATAACTATCAAATTCCTGCTACCTGGTTACTTACTTACGATGCCATAAATCACAAGGGAGTAGCAAATTTAGCCAAAAAGTTTTCGCCCAGCCAGGAGTTAGGAATATTTTTGGAAATTACTCCGGCGTTAGCAACCGCAGCCCAGGTTCCCTACCACCAATCTGGCTCGTGGCATTTTGCCAATTCTATATTTCTTTCCGGGTATGCCCAGGAAGAGCGGCAGAAGTTGATCGACACGGTTTTTCAAAGTTTCAAGTCAACATTTGGTTATTATCCAGTTTCAGTGGGAGCTTGGTGGGTGGATAGTTTTTCACTTCAATACATGCACGATAAATACCAAGTCATTGCCAATCTCGGTTGTGCCGATCAGTTCGCTACCGACAACTATCAAATTTGGGGTCAATATTGGTCAACACCCTTTTATCCCAGCAAGATCCATGCTGCTATCCCTGCCGCCACTACGGACAACAAAATTGGAGTGGTTACCATCCAGTGGGCTTCCCGTGAACCCCGCCAGGGCTATTACAGTAGTATATATAGTACTCAAGATTACCCCAATACGAATGAAAAGTACGACACTTCATATTTTGCCAAATTAGTGCAACTCTATACAACGGCTGGTCCAAATAAATTTGGTCAAATCACCGTTGGTTTGGAGGGGGATTTGTCACCTGACTCCTACCAAGGTGAATATTCCAAACAACTAGCGGTTGTTTCTAATCTTGCGGCTCAAAAAGTTACTATGAAGGACTTTGCCCAGTGGTACCAGTCTACATTTACCGATCTTTCTCCAGCTCATACTATTTCTGCAGATGGCGTAACTTGGTATCAATCCCCTTCTTATCGGATTGGAGTAGACACCATTAATTACAAGATTATCGATCTGCGGGTTTACCCCCAAAATTACCCCGAACCTAACTACACCTGGCCCAATGCCGATCAAAACTTACGTATCTATATTCCTTCTATAATCGACTCGCTGCAAAACAAAGACGAAGCTTGGGATTATCGTCAGGGAGAAATTAACTTTTCCCCTGAATATTTCGATGTTCCTGTTTCTGCTTTGCCCGCCCGAATAAAAAACTCTCCCCTACTGCGTTATCAGACTATTGGCGACGTCCGACGTATCTCACCTGCAGATATTTGGCCCGTAGACCTGGGAGGGCTGACTTTTTCTGATTGGAGCTTGGAAACGTTGCATCTGTTCCGTTCTCCTAAACAATGGCCGCGGTTGCTAACTTCCCTGCGCCGAGATAGTTACTGGGTTTCTCAAGCTGAGACTGAAGGCTTATACAGGCTTAAGTTATTACCACCAGGTAAAGTCCTGGTTTATGACTCAGAGTGTCTCCAGTGCTCCTGGTACAGTAAATATCGTCCCGCAGTATATGCAGCCAGCCACCACTATATTAGTGATCTTGGCGGTCATCCACTGGTCTTCAATCAACAGATCTTCACCCTCACTGACCACGGCCAGGCCAGATCAATGTTGGATAAATCTGGCGCTCGGTACGTCTACTTGGTAAAGTATGGTGACTATGTGCAAAAATTGTCCTTCTCACCCGGAGATTGGGGAATTAAGTTGATTTTCGAAAACGCCAATGTCCAGATTTGGCAAACGGATAATTGATATAAGATCTATGATCAAAGATGTATGATAAAAAATAAATTTGAAGGATTAGAAGTTTGGAAGGAGGCTCATAAATTGGCGATTATGGTATACAAAATAACAAAAGATTTTCCATTTGATGAAAGGTTTAGATTAGTTAGTCAAATTTGCCGATCAGTAACTTCAATCCCAGCTAATATAGTAGAAGGTAATGCGCGTGTCCATAGCTCTGAATACTTGCAATTTCTTAATGTTGCCAGGGGCTCACTAGAAGAAACAAGGTATCATTTGCTATTAGCAAAAGATTTGGGTTATCTGCCTGACTCTGAATACGAAAAATTGATCTTGCAATGCAATATTGCAGGAAATTTATTAGGGGGATTAATCAAGTACCTAAGATCCCATAAATTACCTACATCCTAGATCTTTGATCATAGATCATATGCGCATCCTAATTTTAAATTGGAAGGACATAAAACACCCTCAAGTCGGGGGAGCGGAGATCATCGTTTACGAGTTAGCTAAACGTCTAGTTAGGGATGGTCACCAAGTAACTTGGTTTTGTCGCCGGTTTAAAGGTTCTTCACCCACCGATAGCGTTGATGGTATTAATATCGTTCGTCAGGGCAACCTGGTTACCATGTATCTATTAGCCCCCGTCTACTATTGGACTCTAAAAACCAAGCCTGATCTAGTGATCGATATGTCTAACACGATTTATTGGCAAACCCCCTTGTGGGCATGGAAATCAAAAAAGATTGCGTATCTCAATCAATTGGCTAAAGAGGTCTTTTTTTATGAATATTCCTGGCCCTTGGCTATCTTTGGTTATCTTGTTGAAAGATTTCAGTATCTAACCTACCTGCATATTCCATTTCTGTGTTACTCCCAGGGTACCAGTCAAGACCTCATTCAAGTGGGTATCAACCCCCGGCATATCAAAATCTTTCCCTTGGGATTGGATTTGGCGCGTTACGCTCCCGGAACTAAATCCGCAACTCCCCTGTTTATCGCCGTTAACCGATTAGTCAAAATGAAACGTACTGATCTAATTATCCAGGCTATGTATCTATTGACCAATAAATATCCTACCGTAAAATTGGTTATTGTTGGCACTGGGTATGAGAGACAAAATTTAGAACGGTTGCGTGACAAATTGAAATTACAAGATACTGTCGAATTTACTGACAAAGACACTTGGTTTTTTTCAAAAAACGCCAAAGATCGTAAGCTGCTGTTAATGCAACAGGCTTGGGCCTTGATTATCCCTTCTGTCAAAGAAGGCTGGTGCATGACTGTGACTGAATGTGCTGCTTGTGGCACTCCCACCATAGCCACCGCTGTTACCGGTTTGACTGACTCAGTACTAAATGGAAAAACCGGTATTCTAGTTTCAGCCAATCCCACTCCTGCCGAATTGGCCGATGTCATGGAAAAAATTATCGTTGACAAAAATCTACGTCAAAAGTTGAGCAAGCAAGCTTTAACTTATAGCCATATGTTTACTTGGGAACGAAGTTACCGGCAGTTTTGGCATGCTATACGTGTTATACTGAGTGAACGGTGAATAAAATAATTTTTTCGTTAGTATTTATGTTGGCTATAACCTTGCCGGTTCAGGCTGCTCTGGCCACCGAGCCATCGCCGACTCCGCAAACAGTTAATTCATTTGAAGTGTTTTGGCCAATGGTGGCGGGAAAGACAGTTACTGACCCCCTATATAAGCTCAAACTTTTCAAAGAGAATGTCCGGGGAGCTCTCATTTTTGGCAATCTGCAAAGGGCTGATTATTTGATTTTTTTAGCCGTCAAACGTAGTTTAGAAATTGAAAAATTATTACAAGAAAGTAATTTACCAGCGGCTCAAAAAACTGTTATTTTAGAACAGTTAACTTTGACTAAAGCGGGCGTAAGTTACGATCATTATAAGTCCGCAGGAGATACCGACACATCAGGCCTCGGTCCGCAAATGGTTATCCGTCTTGATAGCATGACTAAACTTTTTACTTGGCTCGGAGCCAAAAATAGTCAAAACAAAGAGCTTCTTCAACCTCTCGTCGACCAAGTCCAAGCATTAAAGGTCAGACTCTGAGGCTATTTCACCCATAGTTTGAATCTTCAGAATTTTGTTGCCGCGTTTCTGACTTGCATATTCACAGATTCTTTCCAAATTGGCCATTATCTTTTCTGTATCATTCACCAGATCAATAGGATGTGCCCAAATGTGAAACACTTTTTGTTCTAAAATTGCTCCATCTATTCCCATTTTTACTTTTAGCCATCTTAAGCCCGCAGGGATAAATTTTCTTAATCCTCGGCCAGATACTAGATACATAGATCCTGGTATATTTACTAAGCCGTTGTCGATAAATGGTTTATACACCAATGGAACACGGGGGAGTAGGAGTTCATACTCACTTTTATCTGGACCCCTAAAAGTTGTAAACCCGTTTTTTTTCAGGATTTTCAAGTAACCAACCTTGTTTTTGGGAAAAACAAATGATTTTAATTTAAATGGATTTTGGGCTTCTATTTTTGCCGTTTGAGTATCGATCTGGTCAAATAGTTCATGACTGTAAGAATGTGAACCTATTTCCTGTCCAGCAGTATTTTTAATCATTTTTACAATGTCTGGTCCATACCAATCTGGATCACCTTTTTGCCACATTTTTCCAACTACGGCCCAAGTCGTGGGTATCTCATATTTCTTTAAGATCGTAAGTATGTTTTTTATTATTTCTCTCTCTTTTCTTACCCTGGATACGAACTTCTGCCAATTTAAGTCTCTCCGTCCCCATAATAGTTCTGTGTCCCAGGAAATACATAATACTCCTTTATTCATATTATTTTTCCAAAATCCAAAAGAGGGTGGGGGACAGGTAAGTGGCTAAACCTGCAATCGGACTTAACCACTTCCAGCTCTTAGGATACCCGTATTTAACAGGATCCTTAATAATCTTTGCAGTATTATCATACATCCTAAATCCTACATCATAAACCATTCTTCGTAATTGCCAATAATTTAGCGGAGTTTCGTAGTACTTTTGGGCTTTGCCGGTAATCCGAATATATACATGACCCAAACTTTTAGGAAGCCAAGCCAAAAAAGGCAAATCGTAGTGGGGTTCAATCGGCCACCACGAATTAATTGCTGCCAAATAACAGACCCCACGGGGTTTAAGAAGCCGGTAAATTTCACTAAATAATTTTTCTGCGTTAATTACATGTTCGTAAACATGAGTACATACAACTACATCAAAACTTTTATCCTTAAAACTCAGATTCAGAGCGTCCCCCGTTTTGAATGTTAAATTTTTCCGTTTGAAGTGCTTTTGGGCAAAGTTAATTGCAGTTTTATCGATATCAACCCCCATTACATCACCGAATTTGGTTGCTAGGACATTATCGATTATTCCGGTGGAACCTCCCATATCCAGCAGATTCAAATCTTTGAGTTTTTCAGTTTTAAAATAGTTTGCTAATGTAGCTATTATTCTTAACCCTTTTTGCTCCCGAGATTTCTTATTGTACATTTCCGGCCAAGTCGCAGCGAATTCCGTTTCGTCTTTATGTAAAACTTTACCCATGATAGAATCATATTCTAACATGCCAAAAGTTCTCTGGATACCAACTCCGGCTTTTTTATATAGAAACTATTTGTACTTAAAAATTATTAACTATTTACCCCGGAGTATGTATTTTTTGGAAGTGGGATCAGGTAACGGAGAACTAACAAGAAAATTACTTTCATTGGGTTTTAAAGGCGAGTCCTTAGATTATTCAGCCAAGGCGGTAAACTTTATGCGGCATCACATTGGCAAAAATCCCAATTTGAAAATTAGACTAGGCAACATCTTTACTTTCAAAAATCCTAAACGCTACGATGCCGTTTTTGCATTTGAGACGCTGGAGCACATTAAGGACGATTTATTGTGCATAAAGAAAATTTACCAGCTTCTAAAACCGGGAGGGATATTTGTTTTATCCGTGCCGGCTCACAAGTCTTTGTGGAATAGAGTAGATGACCTGAAGGGTCATTTTAGACGGTACGAAAGCAGAGAATTACAGAACCAGGTAAAAAAAATCGGGTTTACCGTTAAACAAGTCTGGTGTTATGGATTCCCGTTTTTGAACTTATTGAGGTTGATTAGCGGTAGTGGTAAGTTTATTGAGTCACCCATCCCTGGGAGCATATCTCAACGAACTAGTGAGAGTTCAATCCAGCAGGAATATGACCCGATCTTTTTACCTCTTGTGACTTCTCCACTAATAAGGGTTCCACTTTATGCAATCATGAATATTTTTCTCGAGACAGACTTGGGGTTGGGATATATTCTTGTAGCTCAAAAGTAATCTATTTTTCCAAAATCCAAAAAAAAGTAGGGGACAGGTATTTGGCCAAAAAACCCACCGGTCTTAGTAATTCCCAACTTGAGGGATATCCGTATTTTACAGGATCATTGATTATTTTCACCGTATAATCATATATCTTAAATCCTGCACCATAAATCATTTTTCTCAGTTGTCCGTAACTTCTAGGTGTTTCATAATAATGTTTTGCTTTTCCAGTAAGTCTCACATATAGATTCCCCAAGCTTTTAGGCAACCATGATAAAAATGGCAAATCATAATGTGGTTCCCATGGCCACAAAGCATTAACAGCCGCCAGGTAGACTATTCCTTCCGGTTTAAGCACTCGATATATCTCGGTAAATAATTTATTAGTGTCAGGCACGTGTTCGTACACGTGGGTACAAATTATCACATCAAAAGATTTATTTTTATATTTTAGCTTCATAGCGTCACCAACCTCAAACCGTAAGTTTATCCTCTTAAATTTCCAGCTGGCAAACTTAATTGCCTGTTTATCAATATCAACTCCCACCACTTTTCCAAAATACTTAGCTAGCTCGTTATCGATAATTCCTGTCGAGGCTCCCACGTCTAATATCTTTAACTTCTGCAAACTTCCCAAATGGTTTTCTAATGCTTTAACGATTCGAATTCCTTTTTGCTGGCGCGAGATTTTATCATACATTTGCGGTCTCCCCGCCGCATAGTTTAATTGATAAGTCATAGCCTAGATTATACATAGCTGGTAAGATTAGCACATGAGAAATATTCTAATTACAGGAGCAAACGGTTATCTAGGAAGACACCTAGTTAAAAATATTAATGGTGTAGTAACTGCCGATCGATCCACTTTCAACGATAGTAAATTACTAACAAATGCTGTAAGACACTGCGATGTTATTATTCATCTTATTGGTAGAACCGACGGAAGTTTATCAGAACAAATTGAGGCAAATCTTTTAACCACTTCTAGGTTATTAGACATAATAAATTCTTTAGACAAGAAACCATTATTGATTTTTCCGTCAACTTTCGCAATATATCAGCCTCAAAAAAAAATAATAACAGAAATGGTAACTCCTGCACCTCGAAATTTGTATGGTTTAACTAAACTTTTGGCTGAAACGTGTTTAATTCACTCGGCTAAAATTAATGACTTAAAAATAATTATATTTAGATTGACGGGAATTTATGGCGGCGATATGACAGGCAATGATCATTCGGTGGTAGCAAACTTTCTTAAAGATGATGTTATAAATGTTGTTGGTAATGGCAATCAAGAAAGAGACTTAATTCATGTAGATGATGTCGTAGACGCTTTTCGAAAGACATGTGTTATTGATTTAGAACCAGGCCAAGTAGAAATTATAAATATTTGCACAGGAATTGGTACTAGTATTAAAGATTTATCTTTAATGTTTGACAAAACGGTAGTTTACAAACCTAAATTGCTCGGTCGTGAAGGTAGATGGATAGGAAGTTACCAAAAGGCAAGGCGGTTATTAAAATGGAAACCGAAGATTGGCTTACTTACCGGTATAAAACGATGCACGTTGGCTTGTTAACTCATAACTATCCCCAGACCAAGAATGATCGCAAAGATGCTGGCATCTTTATATACGACTTTGCTCACGAATTGGCCAAGAAGCATAACGTTTCTATACTCTGCCCAAATTTCACCGGCGGCAATAAAGAGGATTATCATAAAGTCTCTGTCACTTGGTTCAAGTGGGCTGGCGGAGATAGTAAACTCGGTCAATTGAATCTTAAAAACCTAACAGGAATTTATTGGTTTTTCAGCTTAATTTATTGCGGTTGTCAAGCTGCCGAAAAGTTTGTCCGGGAAAATCGCATTGAATATATCTTGTCGGCTTGGTCTTTTCCGTCCGGATTGTTTGCCATGTATGCCAGTTGGAGACTAAAAGTTCCATATGCCACTTGGTCATTAGGTTCAGACATTAATATCTATGCCCAAAGACCCGTTTTTGGAATTTTCATCAAACAGATATTAATCCATGCTAGATGTAGATTTGCCAATAGTTATTTTCTCTGTGACAAAGTTAAACAGCTTTCGGGATCAGATTGCTTCTTTCTTCCTGCCATCACCGACTTTAAAATTACGAAGATCCAATCATTAAAACTTAATCAATCACAACGACACTTTCTTTTTGTAGGTCGTTTAGAAAAAGTCAAAGGGCCAGATATTTTGATAGAGGCATGTAGACTCTTACAAAATCTTAATTCAAGGTTTATGGTTCATATCTTGGGAGATGGTAGTTTACGGAAAATCTTAGAAGAACAATGTTTGCCCAATGTTTACTTCCATGGTAACAGTTCAAAAAATCAAGTTGCCCAATATATGGCTGTTGCTGATTTCCTAGTTATTCCCTCTCGTAGTGAAAGTTTGCCTTTAGTTCTGATAGAAGCAGCAAAAGTCAGATTGCCCATAATTGCATCACGAGTTGGAGATTGTCAAAGACTGGTTGATGATTACCACATCGGTTATACTGTGGATCCTGAAAATTCAAGTAATCTTGCCCAAGTAATGCGACAAGCTATTCAAAAAAGTGACAAGTCAGTTTATTTGCCTGGACTAAAAAGAATTGCTAGGGAATTTATTCAGTCGGAAGCTGTTAGAATCTTTACGAGTTCTGTAAAAGATATATGAAAAAAGTTGTTATATTCGGTGCGGGTGTTGCAGGTCAAGACATCTTGGGAGAAATAAGAAAGAATCGCGACCTGAATCTTAAAGTGATCGGCTTTTTGGATGACGATCCCAAAGTCCAAAACACAAATATTCTAAAAGTTAAGGTTCTAGGAGGCCGTCAGCAATTCTCTCAAATCATTAATAAGCGGCAAATAGATGAAGTTATTATTGCTATTCCCTCGGCTGAAGGTGAGCAAATCTCAGAAGTAGTACGCCTGTGTTCCCAGGCTAAAGTCAGCTTTCGTATTGTTCCCCGGGTCAAGGAAATAATCGAGGGTCAAGCTCATCTTTCAACTTTAAGAGACGTCCAAGTAGAGGATCTACTAGGCAGGCCAGTGGTTAAATCAGATGTCCAAGAACTAAAAAGATTCTTTGCTAGTAAAAAGGTGATGATTACTGGAGCAGCCGGGTCTATTGGCTCAGAACTATCCCGTCAGATATCGGCTTACAAACCTAATAAAATGATCTTTTTTGATTGGTGGGAAAACGGATTGTTTGAATTGCAAATAGAATTAACCAAGGATTACCCTCAACTCTCATCCGAATACATAATTGGCAATATGCAGGATACAAAGAAAGTCAAAAATGTTATCTCACGTACAAAACCAGATTATATATTTCATGCAGCCGCCTACAAGCATGTACCCCTTATGGAAGACAATCCCGAAGAAGCAGTTAAAAATAATATCTTCGGCACGTTAAACGTCGCCAGGGCCGCAGTAGCCAATAAAGTAAAAAGATTCGTTATTGTCTCAACAGACAAGGCTGCCCACCCGGTAAACGTCATGGGAATTACCAAGTTAGTTACCGAAGGGATTGGCAAGCTCCTAAATGGCAAGACTAAATTTATGGCGGTTAGATTTGGCAATGTCTTAGGGAGTTACGGCAGCGTAATTCCGATTTTCAAAAAACAGATTGAACAAGGAGGTCCGGTCACCATTACTGATGAACACATGACCCGCTTCTTTATGACTATTCCCGAAGCCGCCCAATTGATTCTCAAAGCCGCCTCATTAGGCAAAGGAGGGGAGTTATTTGTTTTAGATATGGGTGAACCAGTAAAAATTACCGACCTAGCCGAAAGCCTAATTCGCCTCTCCGGGCTTGTACCAGGTCGGGATATTAAAATTGTCTTTACGGGTGTACGTAAAGGTGAAAAAATTGAGGAAAGATTGTTTTCTGATTCCGAGCAGAATCTAAGCCACAAAAGCGATCGTATCTACATTACCCAAAGTCTCGGACTAGATCTAAATAAACTTAAAGTCAGTCTTCCCAAGCTAAAACAACTATCAGTAACTGGTCAGAGAACTAAAATTATTGCAGAACTCAAAAACTTAGTTTTCAGTTTTTCTAGATGAATTTAAGAATTGCCTTGATTTTGGGATTGACGTTCTTTACTTTGGGCTTAATCACTCTTCCTCATTATGGAATTAATTGGGATACCATTAATCATCTCCCCCGTGGGCAAGCATATTTGAGATATTTTTTAACCGGTAAGAAGGACTATTCGGGTCTGCCTAAATTTTTTGAAGATTGGACTATAAAAGAACAGTGGTATTGGCAAAATCCTGAAAGCTTATTTATTGATGCTAATTTACCCTGGGATAAAGTTCCGAAACGTAGCATCTATCAGATTACGGATGCCAATTTTGATTTTTATGTTAACCATGTTCCTGGGGGTCACCCCCCAGTTAGTGATATTTTGTCATCTGTATTTAACCGCGTTTTATTTGGTCATCTCCGCTTAATAAATGATATCGATTCATACCGGGTATATGGTGTATTTTTAGCAGCCTGTTTGGTAGGTTTAATATACTACTGGATTAGTAAAACATATGGATCTATTGCCGGTTTTTTCAGCACAATTTCACTTGTCTTGTATCCCCTTTTTTGGGCAGAATCTCACTTTAATACGGAGAAAGATATTCCCGAGACAGTCTTTTGGAGTTTTTTGCTTTATACTGTGTGGCGAGGTATTACCCAAAGAAGTAACAAGTGGATAATACTCTCTGGTGTTTTCTTTGGTCTGGCCCTGGGGACTAAGTTCAACGTTTTATTTGTGGCTCCTATCATCATCCTATGGTTGCTTATTCTTCTTTTTCTAAAACATTTCAAGTTTAATCAGTTTCCTAAAATAATCTTTTCAGGATTAGCGGCGGTCTTAATAGGAATAACCATACTAGTTCTTAGTTGGCCTTATCTCTGGCCAAATCCACTTGACCGCATTCAAACGGTTTTATCTTTCTATAGAGAGGTCGGATTAGTGGGTGTCGGTATTCAAACTTATCCACTCTTATGGGTCATCTATACTACCCCTTTATCTATACTTTTTCTATCTCTAGTTGGCTTGGTATTTTCCAAAAAAAATCAACACTATTTTCTTTTTCTATTATGGTTGGCCCTTCCCTTAATCCGGGTGATGTGGCCCGGAGCCAGTTTTTATGGTGGAGTACGGCAAATCATGGAATATATTCCTGCCCTGGCTATCTTCTCCGGTCTCGGTGCTCAAGTCATATACGCCAGACTTAAATCTAACATCCTTGCCCTAATTCTCCTGGTCGCTTTATTCATTCCCATTACACTTAAATTGATTCAAATCCATCCCAATGAAAACGTCTATTTTAATCCCCTCATTGGCGGACTCTCCGGAGTTAAACAAGCTAATCTTCCCTATTGGGGATTCTCCTTTGGTGCCCCGTACCGCCAAGGCGTTATTTGGCTTAATAAACATGCAGAGAAAGATTCCAAAATAGCATATGCCTATGAACTTATCCCAAATTTTCCCAGGTTGTGGTTGCGTCCTGATTTGATCCTGAGCAATAGCAATAGGAGTGGTTACTTACGGCTGGGTGAATATGCTATCACCTTAATGTACCAAGGAATTGAGAATCGTTCATATTACGAAATGTATCTTCGCAAGTTTATTAAACCAGTCTATGAAGTCAAAGTAGACGATGTCTCCATCCTGACAATTTGGAAAAACGACGAGGTACATCTGAAAACTCCTCTCCCAGAGTCTCTAGTTCCAAATACCCAGGTTGAAAAAATCCCCACTGGTTTAAAGTTTGACCTTGGCCAAGTGTATTCACTGTCCCGACTAGAGCTCTCTTACGCAGACTCCAGAAACTGTTCGGCACTAACCTCCGGCTATGTTGAAATCTCATCCGATGAGAAGCTATGGCAACGCTTACCAGAAGTTTTGCCGGAAGAATGGCGTATCGCTGTGTTAGGTGAACAGCCAATGAATGGTCATTTCATTGAACCATTCGTGGGTCAACAGGCTCGCTATATTTTTCTATCTTTATCTCCTGAAGATACTTGTCTGAAAAATATCTTGAACTTTAAATTATATGTCTTTAAGTAAAAGATCATTTCTAATCGGATCGGTCTTTTTTCTATTTGCGTTCCTCACCCTACCCCACTACGGCATCAATTGGGACACCATCAACCACCTTCCTAGAGGACAAGCTTTTCTGCGCTATTTTATATCAGGGAAAAAGGATTATACCGGGATTGAAAAATATCAACCCTACTGGCAAAATCCAGCCAGTCTACTTATCAATTCTAATATACCTTTCGCGGAGGTTCCAACTAGAAGCTTCTATCAAATGGAAGACGCCACAACTAATTTTTACATCAGCATTGATGGAAACGGCCATCCACCTCTAAGCGATATTCTTTCAGCGGCGTTTAATCGGATCTTTTTTGGAAGACTCCGTTTGGTAAATGATATCGATTCCTACCGGGTGTATGGGATCTTTCTGGCAGCGTGTTTGGTATCTCTGCTCTACTATTGGATCAGTCAGACTCACGGATTGGTCGCTGCTCTGTTTTCTTCTCTATCACTATCTTTATATCCTTTATTTTGGGCCGAATCTCACTTTAATACGGAGAAAGATATTCCCGAGACAGTCTTTTGGAGTTTTTTGCTTTACTCTGTTTGGCGTGGGATCACCACGCGAAGTGTTAAGTGGTTACTCTTATCAGGTCTTTTTTTTGGTCTAGCACTGGGGACAAAATTTAACGTTGTTTTTGTTGCCCCAATTATTGGACTCTGGATTATTTATCTCCTGGTATTTCGTTATTTAGAATTCCGCCAACTTCCCAAAATAATCATATGTGGGTTAGTGGCTGTGGTAATAGGTCTGTCACTATTTATTGCTAGTTGGCCTTATCTGTGGGTGGATCCTGTGGCCGGAATATATAGAGTACTGGCCTTTTATGAAAACATTGGTACCGGGCCAGTTGATTCTCGCTTCATTGGTTTTTGGGGTATCCGCACTTATCCACTTTTATGGATTAGCTACACCACCCCTGTAGTTATACTTTTTCTTTCTCTAGTTGGCTTGGTATTTTCCAAAAAGAATCAACATTATTTCCTTTTTCTATTATGGTTGGCTCTTCCCTTAATTCGGGTAATGTGGCCCGGAGCCAGCTTTTATGGAGGGGTCCGGCAAATAATGGAATATATTCCGGCTCTGGCAATATTTTCTGGTTTAGGAGCCAAGATTATTTACGACAAACTTAATCAGAAAGCTCTTGGCTTTGTCGTGCTGCTGGCTTTGTTTATCCCCATTACTATCAAGCTAATTCAAATTCATCCCAATGAGAACGTCTATTTTAATCCCCTAATTGGAGGCCTAGCCGGAGCCAAAAAAGCCAATCTTCCTTATTGGGGATTTTCCTTTGGTAACCCTTATCGACAGGGTTTTGAATGGATAAATAGTCATGCTGAAAAAGGAGCAGAAGTGGTATTTGTTCACGAACTTATGCCTAATTCTCCACCTTTGTGGGTACGTCCTGATATTTTGTTTTATAACCACGGTCGTAGTGGCTACTTACGTCACGGCGAGTACGCAATTACCTTAACTTATCAAGGAATCGAAAATCGGTCCTACTATGAAATGTATCTTAATAAATTTATCGAACCTGTGTATCAAGTTAAGGTAGATGGAGTGGCCATTTTAAAAATTTGGAAAAACGACGACGCTCATTTAAAAGTTAGATGGGATGAGCAAATGGCCCCCAAAGTGAAATTAACAGTTAGCAAATCGGCCTTGCTTTTTGATTTAGGTGAGGTGAGAAAGCTTTCAAGGTTAGTGTTACAATACAATCAGGATAATTGTAAACTCCTAACTGACGGGTACTTTAAGATTTCTCAGGATAATAAAAATTGGCAAAGATTGCCGGGAAATTTACCTGACGATTGGCGAGTCGCGGTGTTAGGTGAACAACCCAAAGATGGAAAATTTGTCGAGCCGTTTTTGGGCCAAGTGGCTAGATATATCGAGCTTATTGTTTCCCCTTCAGACACTTGTCTGAAAAACGTTAAAGATTTCAGTCTTTATTATTTTAAGTAAATTCCTTCAAAACTAAAAGTAAAAAAATCCTTGAAAAAACCAAAATAGTTTAAGAACGGTAAATTTACTTCAAACAGGTCAGGATATTTAATTACAAACCGTTCGTCTATTTTGAGCATATCTGAAACCAATTTTTGAAACACTCCAATTCGTAATTTATTTAAAGAAATGAATTGATTCCAATATTCCTGCGAAGTTGAAATGTTGTTTAGTTTTCTGGAAAAGACAATTTTTTTAATAACTCTTACAGGTAGAAGATGGATAGGAAGTTTCGCATAATCATATAAATGATGGCCAATAGGAGAATAATAAGGTGTAAATTCAACATATAACAATCCATTTTTCTTCAAAACTCTTTTGCATTCCTTGACCATTAGTTGCGGGTTTTTGACATGTTCGATGACATCAAATAGGATGACTGAATCAAAACACATATTTTTAAATGGTAAAGATTCACCATCGACCTGTAAAAGTGTTATTTTTTTGGTTTTTGG
>Ga0209541_10003242_pt1 | contig 30073 bp, 28 predicted proteins | sample RifCSPlowO2_01_FD_184027 | JGI IMG/M metagenome (GOLD analysis project Ga0209541, IMG submission 184027) | Groundwater microbial communities from Rifle, Colorado - Rifle CSP2_plank lowO2_0.1 (SPAdes) (version 2) | ecosystem: Environmental > Aquatic > Deep subsurface > Groundwater | place... | reverse complement strand
TGGTCTATGATGATTCTTTTCTTGCGCTCCGGCAATGTGTCCGGCAGAAGCTCCATAAACGGGCGCAGAATATCTATATCAAAAATCGTTTTCACATTCTGCGTAATTTTAACTATTCTTTCAAATCCCCACCCGACATCAACTCCTTTTTGCGGCAAAGCGACCAAACTGCCGTTTTTTTCCGCAAAATATTCCATAAAAACAAGAGTTGCGACTTCCAGATCATCAACATACACCTCGTTCGCCGCTCCGCACGGCCCCTCCGGCCCCGCAGGCCCCCAGACATTGTCCTCTCTTGGGCCTTTTTTTATCTTGTCTGGCGTTAAAAATTTGGACCAGGTATCATATGATTCTTTATCAAAAGGTATCTTCTCGTCCCCCGCGAAAACGGACGCCGAAATGCGGTCTTTGGAAACACCGAAAACCTGCGTGAGAAGCTCGTAGGTCCATTCTATTGTTTCTTTTTTAAAATAATCGCCGAAAGAAAAATGCCCGAGCATCTGAAAAAATGTCATGTGCGTTTCGTCGCCTACTTCGTCAATATCCGAGGTCCTGAAACATTTTTGAATGGATGCGGCGCGTTTCATTCCAAAATCGCGGACGGGGTCTGCTTTACCCATGAAATACGGTTTGAACTGCTGCATTCCCGCGGTCGTCAAAAGCACTGAAGAATCGTCCGGCAACAGAGAACTTGAGGGCACAATTTTGTGTCCCCTTTTCTCAAAAAATTCCAAAAACTTTTTTCTGACTTCTTGAGAGATCATCTGTTTAATATACCACTTTTTAAATAAAAAAAGCTATTTTATTATAGCACCGCCGAGCATTTGAAGTCCCTCCTTCGTCAGAGCTTCGGAAGGCACGTAAAAAACAACGGACTGACCGGGAGTAACCGCTTTTTGGGGATTATCAAAAATTACGCTGTAATCAGACTGCAATACGCATTTTTGCAGAGGCTGGCGGTATCTGATGCGCGCCAAAACAGCCAAAGGATATTTTGCAGGCGGCTCCGCAATCCAATGGACATTTTCCGCGCATAATTCTTTTTTAAATAAAATAGGGTCGCTGTTTCCCCTTGCCACAACCAATGTGTTTGTTTTGGCCTGTTTTTCCGCAATATAAAGCGGTTCGGCAGTGCCTCCGATATTGAGTCCGTGCCGCTGACCCAGTGTATAAAAATGCGCGCCGTCGTGCTCGCCGATTTTTTTGCCTGTGGAGTCCACTACGATGCCGGGGTTTTTCGGCAAAGCCTCACGGATGAATTCGGCAAAATCAACTTTCCCGACAAAACAAAGCCCCTGCGAATCTTTTTTCGCGGCGTTCGGTAAACCGAATTTTTTGGCGATTTCCCGCACCTCGCTTTTTAAATAATTTCCGACCGGGAAAAGCGAATGCTTAAGCTGGTCTTGGGTGAGGGTCCATAAAAAATAACTTTGGTCTTTTGATTTGTCATGTGCCTCCCGCAAGCCGCACACTCCGGAAGACACGGGTTTTTCTCTGCTGAGAAAACCCTCTGCCTCGCGCCGGTCGCGCTGCGGAGGTCCGCCGGAGTGTGTGGCTTGCTCTCGACGCACGTAATGTCCCGTCGCGATAAAATCAAAACCCATTGCAAGAGCGCGGTCGAGAAAAATTCCGAACTTGATGGTTTTGTTGCACATCACATCGGGATTCGGCGTCCGCCCCGCTTTGTACTCGCGCACCATATATTCATACACGGATTTTTTATATTCTTTTCTGAAATCAAAAGTATAAAAAGGAATTTCCAGCCGGGCTGCCACGCTCATTGCGTCCTGCTTATCTCCGTTGTTTTCGCATCCGTCCCAACACAACATGTGAGCCCCATGTACCTCATATCCCTCTTCTTTCAGCAACGCCGCGGCCACTGAAGAATCAACTCCTCCGGACATGGCTACTAAAACCATTCGACTTCGCTCAGGGTAAACTTTTTTATTTATATTTGACATATTTTGATAAAAATATTTTAACTTAAAAATCATAATTTGTCTATTGCATAAATTGCGGTTAAAATTATGAATATGAACATAGAAAGTACCTATGGACTCAAACATACAAAATAAAAACTTTTGGCATCTGTCATCCGAAGAAACGGCACAATTATTTGAGACGGATATAGAAAAAGGATTATCTGCGCAGGATGTCAAAGATCGTCTTTTGGCTTTTGGGAAAAACACGATCAGCGCCTCCAAAAAAACAGCCGGACTGAAAATATTTCTCAACCAGTTAAAAAGTCCTCTAATCCTCGTTCTTATCGTTGCCGGCATCATTACGCTGGCTATTTCGCACTACCGTGACGCCATCTTTATTTTTGTAACCGTTGTCGTCAATTCCGCCTTGGGCTTCTATCAGGAAAATAAGGCAGAACGCGCACTTTCGGAAATCAAAACGTATCTCAAACAACGAGCACGAGTTATTCGGGATGGTAAAGAGCGGGAGATTGATGCGGAAGAGCTTGTACCCGGTGATATCATCCGATTGGCACAGGGTGATCGTGTGCCGGCCGATGCCCGAGTTATGTTTATCAATGACTTTCAAGTTGACGAGGCAATGCTTACCGGTGAATCTTTGCCGGTCTCAAAATCAACGGATAAGTCGCCGGAGTCAGCAGGACTCTCGGATCAGAATTCTATGATCTTTGCCGGGACGCTCGTAACTCAAGGAGTATGTGCCGCCATTGTCTGCCGTACCGACGAAAGCACCGAGCTCGGCAAGATTGCCTCGCTCATCGCCGCTTCCGAGAACGAAAAAACGCCGCTTCAGCAAGCCATCATAAACTTCAGTATTTATTCAAGTATTATTCTCGGAACGCTGACGCTTGTGGTATTTGGTATCGGTATTCTTGCCGGGCATTCTCCTTTCGATATGTTCCTCACTTCCGTCGCTATCGCTGTATCCGCCATTCCGGAAGGACTGCCGATATCTATGACCGTTATTCTTGCCGTCGGTGTGGAACGTATGGCCAAGCGTAAAGGAGTGGTACGTAAACTGGTTGCGGCCGAGGCCCTTGGCAGTACTACTGTCATACTTACCGACAAAACCGGAACCCTGACAATGGCAAAAATGGTGATGTCAAAGATTATCCCTTTTGAGATTAATGAGCAAAGACTGATTGCACTGGCTTTGACTAACGCGAATGTATTGATTGAAAATCCGCATGACGATCCGGAATCGTGGCGTATGAACGGCAGAATTATGGAGACGGCTCTCGTCCGGTCGGCCGGTATTCGTGGAATGACGTTTGCGGAGATTACGGCCAAAGAACACATACTCCAAACCACGCCATTTAATGCTGTGCAAAAATTTTCAGTATCTTTAGTGAAAGAGTCCGGCAAACATCTGCTTGTCTTTTTTGGCGCACCAGATATTCTGGTCAATCATTCCTCGCTTAGCGTAAAAGAAAAGGAGGCATTACAGGAGCAGATTGACTCACTCGCACTCTCCGGAGAACGAGTGCTCGGTGTTGCTACTAAAGAGATTGCTCACACTGAAAACTTTTCTATTTCAAAGGACCTGTCTCTTTCCGGCTTGTCATGGAGCGGCCTCATTACATTCCGTGATCCTATTCGTCCGGGCATCAAACATGCCATAGGCCGAGTACGGGATGCCGGTGTTAAGACGGTCATTTTAACCGGTGATCATCGGGGAACGGCTATAGCCGTGGCCAAAGAAATTGGCATGAAAGTTGATGAACAGTCAGTGCTTGATGCATCCGAACTGGCAAAATTATCAGAAGAAGAATTGCGAGAACGATTGCCGGGATTAGCTGTTATTTCCCGTGTTACCCCGTTCGACAAACTTCGCATCGCAAAGCTCTATCAGGAAATGGGCGAAGTGGTGGCAATGACCGGCGACGGGGTGAATGATGCCCCGAGCATCAAACAAGCCGACGTAGGCATTGCTATGGGTTCGGGTACGGAAGTGGCGCAAAGTGTTGCCGACCTCGTACTTCTTGACGACAACTTCGAGACTATTGTTGCGGCTATTGAAGAAGGCCGGCAGATTCTCGGTAATATCCGCAAGGTGCTCGTATACCTGCTTTCGAATGTGACCGACGAACTAATTCTTATTGGCGGTTCGCTTCTAACTAGTTTACCTCTGCCTTTAAATCCGCTTCAGATCCTTTGGGTTAACTTTTTTACCGACAGTTTCCCGGCCGTCTCGTATGCGTTCGAGAAAGAACCGGACGGTCTCAAGCATAAGCCGCTAAAAAGAGGCAAGATAAAACTTTTTGATCCGATTATGAAATTTCTAATCCTTGTCATCGGTCTTTCAACAAGCGCCCTGCTCTTTGTTATTTATTATGTTCTGATGCGGCTCGGCTACGATGAAGCCGTTGTCCGCACATTTATCTTTGCGGCTTTCGGGACATACACGTTGCTCGTCGCGCTTTCAGTGCGAAGCCTGGACAGAAGCATTATTTCGTATCCGCTGTTTTCAAATAAATATCTTAACGGCGGTATTCTGATCGGCCTTGTCCTTATGGCAGCGGCCATTTATTTCCCCGGACTGCAATCGGTTTTCAACACAGTTGCACTGCCTCTCAATTGGGTGTTCGGTGTCGTACTGATTGGACTACTCAACATCGTGCTGATTGAGATTGCAAAATGGTTCTTTAGAAGCAGGCAAAATAATACTACTCAATATGAATACACAAAATGAGAAAAATAACATAATGCGAGATTTGGGAGTTGTAGCCTTGAGTATCGTTGTCGCCATCATCCTGGCAAAAACCGGCGCTTTGGCAGGAATTCTGACGAGCACACAAGAGTGGGGATTCTTGGGTAGCCTTGTTGCAGGTATATTTTTTGTATCAATATTTACTGCCGCACCGGCCAGCGTAGTACTCTTTGAAATAGCGGCCGCTAATCCAATATGGGAAGTGGCATTATTTGGCGGAATCGGCGCGCTCATCGGCGATCTCCTCATTTTCCGCTTCATCAAAGACAGTATCTCGGAAGATATTCATTGGCTAATGCGTAAGACCAAACAAGAGAGGTTGGTTTCCATTTTTCGCCCGAAACTTTTTAAATGGCTGATCCCGTTTATCGGAGCCTTAATCATCGCGTCCCCCTTGCCGGACGAGGCAGGCCTTGCAATGATGGGACTTTCAAAAATGAAGACGTCTGTTTTTATACCAATATCTTTCGTACTTAACTTTCTGGGCATACTGGCTATCGGCTTATTCGCCAAAGGGCTGATGTAATGAATATGAAAATAGAAAGCCCCGCGTTCGCGGAAAAAGAAACTATTCCGAAAAAATATACCTGCGACGGGGAAGATACCAATCCTCCGCTGAAGATTTCAGGCGTTCCCGAAAACGCCAAAAGTCTGGCTTTGATAGTTGACGACCCCGACGCAACGAGAGGCGTAACATGGGTCCATTGGATAATTTTGAATATAGATCCGTCGGTGCGTGAAATAGCGGAAAACAGCATGCCCGCAAAAACCAAAGAACTTGTTACAAGCTTCGGCAAGCCGGGCTACGGCGGGCCATGCCCGCCGGGAGGCTCAAAACCGCACAGATATTTTTTCAAGCTTTACGCGCTAGATGCTGAAATAAAAAACACCGAAGAAATAGACGGCCATACAATAGCAAAAGCGGAACTGATGGGTTTTTATTCCCGCTAATCTGTGTTATAGTAACAAAATGGAAAACACACAAACAAGAGCGGGCTTGCCCGCCGAAACTTCAGTGAAAGCGGGGCCAAAGGACGTATTTTTGCATCTTTTGGCGATAATCATGCTCTATGTGAGCGTGGGCAGTTTTATAACGCTGTTATTCCAATACATAAATATCTGGCTGCCGGATAAGGCCGTGGACCAATATTATTCTCTACAATCCGCATATTCTTCAATGCGCTGGTCAATTGCGCTTTTGATGGTGGTGTTCCCGGTTTTTGTATGGGCAAGCTGGTATTTAAATAAAGAATATTCCGCAGAACCCGCAAAACGCGAACTAAAGATACGCAAATGGCTTCTTTACTTTACTTTGTTCACAGCGGCAATGCTGATAATCGGAGACTTGGTCGCATTGATATTCAGTTATCTGCAGGGAGAACTTACCGCGAGGTTTCTATATAAAATATTGTCCGTTCTTTTGGTAGCCGCCGTCGTATTCAAATATTATCTGATGGAACTAAAAAACAATGCTCCGCACAAAATTTTTCTTTACGCGGTTTCAGTATGGGTTGCGGCGGCTATAATCGGAGGATTTTTGATAGCCGGCTCCCCGAAAGAAGCGCGTCTCCGCCAAATTGACGACATACGCACCCAAAATCTTCAGGAAATACAATCACAGGTAGTTTACTACTGGCAGCAAAAGGGTGTATTGCCCCAAAACATCGCCGCATTGAAAAATAACGACATCAACATATTTATCGCGCCGTTGGATCCCGAGACCGGCGCGCCATATACCTATACCACTACCGGAAATCTGAGCTTTATGCTCTGCGCGAATTTTGCTTTGCCGAGCCTGCCCGACCAAACTACGCGCTACACTCCCATGCCCGTAAAACCGTACGGCATCGACGGCATTGCCCAAAGTTGGGAGCATCAAGCCGGAAATGTTTGCTTTGACCGCACTATTGACCCTGATTTCTACAAATTGCCCGAGAAAACGAGATAGACAAAAATTAAAAACTGCGCTAAGCTTCATTCAGAAAAATGGAGCTTTATGAGCATGAAAGATTGGTTAAATGCGATCTTAGAATCGTCCGCTAAATCGGCAAAAAATGCGGCTGATGCATTGACGGCGCTTTGCGACATAATGAAGCAGGCAAACGAAGAAGATTTTCAGGAAAATATTAACTGGCTCAAAAACAATATTGAAAATTATTGGCAGAATCGCCATGATTTGGACTCTTTCATGCTCGCAACATTTCTCATGGCCTGCAAAGCGTCCGGAGATACGGAGCTTGCAGAACGCGTAGATAAATTTGAAGCCGACATGGCAACCGAAGCCGCCCGCGCGCATTTCTTACGAACCCAAAAACTCCCAGAAGCCTAGGGAGTTTTTTTATTTTCCCTTCGTCAAAACTTCTTCAGCTTCTTCGAACTTAATAGATAAAAGTTTTGAGACGCCGTCGTTGCCCATTGTGACGCCGTAAAGGACATCCGCGGCCTTCATTGTTTCGCGGTTGTGGGTGACTACGACAAGCTGGGTTTTTTTGCCCAATTCCCTAAGCATAGAAGCGTAGCGGTTTGAATTTGCCTCGTCCAGCGCAGCATCGGTTTCATCAAGCACCAAAAACGGCGGGGGGTTTACCGTAGACATCGCGAATAAAAGCGCGATGGACGTAAGCGCCCTCTCGCCTCCCGAAAGCATATTTAAGCTCTTTATGCGCTTCCGGGGAATATCCACAATTATTTCTATTCCCTCTTCCTCCTCTTCAAGCTCGCTTTCCCATCCTTCGTCCTCTTCGTCATTATTTTTTCCTCCAAAGGCGGATCCGCCTCGGGCGGGCTTCTGCGGTTTCATAAGTTTTATTTCGGCCTTTCCTCCGCCGAAAATTTCATGGAAAAATTCCCCGAAAAGCTTGTTTATTTTCTCAAGCCCCAGATCAAAATCTTTCTCTATCCTCTCCGCAAGGTCTTCAAAAACGGAGCTTAAGCTCCCGGCGGCTTTTTTGAGGTCTTCCAGTTCTTTCGCGAGAAATTCGTCGCGTTTTTTAGTCTCGTCATATTCCTTAATGACATTTTCGTCCACCCCGCCCGCTTCTTCCAAACGTATCTTAAGGCGTTCTATCTTTTTTCTCATCTGAATCCGTTCGGCTTCGGACAAATTTTCTCCTCCCGCATGCGACTTTTCCTGCCATCCGGCGAAATCAAGCTCAAATTCTTTTTTCTGCATCACAAACTTCTCTTCGCGCGAAGCCGTGTTCCGGAGCTCATCCCTCGTCCGCGCTATTTCTTCGGTCTTTTGGCGGAAAAGTGCCCCTTCTTTGGCGACTCTTTCGGCTTTCTCGGAATAATCAATTTCCAGCGCACGTTTCTTTTTCTTAAACTCTTCTTCTTCTTTGTCCATTTTTAATATCTCTTCTTTTTTTTGTTTCAGCTGTCCGGCAACGCCTTCCTTGTCTTTGAAAAATTTAACGTCTCCCAGCGATTCTAAAAATTTATATATTTTTTGGGTCGCCGAAAATATCGTGTTCCTTACTACTTCCATAGTTCCCGAACTGGAAGCCGATTCCAGATCTTTTACCAAGTCCAACAGCGCGGTCTTAATCTTTTCTTTTGGAAACGAATCCTCTACAGCACCGGTCGGGCGCTCGGCCGCGGCTTCCATTTTTACGATATTCCGCTCCGTCTCGCGTCTTCTTAAGACGAGTTCTCCGAGAGAAGCGTCCAGTTTTTTTTGTGCGTCAAAAAAAATCTGCGCCGAGGATGCTCCCGATTCCTTGTCCAAAAGATTCTCCGCTTCACGGAGCGCCGCTTCTAAAACTTTCAATTTATCGGCCAGCGGGGATTTTTCTTAAAACTTGCCGGCTTCCTCATTCGCGAGCGTTTTCATTTCTCTCGCGACATATTCTTCCGTCAGAGCTTCCAGTTCTTTCCTCAGTTCAAAGGCGTTTTTCATCTTCTGGGCCTGCTGGTCCAGATATTTAAGGTGAGGCTGTATCTCGCGCCGGAGCGACTCTACCTGTTTTATATTTTCATCCGTGCCGGCAAGTTTTCTTTCGGCTTCGGTTTTTTTAAGTTCAAAAATTTTAAGCCCCAAAGCTTCTTCAATCATGGATTTTCTTTCTTTGGGCGAGGCGTAGAGAATACGGTCCGCATCGCCCTGTGCGATGATATGGTGCTGTGAAGCTCCAAGCCCGACTTTGGAAAGAAGCTCAATGATATCTTTTAAGCGCACGTGGCTTTCGTTTAGCAGATATTCGTTCACGCCGTCCCGGTAAATCCTCCGCGAAATTATTACTTCATCAAATTCAACAGGAAAAACTTTTTTTTTATTGTCAAAAACCAAAGATGCCGAGGCCTTGCCCATGCGCGCTACCTGCTGTGAACCGCCAAATATCAGGTCCTCCCCCTTTTTCCCGCGGAGGCTTTTCATCGATTGCTCGCCCAAAACCCACCTCAAAGAATCGGCTACGTTTGACTTGCCCGAACCGTTTGGCCCTACAATTGCGGTAATTTTAGTGGGAAATTCCAAAACCGCCGGTTTGGCAAACGATTTGAACCCGTTTATTTCTAAGCGTTTAAGAAGCATATTGATAACTAAAACTATACCAAAATCGTTTAAATAAAAAAAGGCGGACACAACGTCGTTGCGCCCGCTAAATACGAACCTTACTTTCCGTGGAGATTATGACCGATGCCGTGCCAAAGCTTATGCACGCCGTCTACAAACACCTTTGCCGCATCAACCGGCAAACTCAACCAATGCCAAACCGTGGCATGTGAAGGCTCCATAACGGTCTCTTTCACAAGACCTGCCCCGAGCTGTACTTCACCAACTACCGTATCATGCACTCCCATCACAACGCCCGTGCCGACGTTTTGCACCGTAGAACACGCACCCAAGCCTAACAGCGAAACCAACGAAATGACCAGTGCCAACCCCAATAATTTTACCTTCATAATGTTATTTCACCCCCTTTCCGAGCGAAATAGCTCTAAAATAAGGGTATCTTGAGATGGTCCAAAACGCAAGATGTGGATAATTATGAATAAAATTCCGCCAAAAGCGCCATTGACTGTTTGCGCCTAAAATGCTAGCGTATCGGCAGGAGGTTCCAATGGAGCCGGAAACAAAACAAGAAAAAACAGGGTCCGTATTCGGAGTTTATTTACCTGAACTTACGGATGAGTTCGTTGAAAAAGTAACGGAAGAATGCCTGAGCAAACAGAAACTTTTTGTAGACAGAAACCGGCAGATAATACCTATTACCAAAGACCTCGTCAGACAGGGAGTGTGTTTAAATGTATGGAACATCAAAACTCACTATCCCACCTGGAAATGGGTCAACGGCCTTTCTCCGGAATCGTTCAAAGCGGTAATTGTAAAACTGCATACGCCGTTTCATCTGCGGTGGCTCAATAATCTGGTATACGACCAATTTCTGGAACTATGCGAGCCGTTCAGAAATGAAAGGCGAATCCCGGGATGGCTTCTGTATCTGGCACGCCCTTATATCGGGGACACCAAGCCCGACGCTTTTGGCCTTTTGGGCGGAAATATTGACCTGTATGAATTTGATAACGGCGACAAGATACGCGAGCTGTTTCCGAACGAAAAAGACTACGAAAACAGCACGGAGCATCCAAGCGACTACGCCATTATCAGGGAATTTGGCGAAGAAGGCGGCGGATTGCAAATTATCCGGTTAAAAAAAGACTCCGAAGGATACACTATAAAAGTCAAAAGACCTGACGGTGAAGAAGTGCCATTGGTTGATGAAATTTATTACGAGCGCGTGGCAAAGTTTTACGAAGACAGCAAGCCATGGGAAAAAAACCCGAAAGAAGAAAAAAGATACGCTGACCACGAAGATTTTTGTTTTTTGATAAATAAAGTTGACGGCGAAATGAAAAATCACGGAGTGAAAGGAGAAACGCTCGCCGCTGAATACGTTCCGTTAATGGCGCTGTCTCCAAAAGACTGTTTCAAAAAACACGCCGAAATGCTTCGTGTAACTATGAACCGTGTGGTACACGAATACGGAAGGAAAAATCTGGCAAATGCTTTGGATTACATTACGGCCACTTTTCCGGAGTCGGACAAGCTTAGAAAAGAACCTAAATTCAGACAGCCCAGACTCGGTATGGCAGACAACATCTTGTGGGACAATTTCACTCAAGACAACAAAATAAAGCCGTTTGAAAAATAACGGCTTTTCTTTTTGGTTAAAATTAATTTAGATTATCCCCAGCCCTTGGTTTGAAGCGCGACCTCCGCGGCCTGTTGTTGCGCCGCTTGCTTACTTGGCCCTTCGCCTTCGGCGATGAGTTCCTTGCCCAGATAGACCCCGACTATAAAATGCCTGTCATGGTCCGGCCCCCATTCTTTTACAACTTTGTAAGTAGGAGTAACGCTTTCCCTCTCCTGCGCTTCTTCCTGAAAAAGACTTTTTGCGTCGCGGTATAATTTTTTCTCAACTATCTCGCCTATTTTAGGGTCCAAAACGCGCAAAATAAAATCTTTAACAACGTCATATCCTCGGTCAAGATAAACCGCGCCCACGACCGATTCAAAAGCATTCGCCAAAATATACTGGCGCGCCCGTCCGACATCTTTCGCTTCCCCGCGGGAAAGCAATAAAAATTTATTATAATTAAGGTCGCGCGCAACTTCTCCCAGCATATTCGCGTTTACGAGCGAAGCCCTGAAACTGGTCAGGTCTCCTTCCGGCTTGTCGGGAAAAAGTTTATAGAGATGCTCGGTAATGACAAGTTCCAGAACAGCGTCCCCCAAAAATTCCAAGCGCTCATTATGCTCACTTTTCTCTCCCGAAGCCGGGGCATTCTCATTTAAATAAGAACGGTGTGTGAGCGCGGTCTTTAAAAGCTCCTTGTCCCCGAATTCAACGCCTATATTTTTTTCAAATTCCGTGAAATCTATCATTTTTTTATTTTCAAAGCTTCCACCGCTTCATCCAAAAGGTGTTTAATGTCGTCGTACATTTTGAGAGTCCTTACGTCTTCAATGTCAAACCAGCGCGCGTCGTCCAGCCCGCCCGAACTCTCAAGCTTCAGTTCTTTATCCTTTGTTTCTATCAAAAAATAGCTCACGTGCCGGCGGGTGGGGCCAGTTTCAGGATCGGAAGCGATATATTCGTTCTCGCTCAGTTTTTTTAATATTTTAAGATTTTTAATCCCCAATTCCTCTTTTATTTCCCTTTCCGTGCCCGTTTCAATATCCTCGCCTTTTTCCAGATGTCCTTTTGAAAAAGTCCATCTGCCAAAAACATCGTGCACCATCGCAAAGAGTACATTATCCCGTTCGCGGCGTATTACAACCGCACCTCCCAATTCTTCCTTTGGCAGCTTATTGAGATCAAGAGGCTCTCCTTTTTTTCCTTTGTCGTCTTTGCCCGGCTCGCCAAGTTCGCGGTAAACAGTGCCCATAACGCCGTTTACGAATTTGCCCGAAGAATCCCCGCCAAAACTTTTGGCAAGCTCAATAGATTCGTTTATGGCGACTTTTGGAGGCACTTCTTTTCTTTCGCCGAAAAGAAGCTCAAAAAGCCCCACACGCAGAACATTCCTATCCACGGGGGCGATTTGTGCTATGGGCCACTCGGGCGCGGCTTTCTGGATGATATCGTCTATCTCTTCCTGCTTTTCCAAAACGCCCATGGCAATTTTTTTCGCGAAGCTTCCGTCGTCGAGCCCCGGGCCAAATTCCGCAATTGTACGTTCCAGCGTCTCGCTCAAATCTTTTTTCTTATGCGCCAATTTGCCTGCCCGGCCGCCTGACGGGCCTTCAAGACGGCCGTAAAAATCCAGTTCAAAAAGAGCCTGCATTGCTATCGATCTGGAAAGGTGGCGGTTCGCCATAATTTTTTAAAAAACTATTCGTGGTCGTGTTTATCCGCTAATTCTTTTTCTTTTTCTTTTCTTTCTTTTTTTGTCAGTTTTTTAAGCACGTCCACAACTTCCTTGTCCTTGTAAAACCCGCAGTTCGCACAAACACGGTGCGGTAAAGCGTCCACTCCGCATTTGGAGCATTTAACTGAAGCCGTTGCCGAAAGAGCGTGATGACTTCTCCTGTTCGCTGAATGTGAAGGCGTATGCCTCATTCGCACTGTCATATGGTGGATTTTAGCACAAAAACAAAAAGCCTGCAAGTTTATCCTTTGACGGGATGTATGGGCCGAATCCCTGTTTTCTTAAATCAGATTAGTACTAAATCAGCCTCCGGCAAAAACTCCGGCGGTGGAGCGGAGATAGGCCATGTTTTTTGATGGCGGCAATATGCGAGGCTGTGCCGTAGCCTTTGTGCTTGTCAAAGCCGTACTCGGGATATTTTTCGTGCAATTTTTTCATCATGTTGTCGCGGTAAACTTTGGCGACCACGGAAGCCGCGGAGATTATCGGAAATTTTTCGTCTCCTTTTATTATTGTCTGCTGATTTTTATATTCCGGAGGCGCGTAAAGACTGCCATCGAGCATTATCTCATGTTCGTCGCCCGGCTTTACTAATATCTTAAGACATTTGCCGACCGCGAGCCTTAAAGATGCCGATATCCCGTACTTATCTATAGTTCCATTACTGACGGAGACTATTGCGATATTTATATTTCCGGTCCCAGGCTGGTCCGCTTTGGGCAGAGTTTCTTTCATGTCCCAGATCTTCTTGCTCCACTTCTCGCGCTGAAGTTTTGTCAGTTTTTTTGAATCTTTTATTCCACCCAAAAAACCCATGTCCCCGGACATGGCAACCGCGCCGACCATCATCGGCCCCGCCAGCGGCCCCCTCCCTACCTCATCTATTCCGATGACATATTTACGTTCCATTAATAAAGCATAGCAAATTAAAAAGCCGAACATAAAGTTCAGCTTTTGGTTTATTTATGGCCTCATCAATACCGCGATGGCTTCACCGAGCCGCTCGGACCGAGCCTTTAATCCTGTTTGAACCTCATTCCGTTTTTTTATCGCGATTTGCAATATGCTATCGAGCGACTTTACTAAATATTCAAATTTTACAAGCTTCCAAACGTCGCCTTCAATATAGCCGCGATTGTGGTCTCCATGACTATTGCGCGTAAGAAAAAAAGTTCCGTCTTCGCGCAAATAAAGATAGTCCAGATTTTCATATTTTTTAGCGTATTCGCTATCTAGCTCACAAACATACACCCCACGCACCCTACCGGGCATGCATTTTTCGTTTCTAACGTAAAGTTTGCACTGAACATCACCTACGCTTACTTTTTCGCAAAAATATACAGGGCAAGCAAGGTATTTCATAATAGGCTTTAGCTTATTCACAAAAGCAAAGACACATTCCTGTGATTTGGAAAACAACAATTTGTCCTCCTCCAAGCCGGTACAAAGAAGCTCGCACGGTATATACTCAAAAAGATTGTTGGACGTATCCATTTTCAACCTCCTTATTCTTTTTTTTGTCCGGATTTTGCCGGAAAGCAATTCGAGGCCTATTCCTCAATCCAATAAAAACTTAGCACTAAACTACTTAATCCGTCAATAACTTAGGTGTCGGGAACCTAAGTGGCTATTCTAGCAACAAAGATTCCATCTCCTTTCGCATTTCTTTCCGCTGTAACATATCCAGCAAAGAACTTTCGGCAAAATCGCGATATTCTTTTTGATTCTTAAACTGATCTAAAATGATTTTTGGATTACATAACCTTGTATTGCTATCCCCTATGTACTCGGCCCAACTCGATCTAAATTTTTGATCTTTTATTTTATGTACTTTATTATTCAGATTTACATACGCACTTAAATGCAAAAGATATGTGTTTGAATCAATATATATCGACTTAAACCTGCCCTGAAAAAGAGTTCCGGATCTTTTATATTTAGCATTAAAATAATTCGCATATCCTCCGCCAATTTTTTTTAGATATTCACTTATTCCTCCGTTTTTGGTTTGTTCTAATATTAAATGAAAGTGGTTTGGATTGAGGCAATAAGCGACAATATTCACCAACTTAGGTGTCGGGAACCTAAGTTGGTTGCGGAATGAATTTTCATAAATACTACCAATCGGTTTCAGAGAATTAAATTCTCTCATACCCTGTAGAAACCGTTCAAAATCATAATTATCAGCAAAAATGGTTCTTTTATCGGTGCCGCGGTTAAATATATGATAAAACCCTCCATTAATAAATTTTACTTTCCTCATAGCCGGCAATATAGCACTTAGGTGTCGGGAAGCCAAGTGGAAGTAAAAATAAATCCGGCAAATTAATGCCGGATGAAATTCGGAAAAATCATTTCAAATCGTTATATCTTAACGTCTCAAAAATATTCCGTACAAAGAGCCACTTTGCGCCGGACTGGACGCCTTCTTTGAGCCGGCGCTTTAAAAATCCGATGCGGTCAGCTCCCCACGGCACGTAAATCAATAAATTCACACCCATCGTCAAAAGCTTTTTTACGAGCTCCAACTGCAATTTTACGCGGATTCCGTAAAGCATTTGAATCTGGATTATTCTTGCCATGGCATCGGCAATATTCACAAATCTTAATGCAAACTCGATTCTCTTAAGATCGTGTGTTGCAATCGCTATCAGAACTTTCTCCGCGGTCTTTTTATAATAAAATATTGCCGTATAAATCAGATCGTCAAAGTTTTTATCGATTTCCTTACGAGTTTTCAAATCCCCGTCGGTGTATGCCCCTTTAACCAGCCTGACCGAAACATCATTATCCAGTAATTTTTTCAGATACTTTTCCGCATCGGAATGTATGCACTGTACCGCAACACCGATATTGTCATATCCGAGCGCACGCTCCCTGATGACCGAGTCCGTAACGATATCGCGGTCTTTTCTTTCTTCCGCGTCAACCCAAAGAAATACTCCTGCTTTTTTGGCGGTTTCAGCAAGCACATGCAGATTTTTCCGGAAAACATCTTCAGAACGCTCAAGGCCTATACGCGAAGGCTTTACCGCAAGCGACACTTCCTGTTTTTTGAAGCGTCTCTGCCAGTAGCCAAGCACTATAATATGCCCGCAATATTCCTTTACTACCGAATTTATTGAAGCGATATCCCCCGTAAACTCTCCCAGAATGTCACTTGTTATGCTAAAATTTCTCTTTAATAGAGCCGTCATTTTCAAAGCAGCTTCATTATAGGTAGCACCCGCCGTATAAATACGCGCAAGCAGATTAAAGATCATATCTGCCTTATTTAATCTATTGGCATTGGAGCATAAATAATGCAAAAATAAAATATGTCGTTCGTACACCTGCATACACATTCGCACTATTCTCTTTTGGACGGGCTCGCCAAGATAGACGGCCTGGTAAAGGAAGCGAAAAAAATGGACATGCCGGCCCTGGCTCTTACGGACCACGGCAACCTTTACGGTGCGATAGAATTTTATAAGGCCTGTAAAAAAGCGGGGATAAAACCTATCATCGGCGTAGAAGCCTATGTCGCCGCGGGCTCGCTTTATGAAAAACGCCCTGGAATAGACGATAAGCGCTACCACCTGATATTGCTTTCAAAAAATCAGGAAGGCTACAAAAATCTGATAAAACTGGTCACGCTCGCGCACCTTGAAGGCTTTTATTATAAACCGAGGATAGACAAGGCAAATTTAAAAAAATATTCCGCCGGTCTTATAGGGCTTTCGGGGTGCATGACAGGAGAAATCCCGCGCGCGCTTTTAAATAACAACGAAGAAAAAGCGGAGAAACTCCTTTTTGAATACCGGGATATTTTTGGAAAAGAAAATTTTTTCATTGAAATCGGGAACCACCCGAGTGTTCCAAACTATAAAAAATTGATGGCAGACCTCGTCGCCTTCGCCAAAAAACACGGCGTCGGACTTGTGGCGACGCAGGATATCCATTATTTAAAAAAAGAAGACGCATCAGCCCACGACGTTCTTTTGGCGGTGCAGACAAATACAAGGCTCGACGATGAAGACAGACTTACAATGAAAGACGACGATTATTCTCTGCGTTCTCCGGAAGAGATGGCTGAGATGTTCAAAGAAACGCCCGAGGCAATTTCTAATACGCTGAAAATCGCCGAGATGTGCGGCCTGACAATCGAGCTTGGTAAAATACAAATACCTAGCTTCCCGCTTCCAGCAGGCGAAACGTCATTTTCGTATTTGGAAAAACTCTGCAAGGAAGGCTTGAAAAAACGCTACGGAGAAAAACCCGGAGAAGAAATAGAAAAACGCCTCGCTTACGAACTTTCGGTATTGCAGAAAACCGGATTCGTGGAATATTTTTTAGTAGTCTGGGATTTCGTCAAATGGGCCAAGGAAAACAAAATAGTTGTCGGCCCGGGCAGAGGCTCGGCCGCCGGCTCCATTGTTTCTTATGTCCTTAAAATTACCAATGTTGACCCTATCAAATATAATCTCATCTTCGAAAGATTTTTAAACCCCGCGCGCGTTGAACCGCCAGATATTGATATGGATTTCGCGGATACGCGGAGGGACGAAGTAATAGAATATGTTTCGCAAAAATACGGGAGAGACCATGTTGCGCAAATAATCACTTTCGGAACAATGGCCGCGCGCGCGGCTATCCGCGACGCCGGGCGGGCTTTGGGAATAAGCCTTGCCTTAGCCGATCAGACCGCGAAGATGATACCTTTCAACCCGAATCAGGGCGAAAAAGAAGGATACTTGGAAAAATGTCTGAAAGAAGTGCCAGAGCTCAAAAATATTTACGAAACAAATACCGATGCAAAAAAAATGCTGGACGCCGCGATGAAACTGGAAGGCGTCTGCAGGCACGCGTCCATTCACGCCTCCGGCGTGGTTATCACAAAAAATCCCCTGACCGATATGGTCCCCCTGCAACGCGCCGCAGTGCGCGGAGACGACGACGCCAGAAGAGAAGCAATCGTAAGCCAATACGACATGCACGGCATAGTTGACTTGGGCCTGCTTAAAATGGATTTTTTGGGTCTGAAAAACCTGTCTATAATGGAGAACACAATTGCGCTTATCAAGGAAAGACACGGCAAAGAAATTGATATAGAGAGTATAGACGTAAACGATCCGGAACCGTATAAAATGCTCCGCGAAGGGAAAACTGTCGGCGTGTTCCAGCTTGAAGGCTCTGGTATGACGAAAAATTTGGTGGAGCTTGAGCCGCACGGCATTGAGGATATTATTGCGATGATATCGCTTTTCCGACCAGGCCCTATGGAGCTGATTCCCTCTTTTATCGCCCGCAAGCACGGCAGAGAAAAAGTTACTTATATTCATCCGAAGCTGGAAAAAATATTATCGCCGACTTACGGCGTAACCGTTTATCAGGAGCAGATGATGCAGATTGCGCAGGAAATGGCGGGCTTTACTCTGGCTGAAGCGGATATTTTAAGAAAAGCCATCGGCAAAAAAATACGCTCTCTGCTTGAAGAACAAAAAGAAAAATTCGTCGCAGGGATGATAAAAAACGGGATTGACGAAAAAATAGCCAAAGAATTAGGTGAATTGCTGGAGCCGTTCGCAAGATACGGTTTTAACAAAGCGCACACCGCGGCCTACGCGATAATCGGCGCGCAAACCGCATGGCTAAAATATTATTATCCGCTGGAATATATGACCTCGCTCTTTAACAACGACAAAAAAGACAACGAGCGCATCGGATTTTTAATCAAAGAATGCAAAGACATGGGCCTCTCGGTGCTTCCTCCTTCTATAAACCACAGCCGGAAAATATTCTCTATACCGAACGGTATAAATAATAAAACCGAGATACGCTTCGGGCTTACCTCTATAAAAAATGTCGGTGAAAATATTGTTGAAGCCATTATTGCCGAGCGCGATGCGAACGGGCCGTTTGGTTCGCTCGCCGGATTTCTGGAAAGGGTTGATTCAAAAGACCTGAACAAAAGATCGCTAGAATCCATGGCCAAAGCCGGCGCTTTGGACGAGTTTGCCGAAAGAAATGATGTGGTCAATAATATGGATAAAGTTTTGGAATACGCCAAAGCGCACAGAAAAAGCGCCTCAGACAATCAATCTTCGCTTTTTTCCGAAATGTCCGATAAATCTTCCATTCCGCAGTTAAAATTGGCGAAAACCGCGCCCGCAACACTGGAGGAAAAGCTTGCCTGGGAGCGCGAGCTTCTGGGGCTTTACGTTTCCGGTCATCCCCTGGAAAAATTCGCCCAGTCATCAGACGTGGCGCCCGGCCGCATGACCGGGCGAAACAGCCACGCCATTAACTACATAACCATAAAATCTTTCAAGGCCAAAAAAGGCGGGACTTACGGCCCGTCAGGAACCATTGCGGCGCTTATTTTAAATTCAAAAAGAGTAACGACAAAAAAAGGAGAATCAATGCTCTTTTTAAAACTTCAGGATATGACGGATGAGATTGAGTGTGTTGTTTTCCCGCGCACACTCCAGCAGTTCGGCGAACACATTATTGATAACAACTGTGTCCTCATAACCGGCAACTACTCCTTCCGCAACGAATCCCACTCTATTGTTGCCGATGAGATAAGGAAAATATAGTTAAATTAAATCAAGCCAAAGCGCGTAAATAAGCGGTATAGCAACAATCAATCCACATAATAAAATTCCGATATATTGTTTTTCTTTTATTGACCGTACTAATCCTATTCCGGCTAACGGCGTGCCAACAAAAGCCGCAAAAAAACCTAAACCTAAAGCAAGGACGGGAATCTCCGCTTCTTTTTCAAGCCAAGACGAAAACATAGCCAAAGCCCACGTTAATGCGCCAACAAACAAAAACGGATTAACCTTTGAAAAAAACCTTAACTTATTTGCGACAACCAATATGCCTGCAATTATAAATACATAAAGTATAAGTATCATAATCGTATTATAGCACCGCCGAGGAGATCAGGAAAATATAAAAAACCCGCTGGTTTAGCGGGCTAATAGGCGCGCAGGCGCATCGGTAGTTTCTACTATATTGATTTTGAAACCAAGGAAAGTCTTTTTGGAAAATTTGACTTCCTTCATTTTCGGTATCCTAACAACAACTCTGATGCTTTTGGCGCTTCGCTGCATACCTATCGAAACAATCCCTTCCTGCCAATATTTTTTACTGAACCGTTCTACGATTTCTGCATCTGTAAGAATTTCTTTCGCCACAAGATAAGTGTATCGGAAACCATTATGGTCCCGATTCCATTCAAAGGCTTTTTTGTCAGCTTCGTCGTCATTCTTGGCATCAATCTTTTCCACATAAACATCGGGGTATTTTTCCGACTTGGCAATCGCCCAATAAATCATGGTATCTCCTTTTGAATATTTCTAAAAAAATGTTAGCATAAAGCCATGCCTAATGACAAGCCTGAAAATAAACATCGCGACCATCGGGATTTGGGCCAAGAAATGGATTTATTTTCATTTCACGAAATCGCCCCCGGCGCGCCGTTTTGGCATCCGAAAGGAATGATAATTGTAAAGGAGCTCGAAAAATTCATCCGCAAACTACAAGACGACCACGGCTATCAGGAAATATCCACACCGATAATGGTCAAAAAAGATGTTTTTGAAAAAAGCGGGCATTGGGAACACTTCAGAGACAGTATGTTTTGGTTCAAAAATCCGATTGATGAAAATGAGACCTTGGCGATAAAACCGATGAATTGCCCGGAATCAACATATGTTTTCAGCTCAACAATCAGGAGCTATAAAGATTTACCTTTGCGGCTTGCCGAGATTGGCCGTCTTCACAGAAACGAACTTTCGGGAACCTTAGGCGGACTGCTCCGTGTACGGCAGATGACCATGGACGACGCGCATATTTATTGCAGATTCGACCAAATAAAAGAAGAGTTGACCTCGGTTCTTAAAATGACCGAGGAATTCTACAAACGCCTGGGGCTGAAAGTCACTTACAGCATCGGCACGCGCCCCGAAAAAGCGATGGGCGAGAAAAAAACATGGGATGAGGCTGAGAAAATTTTGGAAGAATCATTGAAAAGTCTCGGACTTAAATTTGAAATAATGAAAGGCGAGGGCGCTTTTTACGGACCAAAGATACATTTTGATATTAAAGACTCACAAAACAGAACATGGACCATCGCCACGGCCCAGATAGATTTTCAGATACCTGAAAGATTTGATGTTTTTTATATGGATGAAAACGGAGAAAAAGTGAGGCCGGTTATAATCCACCGTGCGATATTCGGTTCGTTTGAACGCTTTATCGGAATATTGCTTGAGCACTTTGACGGCGCGCTTCCTTTTTGGCTCTCGCCTGTTCAGGTACAGGTGCTTACGATAAATGATAAAGTTTTGGACTATGCCAAAAAAATAACCGCGGAGCTCAAAAGTAACCGGCCCGAGGCCGGCCAGCCTTGGGCTGGAAATATTCGAGTATCATTGGATGAAAGAAATGAATCAATCGGCAAAAAAATCCGCGAAGCCGAAATGCAAAAAATCCCCTACATTTTAGTAATAGGAGAAAAAGAAGCAGAAGCCGGCAAAGTAGCCATCCGCGAAAGAGGCAAGGGAGACATCGGGGTAATGAGCGTTGAAGAATTTCTAAAAATAACTGCTAAATAAAAAATAAACCACGGATTACTTTCCGGGGTTTTGGTTTCGAGATACGGATGCCATCGCATACGGAGTCAGTATTGCGTAGTGCGCGGGCACGGCGTATCTGAATTTATATTTTAGAGGTATGCCGTTCGCGGTTTCATAGATCACAAGCCCTTCAGGCCGCATAACGACTACCTCGTTCCTGATATCTATTGTCTCGCCGACAATTTCAAAAAAACAATTTGCCGCTTTGAGTGCATCGGTAATTTCCGGATGCGACACAAGTACCCCAAAACAATTCACGATATCGCAATGCGCGTCCTTGAAAGGCATTTTAGGGAAGTTTTTGCCGAATTTTTCAGCTGCGGCCTTGACCAGGACTTGCCGCATTTTCAGGCCATTTTTGGAAAAAATACCAACTACAAGCTTTTTCATTCCTTTATTCAACATCTTTCCTCCTTTTCGCCTCCTGTTCTATGGCGCCCATGACAGCTCTGGCAAAGGCCAGATAAAAATCCTGCGGGGCTTCGCGGCCTTCCAGATCAGGCGAGAACTTGTCATGGTTATGCAAAAAAAGCTTTTCTCCTGAAAAAACCAGCGATGTCAACTCGTTAAATCCGTGTGGAATTATTTTCGCAGCCGTTGTGTCGTAAGGAGAGGTAAACACGCCTTTTATCAAACTGTCCGAAAAGTTATCTGCAATTATAAGACCAGACGCCTTAACATCTGTCTTTTTATCGGCAAATTCCATCATCGGAAACTTTTCCAGTTTCGTGCCGAAAACCCACTTCGCGGCCCCAAACAAACGAATCTTTGTAATGTCAATCACCTCTTCCATTCTATCTTCAAATCTTTCAAATATCGCGTCTCTTCCGGGTTCGCGTACTCGATAACCGCCCAACACAACCCTGTGAACTTTATCGCTTATCGATTGGTCCATTTTTTACTTTCCTCCTTCTGAAAAGAATGCTAGCCTTTTACTATGAAAAAGTCAAGAGTAATCGTCATTGTCGGGCCGAATGCGTCAGGCAAAACGAGCCTTAGCATTAAGCTGGCAAAAAAAATGAACGGTGAGATAATTTCCGCTGATTCAAGGCAGGTTTATAAAGGACTCAATATTGGCTCTGGCAAAGTAACAAAAAAAGAAATGCGCGGCATAAAACACTACTGCCTTAATATTGCGAACCCAAAAAAAGTTTTCTCAGCTTTGGATTTTAAAAATTGTGCGGAGAAAGCGATTGCCGATATTTTATCGCGAGGTAAAACACCGATAATCGTAGGCGGGACCGGTTTTTATATTGACGCGGCGCTCGGGCGCGTAAAATTGGGCGGAGTACCGCCCAATCACGCGCTCCGCCGCAAAATTAAAAACTATTCCGTTGCAAAACTCCTCGAAACACTCAGGAAACTCGACCCGGAGCGCGCAAAAACCATTGAACAAAAAAATCCAAGAAGATTAATGCGGGCGATTGAAATAGCTTCGGCGAACCACGCTTCCCCTCAAATACACGCATATTCGCCTTCTGGCGAATTGCTCTTCTCGCGCCGTCGCGCTGCGAAAGGTATTTTCGGAGAACATGTTTCGCCTAACGCAGGAGAAACTAATGACCCTCTGAACGGGTTTTCCGCCGTTTTTGGCACGGTCCCCGAGTCCGCCAGCTGGCGGACGAAGGGGCAAAAACGAGCGGAACCCTCGGAGCTCCGCGCTGGCGGAGCGAGAATGAGTGAAGAGGGTGCATTAGTTTCTTCGAAGAAAATTGTTTGGCTCGGAATCAAACGTCCGCCGGAAGAATTAAAAAAACGCATACATAAAAGATTGCTCGCACGTCTTCCCAGAATAATTAGTGAAGTAAAAAAACTGCATAATCCGCCATCTGGCGGAGGAGTCAGCTGGAAACGGTTATTTGAGCTCGGCCTGGAATACCGCTACGCATCGCTTTACCTCCGCGGAAAATTAACGAAAGAAGAAATGCTAAGCCAACTTGAAATGGCCACATGGCACTACGCCAAGCGCCAAATGACCTGGTTCAAAAAAAATAAGGAAATTAGATGGATATAAAAAGAAAAAGAGGCCTTTGGCCTCCTGTTTTGAAAAGGTATTAGGCGGAGGAGCTGCTCATCGCTGGGTTTCCCCACTAGCTCCTCCGCCTCCCTAAATTGGCGTTCGCGGCGTTTTCAATTTACCAGCATGGCGCCTTTAGCCGGCTGAAGGCCTACGTTACCCGGGTCGCCTTAGGAGTTTACCGCACCCGAGAATCCGACCTTACATGTTCTATTATACTCCTCTTATAATTTTTGTCAATATCTCTTTAATTGTGTCCGGATTTGCCGCTCCCTTGGTTTCTTTCATCATCTGCCCGACTAGGAATTGAAGCGATTGCTGTTTCCCTTTTTTGTAATCAGCAATTGCGCTGGGGTTCGCATCAATGATTTTTTTAGCCATTGCTTCAAGCGTACCTGAATCGCTCACCTGTTTCAGTCCTTTCTCTTCAACTATTGTTGACGGGTCTCCTCCAACCTCCACCATGTGCCGTAAAACATCCTTCGCCACACGCGAAGTAATTTCATTATTGAAAAGCATTTTTATCAGTTCAGCGAAATTTTCAGGGTCAATCAAAAGCTCAGAGACGGGAATTTGCTTTTCTTTTATTAAACCTAATAAATCTGAAATAAAATAATTTGAAGCAAGCTTAAAAGCTTCATCAGAACCGGAGTCCCATTCCTTGAGCTCCGACGCCGTTTTCTCCCAAAAAGCCGAAAGATCTTTGTCGTGCATTAAAATTTCCGCGGCCTGCGTGTCCAGTTTGTATTCGTCAGTAAGACGCTTCCTTTTAGCTTCCGGCAATTCGGGAATAGTTGCCCGAAGCTTATCAAAATATTCTTCAGAAAACTCCATCAGCGGGAGGTCCGGCTCGGGAAAATAACGATAATCATGCGCCGATTCCTTTGAGCGCTGACTGAAAGTAGCCTCTTTGTTTTCGTCCCAACCTCTGGTCTCCTGCTTCACTTTCCCTCCTTCCTCCAACAGTTTTGTCTGTCTTTCAAATTCATATTCAATGGCTTTTTCAACCGCGCGGAACGAATTCAAGTTTTTCACTTCAACTTTGGTACCCGAAAGACGCTCCGCGCCTAAATAGACCGAAATGTTCGCCTCACAGCGCATCTCCCCTTTTTCCATGTTCGCTTCCGAAGCTCCCAGATATTGCAGGACCAGCTGCAACGCCTCCGCAAATTCGCGCGCCTGTTTGGCGGAAGTAATATCAGGTTCGGTGACAAGCTCCATCAAAGGAACGCCGGCCCGGTTGAAATCGACCAACGAAGCTGGTCGCTCCGACCTTACGTCGGAGCTTCCTAGATGCTGTGAGCGCGCCGTATCTTCTTCCAAATGCACGCGTGTAATTTTGACGCCCTTCAAAGACCCGCCCAAAACCAAAGGGTCTTTGTATTGGGATATCTGATACCCTTTCGGGATGTCGGGATAAAAATAATTTTTACGGTCAAAGTGGGATTTTTTTTGCAATTCACTTCCCAAAGCAAGCCCCGCTCTTTGCACCTGTTCTACCGCCGACTTGTTTATGACGGGCAGTGTGCCGGGATGCCCCATGCAAACAGGACAAATATTTATATTGGGATGCTTCTCGTCAGGGTCATTTTTACAGCCGCAAAACATCTTCGTATTTGTCCGGAGCTCGGCGTGAATTTCAAGCCCAATAGTAAGTTTGTATTCTTGCATAATAACGATTATATGATAAACTATTTTCCATATGTTGTCATATACTGATCTGACAAAAGGAGCAATGTTTGAAATGGACGGCGAGCCGTACATTGTATTGGAATATACTTTTTTGCGCATGCAGCAAAGAAAGCCGACGGTACAGACAAAGCTGAAAAATCTTATCACGGGCAAAATAGTTCAAAAGGCTTTCCAAGGAAGCGACGCTTTTGAAGAAGCTGAAATCGGCAAACAGGCAATAGTATTTCTGTACGAAAACAAGGACGAGTATTGGTTTATTGAAAAAGGCAATCCGAAAAACCGTTTTTCTTTCAAAGAAGAGCAGATTGCCGACCAGGCCCCATATCTGCTTCCGAATATCGAAGTAACCGCGTATAAATTTGACGATAAAATAATCAATATTGAGCTTCCCGTAAAAATAGACTATAAAGTTGCAGAAGCGCCTCCATCATACAAAGGCGACACGGCAACAGGCGGCTCAAAAACTGTCGTTCTTGAAAACGGGCTCAATATGCAGGTTCCCATGTTCATCAACGAAGGCGACACCATCCGCGTAAACACAACCACCGGCGAATATACGGAAAGAGCGGAAAAAAAATAAAAAAGCCTTAAAGGCAAAAACCTTAAGACTTTAAAACGATTTTTTTATAAACAGCGGCCTTTATTGTCAGGTACTTTATATGCGACTGAAAACAAGAAGCATGTTCTAAGACCAGCAGATCAGTTACAGACGCGAACTTTTCCATAGTTGCAATAACGGCTTTCTCAAAAACATCAATATCTTTTTTGTTCATCTTAATTCCAGAAGGAGTTTCGTGTTCCCGCCGAAATTCACATTCGGTTAATTTTTGAAAACCGCCGACGACATCTTCAAATGTTTTTTTGGTTAAAATAACCATTTCAGTCAACCTCCTTTTTTCTGTTTATATTCCTACCACACCTACAAATTTTTGTCCAGCCTATTCTCCTATTCGCGCGAATTAGAGAAGATAACTAAACGCGCCGAAAAAAAATAAAAGCTCTCCAAAATCCGGGAAGCTTTTGTTTTACCGCTTCCTCCCCTTATATTTCTTGGCGCCCTTTGGGGTACGCCAAAGTTTTTTGGGTTTTGCTCTGCCTTTGGTTCTTTTTTTCCTTTTCAAATCTGTACAGACAAGACGGGTAGCCATAAAAATATCCTCCCTCTCTGCAGGAAAAGTAGCATAAAACAGAAATATTGTCTAGAGCTCTAGATGTTCGCCTGGGCGGAGAGTGCCTATTTTATTATCCGCCTCTTTTTCCTTTGGCAAAAATGGCGGCGGGAGCGGGTTTTCTTTTTTTTCCTCAACGATATCGGTATTTTTTTGTGTTATTGATTTCTTCAGTGCGTCCCGCAAAGCCTGTAAATTATCATTTTTTTTGAAAGGCTGTTCCATCCGCGGCCTGGAAAATTGCTGGTGCCGCCCGTCTTGCGAATCTCCGCTTCGTGCCGGTTCCAAGTCTCTTAATGATGCATGCTGTTCCATCCGCGGCCGCGCAACAAATTCGCCTTCCCTCGGCCGTAGCTCTACGGGCGAGGCCCTCGGGCGCGGTACCGGCCTCGGCTCCGGTCTTGCGAAATGCGGTTCGGGCGGGCGCTCGGCGCGTTGCTCGGGAGGCCTTTCAATACGCTGGGGCACCTGCCCGACCGGTGCGCTCAGGCGGGTTTTAGCCTTGTACTCTCCCGCAAGCCCGATGTGATCTTTGCAAAAAACCGGACGGATCGGATCGGGCTGAAAAGGAACTTGTATTTTTTTATTGCAAACCACGCAAACGGCATCATACATTTTAACCTGACTTAAAGGATTTGCGGTGGCCGAAGACGTCGGATGTGATATTATTGCTCCTCCAAAAGATTTTTTTTCACTTGCGCTGGCATCGCCAGAAATACCTATTGACCAGTCGCGAATAAGGACTTCAACTTTTTCCTTTGGAGTACCAAACTGCGCTCTGGAAAGATCTATTATTTCTTTTTTAAAAGATTCGTGAGGGACCTTGATAGGAGACAGGGTTGTCGCGGAAAAAGGATATGAAGCAACGCCGTCTATCATCAGCTTCATATAAACCTGAGAAAATCCGAGGTTGACAATGTCGGTAGCCATGAAAGCCGGTGAAAATTCTTTTTCCAAAAATTCCGCATCTTCCGCGCCTACCCTGAAAGCAAGTGTCGTTCCTACGTTGCCGATAACAGCATCTCTTACTTCTTCGGCTAATTGCGCCATATATTGGTGCGCAAGCACCAGGCAAAGCCTGTATTTGCGCGCCTCCGACAAAATATTGGCAAACGATTCCGTTGCGAAATTCTGAAACTCGTCCACATACAAATAAAAATCTGTACGATTTACTTCATCCTCTATATCCACCCGGCTCATCGCGGCCAAATAAAGCTTTGTAACAATCATAGCCCCCAACAATCTAGCCGCATCTTCTCCGACGCGTCCTTTGGCGAGATTTATTATTAAAATTTTCTTTTCGTCCATTGCTTTTCTGAAATCAAACGTTGATTTCGGCTGTCCGACGATATTTCTAATTAAAGCATTGGAAGTAAATTGCCCGACTTTGTTTTGGATTGCGGGAGTCGCTTCAGCCGCGAAACGCTCCGTATATTTAGCGAATTCCTGAGTCCAAAAAGCTTTAATAACAGGATCGGTCACATTGTCCACAATCTTTTTCCTGTATTCTTTTACTGCGAGCATCGGATTTATAGAAAGAAGAGTTGTGTCCGGGTATTCAAGAAGAGCTAAGACAGTGTTGCCTAAAATGTATTCCATCCGCGCTGACCAAACATCAGGCCCGAATATTTTTTTAAAAACTCCCATAAGCCCGGAGGCCACAAAATGTCTCCGCTCAGGATCAACATTTTCCATAACATTAAAACCGACCGGGAAAGCCTGGTCTGCAGGATCAAAATAAATAACATCTTTCATACGCTCTTTTGGGACAAAATCCAGAAGCTTGTACGCCGTTTCTCCGTGCGGGTCGATAAAAGCCAAGCCCTCTCCTGACTGGATATCCTGCATTGCCATATTCTCAAGAAGCGTGGTTTTACCCATGCCGGTTTTTCCTATCACATACATATGCTTCCTGCGGTCTATCTTTTTTATGCCGAATTTGCTCTGAGCGTTCCTGAAATTGGTCTCTCCGAAATAAGTTATTTTTTGGTCGTCGTTCATTTATTTAATTATAGCACGCGCTATATCGGCAGGTTTGGAGGGGCGGCGCCTCTTTTGGCCTCAATACGTTCCATTTTTGGCGCCGCCACAACCATTCCGGGAAAATGATATATTGTCGCGAGTTCCTCGCTCGAAAGCACAATTGTCTTTCCGCGGTAAGGCGGATGAAAAAATGAACGCCAGCGGTACGCGTTGTAAAGTCTCTTCTGCCTGTAAGCCAGCCTTGTTTTTTTGAAAACATAATCTATGCTCGTGGTTACTTTCCCGTTCAGTTTAAACCCATTGAGATTCGGCGACGCGAATTGCTTAAATATGCCGTTGATAGCCGGGATTGCCAAGGCGTTATAGTCTTCATTCTTGGCAAGATATACCCAGCGGATGCCAACTTCAAAACCAATCTTCTGCATATTGCGTTCAAGCGCCTTCAAGGTTTCAATTACGCCCGGGGAAAGCCCGAAAAAACCTGCCGAAAACTTTTCCGGCTTCTGGCTTTTTTCCGGCGGAGCCGACCCGGCCACTCCGCCAATAATATCGTCTACAACGCCGACTATCTGTCCCAACAACGGTTTGTGCCCTTCGGTTTTTTTGCCTCCCAACTTATCTACTACTGCCTGTCCTTCTTTTATCCATCCTTCTCCTGCAGCGCGCACAACCATCTGCAGCCACATCCGTTCGCTTCCTTTAAAAGTTCCGAAAAATTCAACCAAAGAGGAAAGAGGGTCTATTTTCGTGTCCTCTTCTTTAGAGCTTATCCCGACCAGCTCAAAATCTTCATAAGTGCGTATCGGATAAGCATCGGGCTTTGTATGTATGTATTCGCTTCCCCATACGGTCCATCCCTTAGTTGGCATTGCCGGCGGAGTTTCTTTCGTATAATCCTCCGCAACCCTGATTTCGCACGCAGGGTACTGCGCGTAGATCTGCGACTCAACCATTCTTTTGAAAAATTCAGGCGCACGCACGTAAAAATGCACGCCGGTTGCATCCCCTACTATTTCCAACGAAAACCATGCGGTAAGCCATCCGTTCCAATACCGCTCCCACATATTGCCGAGACGATTCGTGCCGTTGATACCGGCCAAAATACTTTCCATCGCTTTCGGGCTTTTGGTTTGTTCGCGGGGTACCTTTATCTCAAGCAAAATCCATTTCGCGTTTGACATAAAATAACCACGGACATAGCCTGTCCAGGCGCTCCAAAAAATAAAACCAAGGACAATAGGAAGCCATATTGACCAGGCCCTGGCCAAGAAGAAAAGGCCTCCTAAAAAAATCGGGTTAGCGAACAGAGTACCTACCATCAGTCAGCTTTTTAAAATGTTTCTTATTCTCTAAATTTATAAGTATTGTGTTTGGCTTTACGAACCGCTTCTCTGAAACCAGAGAAATTATTTTTTCTTTATCCATCGGTCCGTTGTTTTTCAGCATATTTAAAATAACATCGCGCACCACTCCCGGCTCATAGCCCCATTCTTTAAGCACGTATAATCCCCTGCCTACCAGCACAAAACGTGAATCCTTGATAAGTTCGTTGTGCACCGTCTGCACGTGCACGTTGCGGCCGACAAGCTTGCCTATACCCGCTGCGACTTCTGAAAAATGCATCGGTTCGCCTTTTTTTGTGAGGACCATGAACGAAAGGTCTTTCATTCCTCGCGGTTTGATGGAAGAAAATTCCGTAAGCCCCCATTCACCGAAATAATTCTTGGCGATGAGTTTGGAAAGTCCGAGCCAATTTTCCAGAACAGAAGAAGCGACGCCTGAACCCAAAATGGTCTGCGCAGAAGATGACATTACTTCATACAATCTTTTCTCTTCCACCGGAGCACCTATCTTTCTTAAAGAATCTACCGCGTTTTTCAAAACTTTATCCGCGTTTTCTTCGGCGTTTTTTCCGTAAGCCCACCGGTCGTGCATGTTTTCATTTTCGTGCATTCTGACGAACGGGTTGTGCAGAGAAAGCAAAAAATAAACATGATTTTCATGTTTGGGGTGAGACGCCA
>Ga0209541_10003241_pt1 | contig 30080 bp, 32 predicted proteins | sample RifCSPlowO2_01_FD_184027 | JGI IMG/M metagenome (GOLD analysis project Ga0209541, IMG submission 184027) | Groundwater microbial communities from Rifle, Colorado - Rifle CSP2_plank lowO2_0.1 (SPAdes) (version 2) | ecosystem: Environmental > Aquatic > Deep subsurface > Groundwater | place... | reverse complement strand
CGCGCGCGTGGCATTCCAGAGGCGCTTGCCTTCGTCTGTATCGATAGGGATTTCAGTAAATGGTTTTGGCAAAAAATAGTATTGCCAGCGCTCGCGCGCGTATTTCCATTCTTTGGGGTTGCCAAAATGAAAAAGCGTTTTCAAAATATTGAGAACAATTTTTTGTTTGAATGTATTTTTTTTGCGGTTGCCGAAATATCTCCCGACATGATACGAAACCGCGCCTCCACCGCCGTGATACATTATCACGACGCGGTTTTCCAAGAGTCCCAACTCGCGTGCCGCTTTTATATCGATCATTTCCTCCACGTATTGAATTTCCAAAAAATGATTGCCACGGAAGCCATATCCGAGATCGTGCCGCCCTGAACGCCACGAAATACGCGGCAGTATCGAGTGGAGATCAAGCGCGTCTTGCTCTACTTTGCTAAAAAGTGAGCCGCGATATTCTACGGCATCGAGAGTTTCCTCTGGAAGTTTGTAGCGCTCGACTGCTGCTTCAGCCCCTCTTTTTATGATGTCTTCGAAATCTTGCACCGAGAGATCATATTGTAATTTCGGTCTGCGGATAATCCCGAGCCACAAAAGCGCGTTTTTAAAATGCCCGAATCGCGGCCCGAGATTGGCGCGCATCTCGCGATAAAAATTTTCAAAAAACAAGTGATCCACATCTTTCGTTGTAAGAGATGTTGCTATTACTCCCATACCGCAGCCGACCGAGGGCGCGGTAAGCTCGGGCACAATGGTGCCACGGGTTGCCGCCGCAAACGAGCACGGCCCTTCCGTGCGCTCTTTCAAGTGAAGGTCTGGCAAGCAGACAGCAGGACGCGCGAGACTTTTGATCTCGGCGATCTTTGCGAGAATTTTATCAAGCCGCGATGATGTGTTATCATTCATAAGTTGTTTTGTCATTGTAGGGTATCATTTTTTTGAGGTTAATTCAATTATGAGAATTCTCTATATAACGCGCGCAAATCTCTGTTTGAGGCGGGCACACAGCCACAATATTTTGGCGACTGCTGCTTTGCTCGGCGCAATACCGGGTACAAGCGTTGAGCTGGTTTCTTGCGGCAGGCAGTCGTGCAGTATAGAAGAAATGCTTAAGCGGCACGATGTGGACGGCAAAATTTCTTTTCAAAAAAGCGTGTGGCTTGCCGGCCGTATTTTGCGGAACAGAAAAACTTTTGACGTGCTTTACGTGCGCGACCCGCGCTTGATTTTGGAAATGACGCTTGCGCGATTGCTCGGTAAAAAAGTTATTTTTGAAATTCACGGGAGCCGCGAGTGGAGTGGGCTTTTGTGGCTGTGGCGTTTTGCGCATAAAATTGCCAGCGCTCATATATTTATTACGAAAAATCTCGAGAAAGAATACAGCCTAAGCGCTAAGCCGCGAGCCGTGATTTCTTGCTACGGGGTTGACCTCGAGCGCTTTTCCGCAAAGCCCGCTTTGCTGCGCGAGAAATTTAATATCGGCGAAAGTGCGTTTTTGGCTCTCTATCTTGGAAGCTCCGAAAGGTATTATGATATAAAAATTCTTATTGATATGCTTTTATATACGCCAAGCGATGTTGTGCTTCTGGTGGCGGGGCTCAAGGATGCAGACAAAAAAAAGTTTATGGACTACGCGCGCGCGCGGGGCCTTGAGGAGCGCGCGCGTTTCGCGGGGCGCATAGATTATCGCGATGTGCCCAGTTACTTGCGGGCGGCAGACATGCTTGTCAATCCAAAAGTGAGAGGTTTTGCGGGCAGTATTTCTGCAAAGCTCTACGATTATTTGGCAGCGGGAAAAGCAATAGTTGCGTCAACAGTACCCGCTGATCTTGAAGTTTTATCAAAGGAAAATGCTTTATTCGTGGAGCCAACGCCGCACGGATTTGCGCGCGCAATCAAATATCTTTTTGAAACGCCGAGTGAACGCGAGCGCCTTGCCGCCAGAGCCCTTCGTGACGCTCAAAATTATGCCAATGTCGTACGGGGTGCGGCATTTTCCGTTTTTCTTTCAAAGCTATGAAACCCTACCGGGCATCGCATCAGAGCACTATTAAGGCGGGCTGGTATGAAAATATCGTCTACGGGCCGCTTTCGTATGACAGTTATTTGTGGGAAGAAGAAAAAAAAATTCTTGATTTGGAGCTCAGATTTCTCTTGAAAAAAAATTCAAACCCGCACTATCTTGATTTCGCGTGCGGCACGGGGCGCGTGATCGGGCATCTGGAAAGGCGGGTGGCGGAATCAGTCGGCGTTGATATTTCAGAGGAAATGCTTGATGGCGCACGATTAAAGCTCGCACACTCCGAAATTATCCGCGGCGATTTAACGCGCGCCGATATGCTGCCGGGGCGCGAGTTTGATCTTGTGACAGCTTTTCGCTTTTTTCTCAACGCGGAGCCAGAGTTGCGGGAAGAATCCCTCCTGGTGCTCGCGCGCAAACTTGCAGACGGCGGCGCTTTGATTTTCAACATTCACGGCAACACATGGAGTTTTCGATTTGTCATGGTATTGTGGTATCGGTTCATAAAGGGAAGGCGGCTCAATCATCTTTCGTACTGGAAAGTGAAAAAGCTCCTTGAACGTTATGGTTTTGCAATAGAGCGCCTATATGGAATTGGCGTTGTGCCAAAGCCGCTTTATCGCTTTTTGCCGCGCTTTATATTTCGCGTCATAGATGGGTTGTGGACATTAATACCGTCCTCAAAATATTTTTCGTATAATCTCATTTTTGTATGCACACGCGCATGAAACTTTTATATATTACAACACTTCACTATCCGTCGCCTTATGCTAACCGTGTCAACGTGATGAAGATGTCGCAATCGTTTGCGGAGCTTTGCGATTTCGGGCTTTTGCTTGGCGATGTATCCACGAGTGTGGAGGATGTGCTTAAAGAATATGGCATGGAAAAAAAGTTTCCCGTGAGCGTGCTTTTTAAGAAACCGCTTGTGTTAAAACCGCGCGCGTTTTTTGCGGCACTCAAGATTAAAAAGATTATCGCGAGCGAACCGCCCGAGACCATATTTTATATCCGCGACTTTTTACTTGCATATTTTCTTTCATGGATATCAAGGCGTTTTCGGAGTAGGTATTTTATCGAGTGCCAGTCACTCGGCAAGTTTTCTCACTTTCTTTATCGGCGCGTATTTCAAGGCGCACGCGGCGTGATTTCTTCCAATCACGCAAAAAAAGAAGAAATCCACGAGTGTTATGGCGTTTCGCTCGATCACATTGTGGTTGGTCCAAACGGTTTTGACGAAGAGTTTTTTAAGAATCTGCCCACAAAAGAAGAGGCGCGTGCAAAGCTCGGTTTCGCACACGATGCGAATATTATCATGTACGTAGGCAGTATGCTCCCATGGAAGGGAACGGATGTTATCTATGAAGTTGCGCGTCTCTTGCCGCAATATACTTTTGTGCTTGTAGGCGCTGATCGAGATGAAGAAAAAAACAATATACGAATGATTGCCAAAAAAGACAACCACGCAATTCCTACGTATTTACGGGCGGCAGATTTGCTTTTAGCGCCGTATCGCACAGACAGTGTGCGCGCACAAAAATACTTTTCGCCGATTAAGGTTTTTGAATATATGGCGGCTCAAGTGCCGTTTGCAATTACTGATTTGCCAGCCGTACGCGAGTTTTTAAGCGACGAAGAAACTTATTTTGTAAAAGAGTATTCAAAAGAGGCGTTTCGCGATGCAATCGTAAGCGCAATAAAAAATCCGGATGAGCGCATGCGTCGCGCCGAGAACGCCCATAGAAAATCGCCAGAGTTCAGCTGGCAGGCGCGCGCAGGGCGTATTTTAGATTTCATCGAAGGATATACTTAAACGCGACTGTTTTGTGGCATTGACCGTCTACATCGGTTGTGCTATCCTATTTTAAATTCTGCACCCGAGGAGGTGAAAAGTGAAGAAAAGTGTAGTCGCTGTGATCGGCGGTCAGATACTGTATGACCCCGTAACTGGCTTCCGTACAAGCACGCTCGAGGATTTTGACAACCCCTATGGTCTCTTTGCCGATTCCTTGAGGACCGATGCGGCGTCGGTCCTCTACTTCGGGAGTCGTCCGTGGGCAAGAGTACTCGTCATCGGTGGCATCACACCGCTTCATCGTACCATGCCCGATGCGCCGACTCTCTCATCTGTTATGCGAAAGGAGCTCGAGTCCACCGGCGTGCCGTCGAGCAAGATCGAAGAAATTCCCATGCCGGAAGCAGGCGGGACGTTCAACCAGCTGGTCCGTCTCCGGGACTGGCGCGAATCAGTGGTGGACGAGGACGAGATTATTGTCCTTGCCAGCTGGTGGCAAATGCCGCGCATCTTGGCCATGGTGATGTTTCCCGAGCCGCTTGTCGCGCTGGTCTCGGGGTGGCCGCCGGTTCGATTCGCGTGCGCCGAGGACGTTCTGATCGAGAACGAACCGCATAGGTGGTGGGCGGCGATCGCCCGTGCGTATCGCCGGCCGGAGATGCAAGAGTGCCTCCGCAAGGAGTACAACGGCGCGAGGATGCTTTCAACCGGCGAGTACAAGTTTCCAACTCGTTTTCCTCAACGCTGACAATAGGGTGGCGGTTATACCGTTACCCTTTTTTATTGATTTTTTTGTGTTCCGAGTATTTAATGGGTAAGTAGTTTCATGAAAATTCTTTACTTTACAAAAGGCGGGCGCAATGTGCCTAGTTCCAACGAGCGCGTTTGGATTATTTCCGACTTGCTCAAAGCGCATTACGATTGGGCAAGTGATATCCTATCCGCGCGCGATGCGTCTTTTTGGGATGCATTAAAAAAGTTATATGCCAGTAAGTACGATATACTGATTGTTCACAAATCTCTTTTTTCTGTTTGGGTGTTTGCTTTAATTGTTCTTGCGCGATTTATATTTCAAAAACCGATGGTTTTTGATCTCGATGACGCGCAATGGGTGCATTCGCCATTCAAAAGCAAGGTATTCGCATTTACTGCCCGCATGGTTTTTGCCGGCAGCCATGAAATTAAATCGTGGGTAGAGAGGTACAACAAAAATATTGTACTCATCCCCACGCTTGTGGATCACGAACATTTTGCGCGGAGTCCTGCCGTACACGGAGAAAAACCGATATATACCCTTGGCTGGGTAGGCGCTGGTCCCGGGCACTTTCAAGATGGCAATTTTCATTTAGTAAAGCCCGCGCTTGAAGAACTTGGGCGGCGCGGCAAAAAAATCAGATTCCGCGTCGTGGGGACCCGTGGATACGAACCACTGGAGACTTATCTCAAGTCTGATCTTTACGAGTTTGAAGCGGTTCCGTTCGTGCCGTATAGCGAGGTCCCAAAGCAAATCCAGCAATTTGATATTGGAATCATGCCGCTTGTGGATACCCCATTTAATCGCGCGAAGTGCGGCGCTAAAGCAATTCAGTATATGGCATGTTGTGTGCCGCCGGTTGTAAGCCCGGTTGGAGAAAATGCGATTATTGTTGATGACGGCGTCAATGGTTTTTGTGCGCGTACGACTGAAGAGTGGGTGAGTGCGATTGAGAAGCTCCTCGCGGATGCAAAATTGCGTAGTGAGTTCGGCGTGCGCGGCCAGGAAAAAGTTGCCCGGGAATATTCCCATATGGCTGTTTTGAAGAAGTATGCTCACACCGTTGAAACCCTCTAGACTTTCCCGCAGTTATACGGTATAGTAAGCAGTAATTATTTTTTATGATTCTTGTAACGGGGGGCTCGGGGTATATTGGGGGTGTTTTGGTGCGGCGGTTTCTCGATAAAGGGTACCGCGTGCGGGTGCTTGACGCAGGCTATTTTGGGCACGAAGCGCTCGGGGATATAAAAGACAAAATTGAGTTGGTTGAGGATGACATTCGTTCGTGTGGACCCGAGGTGATGAAAGGCATCGAGCATGTAGTTCATCTTGCAGGATTTTCCAATGATCCTACCGCAGAATATCGGCCTAAAGAAAATTTTGCCGTCAACGTTGACGGTACGCGCAACATTGTTGGGCTTGCCAAAGATGCGGGAGTAAAGAAGTTTATTTTTGCTTCGTCCTGTTCGGTGTACTATACGACGAATCCCGACGACGTGTTTGAAAAGTCAGAGGATCACTTTATCACGCCGTCTGTTCCGTACTCGCTTTCAAAACATATGGCGGAAGACGTGGTGCTGGGCGCAAAAAGTTCAACATTCACCCCGGTTGTATTTCGGAAGGGCACAGTCTATGGGCTTTCGCCTCGCATGCGCTACGATTTGGTAGTCAATACGATGCTCAAAGACGCGTTTAAGCATAAGCGTATCGTGCTTCATCAAGGGGGGCGCATGTGGCGCCCGCTGACCGATGTCGAAACCGTGGCGGCTGGGTACATTTGGGCGCTTGAGAATAACATTGATGGCATTTATAATCTTGTTGACATGAATATTCTTGTCCGAGACCTCGCAGATGAAATTCAGCGCACGCTTTATACGCGTTGCGGCGAGATGATAGAAATCGAGCGGCAAGATGTTGGAGTGTCGCGTAGCTATCGCGTCTCGGGTGAGCGTTTGCGTAAACGGGGGTTTTTTGGTTCACATCCTTTGCAAGAGGCGATCGTTGAGATGTGGAACGATCTGAAAAATTCAGGGCGCGACCTTGACCACAGTAAGTACTACAATATTAGAGTTTTCGAAGAATTATTCGCTGATAACAAAAATAATAATCATGGAAACCATACAGCACGCAACACCTGGGCCGATCGATGGGCTTGAGATAAAGAATCTCGCCGTTCACTCCGACGACCGTGGGTATCTTTTTGAAATCGCGCATAACCACGAGTTGCCGAAGTTTGGGCAAGTATATGCGGTTGGAGATCCAGTGCGGGGCGCGATCCGGGCGTTCCACAAACATGATGTGTTGTGGGATCTTTTTTGCATTGTGAAGGGATCAGCCAAGTTCGTACTTATAGACGATCGTGCCGAGAGTAAAACCAAGGGGAATTTACAAATAGTTGCAATTGGCGAGCGCGCGCCGAAACTTATTATTGTGCCGCCCGGCATTTACCACGGGTGGATGGCGCTTGAAGATGATACGCTTATGATCTCTACCGCGTCCGAGCTCTATAACAGCGATAAACCTGATGAGTATCGTATTGATCCTTATACTTATGGGGATGTCTGGACGGTTAAGGGTAAGTAGTTATTCACGATGAAAATTTTTATATGTGGCGGAGCGGGCCAGCTTGCCAGTGAGTTTGCGGATTTTTTTAAAACACATCATCCGGAAGACGCGGTGCGGGCGCCGACATATGAAGAACTTGATGTCACGAAGTCCAAAGAGGTTCAGGCAGAAATCGCTGACTTTCGACCGGATCTTGTTATCAATACAGCCGCGTACCATAAGGTTGATGAGTGTGAAACCCAAATCGAGCGCACGTTTTTGGTTAACGCTTTTGGCGGATTTGTGGTTGCCAATGCCGCGCGAGAAGCGGGCGCGAAGAGCATGTATATCAGCACGGGTTTTGTTTTCGATGGTTCGAAGTCGGTTCCTTACGAAGAGTCGGACTCGCCGAATCCGTTAAGCATATATGCTCATTCAAAAGCGCTTGCGGAAAAGTTAATTCTCGCCTGTGATCCTGCGGCGTGGATTGTGCGAACCAATGGTCTGTTTGGACGCTTTTCCGGAAAGCATACGAAAGGAGGAGCCGGCAATTTTATTGATTTCGTTTTGACAAAGGCGCAGAGCGGCGAAGACTTGGATATGGTTGCCGATCAAAGAATTACACCGACATTCACGGCCGATCTTGTTCCCGCGTGCGTTGCGCTTGCGTTGGAGCAAGCTCCCGGCGGCATATATCATTTGACAAATAGTGGCGAGACCTCATGGTTTGAAGTTGCGAAAAAAATATATGAAATAGCCGGCGCCGAAGGTACTGTGCGGCCGATTACCAGTGAGCAGAGGAATGCTCCAGCGCGCCGCCCAAAAAATGCGCTTTTAACGAACACCAAACGTCCAGTGCTCCCGCGTTGGGAAAACGCGCTGACAAGATATCTTGCCGGGCGTCTATGAAGATGCGGTTTGTACGATCTTGAGTACTTCTTTTGCTGCATCTACGCACGTTGGTATTTTGCCAGAGAAAACAACAATTATATTACCATCAATTTTGTCCACGGTTGTCGGGCGGGCGTCATCGTGCTCGTGGTAGGGGGGTTTTGTGCGAAACGTATACATGGAGCCGATGTGCTCGGCTTGTTCAACGCCAGGCATGTACTGTGCCGCGTGCGCAAGAAATTTGCTGATATTCGTAATGGGTGGATTTTTAATAACGCCTTTATTTAAAAACGGCTGCAACTCCGGCGGCGCGATTGGAAATTTGCCGATATTTTTTGCATGAATTGCGTGCACAACATTTCCCATTACGTGATACCCCGTGGATCCCATCGGATCAATGCACATGAAGGGACCGTCGATGACGACGATACTTTTTCCTTGGAATTTGGAAGGTAGTTTGAGAACGGGTTTTTCGCAAAGTTCAAATTGGTAAAGTTTTTGCGCATGTGGCATGTGTTCCAAAAGCGCGTTGTTGTTTGCGTATGTTGCGATGACCGCGTAATCGTAGCGTTCGAGATCATCGCGCGTTGCCTCGGTATTCAAGAGTACGTTGACGTTGTGGGTTGCGAGTTTCTCTTTACAAACTTCTTTGAGTTTATAGGGGTCAATGAGGTCTTCTTCAACGCGTACTGTTTTTTCTATGAGGTCGGCATTTACAAGATTAACATCGCTATGATCGTAAGAAAGGCCGCATTCGTCCCACACGGAAAGGCAGTGTTTCGCGCTCGAATGCCCGCCCTCGCGGGCGATCGCGTAGTAATGTTCCACGGGGTCTTTGACGATGGCGTTTTCATACTCGCGCCGGAAGCTTTTTTCGCCATCGCGCGTAAGCAAAATTGTCTCGCGGCTTCGCGGGTAGTGAAAACCGCGATGCAGACGGTACTGGTTGATGCTGGAAGCGGCTTTAAGGATATCGTCTTCGCGCTCGTATAAATCAACAGCGTGGCCCTCACGCGCAAGCAGCCACGCCGCAGTAATTCCAAAAATACCTCCACCTACCACTCCTATTTTCATTTCTCCTATGAAATCATATTTTCCAGCTTCGTCAACTTGACAGAATATAAAATATAGTATAAATTTCTCTCGAAACTAACAATGTCAGTACCTTGGCATTTTTGCCTGAGGAGGGCTAGAAGATGAATATCGGCGACTTTATCGTGAGGAATCCCGTTGGTGTCCTGGTCCGCACGTACGTGCCCAGGGCCGAGGATGTTGGCCAGAATGTCCGTAAGCTCCGGGACGTGATAGGGCATCTCTTCTCGCCCGAGGTAGCGGGCAGGCGAGTAATTCGATCGGTCGACTTCCTTGTCTGGGCGGACCCGCGCTACCGCACGCACGATGGAAGTTCCGCTTCCGATTGCGGTGAGACCGCGCCTTTGCTCGAAGCCGCTTTTCGTGGAGACGAGTCAGTGGGTATCCACGAGATCTCGCGTGGAGACATCTACGCGACGATTCTCAATGACGGCCTGCGTTTTCAGATAAAGCGCGGGATTCGCTACTCGATCGTCCTCTCGCCCGAGGTCATTCATCTCGCTACACTAGGGACGCTCGAGGCGATGATCGAGGCAGCCATCCGCGGCGCACTCGTCGTGCCTGTGGCGGTGAGGGAAATCCGGGAGCTCGTTCTCGCGGGCTTCCCGTGCAATACCTTTTGCATGTGGGAGGTTGGGTCTCTCTGGCGTGTCGGCGGTTTCGACATGCGTGATGCAAAGCCGGTGTACCCTCCCGGGACGGAGGAGTCGCGGCTCTACGAACCTTATGCTGCGTTCATCCGGGTTGGCGACAAGCTTGTGCACGACGCCGGCGTGGGAGAGGTCTTACCGGCTTGCAAGATCTGGTGCCTTGAAGGCAGGCCGACAACAGCTCCGATTCTTCCTCGCGGGTTCTACGAAGGATACACCACCGAGGAGATCAGTCCCGAGCGGCGTGAGTGGAACGAGTTCAAGTTTCGTTCCAAGAAAGACCGCCTGCGCAACATGCTCCAGCGGTCCAGCTACGATCTCGCTGTACAACTTCGTGCGGTCATGCCCGAGTATTTGTCGGGCGTCTACACTCCTGCGTGAATCACGCGTGGGGGTGTTTTATTTTTGAGCAATCTTTTCTTTGATTTGTGCAAGAAGTCGCGTCGCTTCAAGCGCGAGTTTGTTGTTGTATGAGAAGTCCACTTTCTCGTTGAGTACCGCCTCAAGCATGCGCATGAGCGCATCGTGTGCGGGTATGGGTATTTTTTTTGTATCAATGATCACTAGATCGTTGAGCCAGAGGGCATTTTCATTCACTGCGATCTTTTTTGTTTTTTCTTGTTGCGTGCGATCGTAAGACGCTATAATCGGCACGTTGCTATAGGCAAGAGAAAAGTCAAGAATATCTATTCTCCCTTTTTCCAGTGGCGCTTCTGCGCGCGTTACGATAAGATTTTTTGTTTCTCCAAATCCAACGAGACTAATCAGCATGTAGAGATCATGGTAAACATGCGTGCTTAAAAGGGAATCGTGAAAGGTTCCATACTTTTTCATCTCGAAAGAAATTGAGCGGAGCGGACCTCGGGGTACGCTCAAGTATCCATATTCCTGCCGCCATAAAAAAACATCGTCGATATAAATTTTTCTGTTTTTTTCTTTCGCAAGGTCAAAGATTTCTTCTATTTCTCTTGGATTTTCCGAAAGCGGCTTTTCGCAAAAAACATTGAGGCCAGCTTCAAGACAATCGCGTGTAATTTCCACATGGCTGGCAACGGGTGTTGCAATAATTGCCCAATCTTTGCCTGCGAGTTTTTCTCGCCACTCGTGCGCTGCGATCTCAACTTCCGCAAGTTTTTGGAGCTTTTCAAAAAGGATTTTTCCAAACTGTCCGTATCCGATGAGGAGCGTTTTTCTCATTGTTCTAGCGGAAAAAATTATATTTGATAATTGCGCCAATGGCAGAAATGCCGTCTTTGAAGCCGATTTTCTTTCCTTCTGCGAGAGTGCGTGGATAGTAACTTACCGGAACCTCGTAGAGGATTTTTCCCGTCCGTACCGCTTTTGCCGCGTATGCAGCAAGCTCTGGCTCAATGCCAAAGCGGTCAGCTTCAAGCGGGAATGATTTGATAAGCTCACGCCGAAACGCTTTGTAGCAGATCTCCATGTCGGTCAAATATATGCCGCTTGCAAGATTTGAAAGAATCGTCAGAAAACGGTTTGCAAGATAACGTGCGGTGGGGAAGACGCGGCGCGTGTTCGCCATCTGAAATCGCGAACCGAATACGATATCCGCGTTGCGTTTTTCAAACGGCTCCAAAAGTTTTGGATATTCGTGTGGATCAAGTTCCAAATCCGCGTCTTGAATCATCACGATATCTCCGGTTGTGTGCGTGATGCCCATGCGGATTGCGGCCCCCTTGCCTTCGTTTTTTGTTTTGTGGATGAGAACAATATTTTTGACGTAGGGAAATAATGCGGGAGATGCGCCATATTCTTTTTTGACTTTTTCGAGGATTTCTTTTGTTTGGTCGCGCGAGCAGTCATTTACCACTACAATTTCTTTCTCAATGGGAACCGCAAAAACAGTTTTGAGAAGTTTCTCGATCGAGTGCTCTTCATCGAATGTTGGGATAATCAGGGAAAGAAGCATAGCGTTAGCTTGCCTTATAGTATTCTTTCCACCACGCGACGGCCTTACCGATGCCATCTTTGAGATTTGTCTTTGGATTGTATCCTAAAAGAGATTTTGCTTTCCCGATATCTGCCACATAATGTGTTACTTCTCCAAGGCGCGCGGCTTCAATTTTGGTGTCACATGTTTTTCCAAAATTTTCACAGATGTAATTTACCAATTCCAAAAGAGTATGGCCCTCGCCGTAGGCAAGATTGATGGTTTCGTTTTTGATTTTTCCTCCCGCGAGTTTTTCTATGCTGGCAATAATTCCTTCCACGCAGTCGTCTATATACGTGAAATCCAGCGTTTTGTCTTTGCCATACACGGTGATAGGTTCGTTGCTCTGAATTTTCTTTATAAATAGTGGTATCACCCGCTCCATGCGTTCAATATCGGTATCATATCTGCCATATACATTACTGAACCGAAATACGATGTACGGCATGTTGTAACAGCGCGCGTATGAGTAAATAAGCGCCTCCCCCGCGATTTTACTTGCGGAATAGGGGCTTTCTGTAAAGCGAAAATCGCTTTGCTGTTCGTTTGTCATGTAGCGCTGAATGTCCCCATACACTTCGCGCGAGCTCGAAAAAATAATCGGCAGTTTGTTAATCCGGCAAAATTCAAGGACGTTGAATATAATATTGATGTTCTCGAGCGCGCGACTTGGGTTCTCGACGAGCTCATGCACTTTTGCGTTTGCGGCAAGATGCACGACGACATTGATGTCCGTTGGGTAAGGTGTTTCCCCGATGCCGCCTTTAAAATTAAAAAATCGCACGCTCAAATCTTGCATGACATAGGGAAATTTATCGGTCCAAGTATTGGGTCGTTTGTCAACGCCAAAGACAGTATGGCCCCGCTCGACGAGCTTGAGTGCGAGATTCGTGCCGATCTCTCCGCTTGATCCTGTGATAAGAATGCGCATACAATCGGTAGTATGGTCGATTTTTCGCTGAAAAACAAGTATATTTTTGGTTTTATCTGCGTTGTTCTTATTGCGGCGACTCTTTCTTTTTACAGCCCGCTTGGATATTTTACGGCAACTCCGAAATTCTGGCGGGATGAAGCGATCCCGTTTGAAATAGCCCGCACGTTTCTGGAGCTTGGAAAACTTGATGTTGTGGTGGCGCCAAACACGGTTGATGGCAGACCGTATCTTACACACGCGACTGGTTTTCCGCTGACTATACCGCTTGCGGGTTTTATGGGTATTTTCGGCGTTGGGGTTGTGCAGGCAAGAATTTTTATGGTCATCTGGATTTTTGCGACGCTCGCCACACTCTTTTTTGTACTGCGCGATTTTTTTGGCAAAGAGGCGGCGTTTTGGGGAACATTGTTGGTTAGCACGTTTGGGCCGTTTTATGCAAACGGCAGAACGACAACCGGTGAAATTCCCGGCCTCCTTTTTCTTTTGTGGGGGCTTTGGTTTCTCTACCGGCGCGAGAAGTACGCAATTTCCGGCGTGTTCTTTGCGCTGGCGGCTGTCACAAAACCGTCGGTGTTTCTTTTAATTTTTCCCGCGGTTGCTATAGAGTTCTTGGTCTCCGAGCGCGCGCGAGAACTTGCGCCACGCGCGCTTCGTTTTTGGCTTGGCACGCTGCCGGTAATTTTTCTCTGGATTTGGATTATTTTACCGGGGCCTTTTTCGCCAGAGAGTTGGCGCGCGATGATTGATCTTTATCGTCATCCTTTTAATGAGCCGTCTCTTATTTCACGGTTTCCCGGACTGGTCCTCGAGCTTACTTCGCACACGACGGTTCTTTATGTTGCCGCTCTTTTTATTTTTCTGATTCTCGCATTCAGGATCGGGGCGTTTGGCGGGAAGTCATCACGCTGGGCACTTTTTCTTTTTCTCTATTCATTGATGAGCATTATCTACTTCTTGCGGAGTCCCGGCTGGTTGCGCTATCTGCTTATTTCAGAGATATTGATTCTTTCTTCACTCTACCCCGCGCTTTTACATTTTGTAAAAAAGGCTTCATGGGCGCCACCTATAATCATAATCCTGCTATCAGTGCTCCATCTTTCCAACTTCTTCCTTTTTTCGGATATTCAGTCGGGAACGGGAAGTATTGATACAGCAGAATTCATCAATAATGAGTTTCTCGATCCAAACCCAAATGCTACGATCGGCGTTATTCATATGCCCACGGTCGCGCCGCTTTTACCGCCAGACCGCAAATACCAAATAGCGACAATCGGCGGGCGCGAAGTGTACGGCAAAAATCCGCTATTTCTTGAGCTGGAAAAGCTACCCACGTACATTATTGGTTTTGAGGATGAGGGCAGAGAAGTGCTTGAGAAATTTTATAAACCGTACACCAAAGCGCCAAATGGATATATAATCTACAAAAAACAATGAGAATTTCAATTGTTATTCCCGTTTACAACGAGGAAAAAACTGTCCGTAGTGTGATTGATGCTGTTCGCGCGGCATCTTTTGGTGTACCCGTTGAGCGCGAGATTATTGTGGTTGACGACGGCTCGCAAGATAAAACGGAGTCGGCGCTCAAAGAAATTTCCGATATTAAACTTATTATGCTTGAAAAAAATCAAGGAAAGGGCGCCGCCGTAAAGCGCGGCTTCCTTGAAGCAACCGGCGATTTTATTCTCATTCAGGACGCTGATTTAGAGTACGATGTTAAAGATTATCCAAAACTTCTGAAGCCGCTTTTGGACGGAAGCGCTAATGTGGTGTTTGGCAATCGTTTTCATGGAGAAAAACATACGGTTATTTACTTTCGTAATTACTTGGGCAATAAATTTCTTACCTTTCTTTCTAATCTACTGACCGGTCTCAAGCTCGGAGATATGGAAGTGGGTTATAAGATGTTTCGCAAAGACGTTGTCGATTCATTTAAAGAAAAATTAGTATCGAAGAGATTCGGCATTGAGCCGGAGCTGGTCGCGCGCGTTGCCCGAGGCAAATGGCGCGTATTTGAAGTGCCAGTTAATTACTATAGCCGTACGTATGAAGATGGAAAAAAAATAGGAGTTTGGGATGGGATCAAGGCGATATTCGCGATTATTTATTTCAACGTTTTGCGAAAATAAGGTTATGCATCGCGTTTTCATGTATAATACGTGTTTTGTAACCAAGATTTTTGAGAAGCGCTATCATGCTGTCATACGAATACGCAGGATTTTCTATGCCGAAAAATTGAGGCGTGTGGCATTCCATAACGATCTTTTCGATTTTTGAGAAGAGCTCTTTGGGCGCGGAGAAGAGAATTTCGTACTCTGCCCCTTCGCAGTCGATTTTTAGAAAGTCACAATGCTCGATTTTGTTGTCAAGGAAAATGTCGTTAAGCGTGGTGCTTGGCACGGCAATTGTTTCCGACCCTTTTTTATATAAGCTGCTCTCTGCGGAGTTGATGGTATCTTTTTGAAAAGGGAGAATTTTCTTTTCTGCCGAAACAGCCATCTGGATTGGGGTAACATTTCTTTGGCCGTTTACGTTTATATTTTTTACAAGCTGGCTATAGTTTGAGGGGTCTGGTTCATAACTCAACACTCTGCCGCGTGCGGCGCGCTGCGCGGCAAGGAGCGTGAACGATCCAATGTGCGCGCCGATATCAATTACGGTATCACTTTCATGAACCAAAAAATCCGCTGGCAGATATTGCTGGTCGACAATGCATGAGACAGCCATGTAAAGATCAACAACTTTTGCGGTTGGTGAGCTTGTGCGTATCGTGGCGGTCAATATTCCGAGGGGGACGATTTGTTCAGCTGGGAATGTGAACCAAAATCGAAACCAAGTGCCAGGCGGCCAGAACATAAGCGAACGAAAAAATATTTTTACAAAGTTAATTGCCGCGATTGTTTTTCGGTAAAGTATACGATACATAGTATAAAAAGTAGTATATAATTGAATGCATATGCGATCAAGAACGATTCTTGTACTTATCCTCGCCGGTATATTTTTTACGTCACTTGCTTTTTCTTTTTACTATCGCATCAGTCCAACGACTGATGCGAAAGCATATACTCGTATCGCGCGAAATTTGGCGGCTGGCCTCGGTTATATTGAACATTATGAAAATGCTGGAGATCCGCTTCGGGACGATGCGATTGTCCGCGTCGGCCCGGGATACGAATTTTTTCTTGCGGGCATATATTGGTTTTTGGGCGGAGAGAATTGGAGTGTGATATGGGCCGTACAAGCGATTTTACGGGTTCTTACCGCATTTTTTATTTTCAAATTATCACTTCTTTTACTTGGAGACGAACGAGAAGGCAGGAGCGTCGGGATCCTCGCGGCGCTTATCTTTGCCGTATTTCCCGATTTTATTGTCGTAGGAGGGATGCTCCTTGCTGAAACTTTTCTTATGTTTTTTCTTATTATCGCCACGTATTATTCAATCAAATTATTAAATACCGGAAAGACCTCGTATGCTATTTTTGCAAGCTTTTTTTGGGGAGTGGCATCACTAACGCGGCCGACGGCGATCCCGGCGGTCCTTTTGCTTGCTGTTTTGCTCGCGCATCGCAAGCGCTGGAAACTTGCTTTCGTTTCACTCGTTTTTACTATTCTGTTTATTGGCGGATGGTCATTGCGCAATTCGTTTTTGTATGGAAGGCCCCTCTTTACGACAACAGCCGGTTCTTACGCACTTTGGATTGGGAATAATGCGGATGCGACGGGTGGGTATGATAAAACCCCCCAGATTCAGGAGCTTGTCAGCAAAGAACATTCGGTGGAACTTTCGCAAAAGGCATTCCGCGACTACTTCGCGTTTATTATTCACCGGCCGTTTAAATTTATTGAACTTCAGTTTCGGAAAACCGCGCTCTATTTTAGTTTGCTCCGGCCGATGGGATTTTGGCTGTATCTTAATGGAAAGCCCATTGATCGCCTTATTACTATTGGTCTTTCTGGCGCTTTCACTGTTTTGCTTTTTGTATTTGGTGTTGCGGGGGTATGGCGGTATTTTCGAGAGAACATAAGAGAAAAATATTTTCTTCTGGGCGCGGTTCTTCTCCAGCCAGTCGTTGTTATTCCAACGTATGTGGAAACGCGCTATCGCTATCCGTTTTATTTATTCCTTGTTTTTTTTGCGGCTTATGCAGTGTGGCTACTCTGGAACAAGAAAATTACCCCAAAAATTATTCTTTGGGTTTTCATTTTGTTTCTTGTTGTGAGCGCCATCGATTTTTTGTATTCTGGCGATGTATTTATTGGAAGATTCAATGACATCCGGCGAGAATCTTTTTCTTCCCAGATGCGTTATTACAGAGAGCATGTTAAATCGTGACCATTGGCGCATTTAGAGTTTTATGCTAAAGTGTGCCGGGTTTTGTTCTCGAGTGACTGTGACCATTTGACACTGTTGATACTGTTTAACAAGGGACAGGAAAGGGGGTTACGATGCCGAACACGGAAAAGGACACGCATTCGTGTCAGCCGCTGGCGATGGCGGTGCTCGCAATCGTTCGCACTATCGATGAGGTCAGGCGCGTCTACATGATGTACCAGGACGACGAGCACTACAGAGGATGGAGTATGCCTGGCGGCTGTCTCGTCTGCGGCGAGGATGACTGGGAGTGGGTGGGGCGCGTGCTCAAGAATGGGGCGGGCACCCAGCTCTCTTCACATCACAAGATCCGCACATTCAACACGCGCCCCAGGACGGGCTGGGTACCCAATCACCAGGTGGCGACTTTCTTTTGGTGTGATGTTGTGGGGGACTCGATTCGCGGGGCGTTTTTCCCACTCACCGCGATCCCCGAAGATGCGCTCGGGCACCACAAGAAGTACGTGGATTGCCTCCGTGCGCACATCATCCGTAAGGAGACGATGCGAACAGGGGGGATCTGGTTCGACCAACTCCAGCGCGCTCCCGAGTGGCACTGGCGCATCACATGGATGAAGGGAAACCAGTTCAATGCCCTCATCGACCTCCCGACGCTCGACCGTGCTCTGGAAGAGCTGGTTCAGCGCCAAGAGAGCTCTCCCTACCGGCTGAATCTGTTCGATGACCAGGGAGAGCAGATCATCTAGATGGCGGAACCGTAATTGGCTCCGCCCTTTTCTTTTTTTAAACAAAGTGTTAGGAATATTCTAAACTTTCTTTGAGGGGGTGTGTAATGCAGTATGCGATTGGAGCGTTTGCCGCTCTGGCGTTTGTGTTGGCTTTCGTGGCTTTTCGCCTCTTGCAGTTTTGGAGGCGTTACGAACGCGTGTGTCGGTCGTTCGCGCGTGAGCGCGCGTCGGTCATTGTCATGCATGACCATTACCGAGACACGGCCGAACTCACTGCGCGGCTTGATGCAACGGCGCGGCTCTACGACGAGCTCGAGTGGCATAGTCTCGATCCGAGTATTCTTTTGACCTCGGGGCGTTTCAAAGGCGCTTCATCATCAATGTCGGTACTCAACAAGCAAGAGCTTGGAGCGCGCAGGATTCCTCACGGCAGCATCGACGTCTTTCTTGGTGACGGTGACCGCGGTGCGGGCGACACCTATCAAGAAGTTGCGCTTGCGTGCCGTTGGCTTCGTGACAATGGTCATGGTTGCGCGTACTTCGTTGGTAGCCCGTTGCAGCTATTCCAGGTATTCTACTCTGCTGTATTCAACGGCATCTATCCACGCCTGCACCCGGTGGAGTCTTCCAGCATCGAGCCGATCTGGATAGTTGCGCGGCTGCTTATGGGGGTCCTCGTCTTTTTTGACCCGCGCGGTTGGAATCCGGTCTCGTTCTGGATACGATTCCGGAGAAGGCATATTGTCTACGACATGTAGGCGCAGGGCGGCACCACAGCCGCTTTTCTTTTTCGGGCAGTTTTTGCAAGACGCGCAAATTATCGCGCTTGATGCTGTCCATGGGATCCTGAATTTGATGAAGAGCGATCCTGAACCTATAATTGCAAACATGACTCAAAATAAAGTCTTGCTCATATGAAAAAAGCGCTTATCACCGGCATTACCGGTCAGGATGGCTCGTATTTGGCAGAACTTTTGCTCTCCAAAGGGTATGAGGTGCATGGAGTTATACGCCGCTCAAGCTCGATCAACACTCGGCGTATCGAGCATCTCTCGCACAGTGCGCGTCTTGATATTACACATGATCCCACGCAGGTGGGCGAGCGGCTTTATTTGCACGTGGCAGATCTTACGGATGCAAGCTCGCTTAATTATGTGATGCGCACGGTGCGGCCGGACGAAGTGTATCATCTTGCCGCGCAAAGCCAAGTGCGCGTGAGCTTTGATATTCCCGAGTATACGGGAAATGCAACAGCGCTTGGCACGTTGCGTTTGCTCGATGCGATGCGTGACGCGGGGCTTGACCATACAAAATTTTATCAAGCATCTTCATCTGAAATGTTCGGTAAGGCCCAAGAAATCCCACAAAAAGAGACAACGCCATTTTATCCGCGCAGTCCCTACGGCGTGGCGAAGCTGTTTGCATTTTGGACTGCGAAAAATTATCGCGAAGCATACAATCTTTTTATCTGTAACGGAATTCTTTTTAATCACGAAAGCCCGCGCAGAGGAGAGACGTTTGTGACGCGCAAGATAACGCGGGGACTTGCAAATATTATTGCGGGCTCGCAGGATAAAATTTATCTCGGCAATCTCGAAGCAAAACGCGATTGGGGTTATGCCCCAGATTTTGTGGAAGCAATGTATTTAATGATGCAGGCACAAAAACCCGACGATTATGTGATCGCAACTGGCGAGACGCATTCAATACGCGAGTTTCTTGATGAGGCATTTGGGCTTGCGGGGCTTGATTGGAAAAAATATATCGAGATTGATAACCGCCTTTTTCGTCCCACCGAAGCCGATATTTTGCTGGGCGATGCATCAAAAGCAAAACGTGAGCTTGGCTGGGAACCAAAAGTAAAATTCAAAGAGCTTGTCAGAATAATGGTGGAGGCGGATTGCAAGGCGGTTGGTGTTACACTGAAAAAAGCGAATTAAGATCAAGACTAAAATGTTTTTTAAGATAGGGAAGTGCGCGGAATGTGGTTACGATTGCACCCGGTTCAATGACTTTTGTATGGCATAGCTTGATCCACTCTTGCAGGGAAATAATTTCAACTTCAATTTCTTCGGTTTCGTCTACCGCTTGCTCGGCAACTTTTTTGCAGTCGAGCGCAAGAAATGGATGCATCTGCCGTAGCGTTTCTCTTGTCATCGGATATTGCCCCGGACCGAGATCAATTACCGAACCCGCTTCGTATCCCGTTTCTTCTTTCAGTTCTCTTCGCATAACATCAGCCGGGGGCTCGTTATCAAATTCGCCGGTTCCGCCGGGAAGTTCGCGAGTAATTTGATTGCACCCTTGTTTATATTGTAGAATGCTAACCACTTTGCCGTCGCTGGTAACGGGCAGTACTGTGGACCAGTCTTTTTTTGTATAAAGGACATATTCCTCTTCTTTTCCGGTTTTTGGATTTTTGAAATTTTGGCTGATGAGTTTCGAGCCGTATTTACCGGCAAGCACTGTTGGCTCGCCGACTTTTTCCCACACCTTGAGTTCTTTTTTCATGAGTTCACTATATTGGAGAGCACTTCGTGTGTCAAAAATATGTAAAAATAAAACAACCGCGGACGCGTTGTTGTGCGTCAGCGGTTTCTAGTTGCGGTGACCGCTGCGTAGGCGATCTCAAGGAGCTGCGTATGGATGTAGCCGTTGGAAGCGATGATTGACTCGGAAAAGGGGGTCCAGGGTTCGCCGACGAAGTTGGTGGCCTTCCCTCCCGCCATCTCGACGATGAGCGCGGCGGCGGCGATGTCCCACGGTTCGGGTTTGGGGTGGATGTATCCGTCGATCTTCCCTTGCGCGACCTGCATGAGTGAAGCAGTCGCGCACAGTCGCACCTGTGGGTAGCGAGTGGCTTGCGAAAGTTGGCGGAAGATCTCGCAAGTGAGGTCAGGTGAGCCCTTGATGTGGTCGGTCCACACTTGCGATTTCTTGACGTCTACCCCCGCGCTCACATGAATTGCCCGCTCGCTCTCCTGTGTTTCTCGGTATGCCCCCTTCGAGAGGGCGGCAAAGAAGAGCTCTTGGCTTTCGGGAAGGTAGACCGTCCCGATGGTAGAAACCCCATCTTTGACGAGAGCGATCGAGATGCCCCAGAAATGGTCTCCTCTCCAGTAGTTGAGACTTCCGTCCAAAGGATCGACCACCCAGAGACGCCCTTTGTGTTTCTCTTCACCACCGGTTTCTTCCGAGAGGACTGGGATGTCACCGAACTCACTAAGAGCCGCCAGGATGTACGTCTCCGCCTGGAGATCCGCGCTCGTGAGGAAATCCTTCTTTGGGGCGCGGATTTCCCTCGCCCTTCCTCGATGAGTGCGGAGCGCCGCCCCAGCCATCACTGCAATGTCTGCTACCGCATGAGCGTCGATTCGCATTTTCTTTTCCTCTCCACTGCGACTTAAGTCGCGTTTTTGTTCAAGCGCAAACTAGCACACTTCTTTTATCACGTCAAGATCGACCGGTTGCAAAAAGTATTGTACTGTAAGCGCATTCATGGAGCTAATGGGTAAGAAGATCGTTGTTACCGGTGGCGCCGGGTTTCTTGGCGGTTTTGTTGTTGATGAGCTTAAACGACGCGGCGTGCCGCGCGAAAATATTTTTGTCCCGCGTTCAAGCGAGTACGATTTACGCATCAGAGAAAATTGCGAAAAAGCAGTTCGAGGACAAGACATTGTTATTCATCTTGCTGCGCGCGTGGGCGGCATTGGTTTTAACCGCGAAAAACCCGCCGAACTTTTTCATGACAACATTATGATGGGCGTGCAGCTTATGGAAGCGGCTCGGCTCGCAGGCGTTCAAAAATTCGTTGCTGTCGGCACAATTTGTAGTTATCCAAAATTTACGCCGGTACCGTTTCGCGAGGAACATTTATGGGCAGGGTATCCGGAAGAAACTAATGCGTCATACGGTCTTGCAAAAAAAATGATCGCCGTGCAAGCGGCGGCTTATAATCTTCAATATGGTTTTAATGCAATCAATCTCATGCAGGTGAATCTCTACGGTCCGCGCGATAATTTTGATCTTGAATCATCACACGTAATTCCTGCACTCATTCGCAAGGCAGTTGAGGCCAAAAAGCGCGGCGATACGTTTGTCGAGGCATGGGGTACCGGTAAACCGACGCGCGAATTTCTCTATGTGGAAGACGCGGCCCGTGGTATTGTGTTTGCTACGGAGCGTTATAATAAGCCCGAGCCGGTAAATTTGGGGTCAGGCATGGAAATTTCCATCAAAGACTTAACTGAAAAGATTTGCGGGCTTGTGGGTTTTTCTGGCGAGATTCGCTGGGACCCGTCGCGCCCCGATGGTCAGCCGCGGCGTATGCTTGATGTTTCAAGAGCCGAGCAAGAATTCGGCTTTCGCGCATCAACTGATTTCGACGAAGGTCTTAAAAAAACTATAGATTGGTATGAAGCGCATGCGCAAACATCATAAGTCTAAATCCAAGATTGTCTCTTATGCAGAGGCCAGACGTATCGCAGAGCGCCTTCGCCGCGCAGGAAAAAAAGTTGTTTTCAAAACCGGCTGTTTTGATATCTTTCACGTCGGCCACGTATACGGTTTGCGGCTTTGCAAATCATTTGGCGATGTGCTCTTTGTCGGCGTTGGCTCCGACAAGACTCTTCGGCGCCTCAAAGGAGCAGGGCGGCCGCTCTTTCCCGAGCAGCATCGCGCCGATCTTATAGCAGAGCTTGAAAGTGTTGACTATGTGGTGGTACTTGATGAGCCGCTTGTGGGCCGTATTGACCACGGAAAAATTCTTTCCATTGTTCGGCCGCATTATTATGTCATTCCTGCGGATGACAAGGCGCTTGAGGAAAAAAGAAAACTTGCTAGAAGCATTGGCGCAAAACTTGCGACGACCACTCTTGATGTAAAATTTCCCCGAACGCGCAAGACGATTTCAACGACCAATATTATTAAAAAAATATCCAACTGATTTTATGAAACAGGATGAACTTATAAAATATTTTAATAGGCACGCAGAGACACGCGACCACTGGAAAGCGCGCAACTGGTATTATCACCGAACGCTTGAGCGGCTTTTGCGGTTCATTATTCCTGAAAAGGGCAGCGTGTTGGAAATTGGATCGGGAACGGGAGATTTGCTTGCGCATCTCAAGCCTTCCCGCGGGCTCGGCATTGATATCAGCCCCGCGATGATTGGTGTTGCTGGAAAAAAATATCCCCATCTTGAGTGGCGCGCTGGAGATGCCGAAAATCTTGCGCTCGGCGAGCGTTTTGATTATGTGGTGCTTTCCGATCTCATTGGTTTTGCTGACGATATTGAACGCGTCTTTGCGGGATTGAGCGCCGTAACCCATCCGCGGTCTCGCGTTGTGATTACATACTATAACTACTTTTGGGAGCCGATTTTGCGTCTTTCCGAAATTTTTCATCTTAAAGCGCGCCAACCGCTTCAAAACTGGATGAGTCCGAAAGATATCGAAAACATGCTCACACTTGCTGGTTTTGAAGTTATCAAGTCTGGCAACAAAATGATTTTTCCTGTGTGGATTCCGTTTCTCTCCGCATTTCTCAATACGTTTGTAGCGAATCTTCCTCTGATTTCGCGTCTCGGTGTTATCCAATATGTGGTTGCGCGCCCGCGCCCCGAAGGCAAACGGGAATATTCAGTGTCCATTGTTATTCCTTGCCGAAATGAAAAAGGAAACATCAAAAACGCAGTCGAGCGTACTCCCCAGTTTGGTACGTATACGGAAATCATTTTTGTTGAGAGTGGGTCGCATGACGGGACATTTGAGGAAATCAAGCGCGTTGCAGAAGAGTATGCGGGAAAAAAGAATATCCGGTACTTTGAACACGGACCTAACGGGACCAAGGGAAGTTGCGTGAGGCAGGGATTTCGCGAAGCAAAAGGAGACGTCCTCATGATCCTCGACGCTGATCTAACAATGCAGCCGGAAGATTTACCAAAGTATTATCGTGCCATTGCGTCGGGGCGAGGGGAGTTTATCAACGGCTCGCGGCTTGTGTATCAGCTTGAAGATGAATCGATGCGATTTCTCAATATCTTGGGTAATAAATTTTTCAGTATTATGTTCAGCTGGCTTTTGGGCCAGCGGCTCAAAGATACGCTCTGCGGCACCAAGGTGCTCTTTAAATTAGATTATGAAAAAATTGCTGATGGCAGAAAATATTTCGGCGATTTCGATCCGTTTGGTGACTTTGATTTGCTTTTTGGCGCCGCCAAACTCAATCTGAAAATTGTGGAGATTCCCATTCGCTATCAAGCGCGCACGTACGGTTCGACACAAATTCAGCGCTGGCGCCACGGCTGGCTTCTGCTCAAGATGACATTTTTTGCAATGCGGAAGATCAAGTTTATTTGATCTCATGAGCGAAGTTGCCAAACACTTCGATGCGGTTGCGCCAACCTATGATACATGGAAGAAGCGAAATCATTATTATTACGAGAATCTCAAAGTTTTTTTTCAGGGGTTTGTCCCGCGCGGCGGGCTTGTTTTTGATTTTGGTTGCGGGACGGGGGAAATTCTTGCTTCACTCGAGCCGCACGAGGGGATTGGAATGGATATCAGCCCTGAAATGGTTAAGATTGCGCGCGTAAAATTTAGTTCTCAAAAGAACCTATATTTTACTGACTCGCAGGAAGACCCGCGCATTTCAAGCACTTCTTTTGAATATATTATTTGTGCCGATGTGATCGAGCACTTGGAAGACATTGACAGCGCTTTGCAATTTCTTCGGCGGGTATCCGGCCGCAACACGCGCGTGATTATTTCTATGGCGACCGCACTTTGGGAGCCAATTCTGATGGTTCTCGAAAAGTTACGTATGAAGATGCCGGAAGGTCCGCATAACCGCATCTCGTTTCGTACGCTTCGAAGAAAACTGGAACTGGCGGGGTTTTTGGTGGAGGAATCGGGCACGAGGTTGTTGGTGCCGACCGACAAGATTCCATTTGCCGATGCGGTCAATGCGCGGTTTTATAAGTTTCCGCTCCTTCGAAAACTTGGCCTTGTGGGATATATTGTTGCGCGTCCGCTATTTCGTTAAGATCGGAGTGATGAGAAAAATCCGAGACATTGGCGCGTCGCTTTTATGGAATATAGGTATGGGACCGCTCGCGCGCGCGCTTCGAGAGCCGCGGGAGCTTGCTCTTGCATATCACGCTATTGGAAAAGTGGAGGGGAGTTTCGCTCACGTCACTATATCGTTTGAGGCGCTGAAAGAGCATATTTCATATCTTAGAAATCGCGGATATGTTTTTCGTCAATTTCGTGATGCGCCCGTTTCGGGCGGAAAAAATGCGTATATTTATTTTGATGACGGTTTTCGGTCGGTCCGCGAGGTTGTGTACCCGTATTTTAAAAATGAGCGTATCCCGGCGACGCTTTTTATTACAACCGATTTTATCAACCAGAAAAAAGCGCAAGAAGTCTATCTCACGTGGGATGAAGTACGCGGGATGATTGATGTTTTTGAAATCGGCTCGCATGGCGCGCGCCATGTCAAATTAAACAAGATTGATGTCGGGGAAGCGGAGGCCGATATGAAACGCTCCCGCGAAGAAATCGAGTCGCACATGGGCGCACCCGTCCAGTCGTTCTCGTATCCAAAAGGGAGAAGTTCGCCCGAACTTGAGCGGGCAGCCGCGCGCGCGGGGTACCAAATAACTACGGCGCACCCGCGGTTCCATAAAGTCCGGCCAGATCCGGACGATACGATGAGCATTTTTTTGTGGAAAATTATTCTGCCATGATTTTTGAGCAAAAAAAATTTTTCTTCAAAACAATCCGTATCATTCTTGATAACGAGGCCTTGAAACGCGCACTTCAAGCAAGGGGCCATTCGTATATAACTGGCCTGTCCTATAACAATTTTCCGGCAGGCTCCGAAGTGCGCATAAAATCAAAGAAGACAACGGTGATCAAACTCGGTGACGATTATTTTAAGAGGTTTAACGATACAACGCGCAATGAGATTCGGAGGACAGAAAAAGTTTCTGACCTTTCGTTTCAAATTCCTGATGCAAACCGCGATGCTGTTTACCGACTCTATCGCGCTTTTGAGTCGGAGGGAAATCGTATTGTCCGACCTGCGGAATATTTTTACCAGAGTGTTTTTTTCGGGGCTTACTTGGGCAGCGAGCTCATGGCGGCAATTCTTTGTTACGACGCGTATCCTTATATGCGGGCGCACGCTATCGTATCATCTTTGTCGGAGAACCCTCTACACCGGAAGTGGAAAAGTTTTGTCTTGCGGCGCCTTGTTTTTGAAATATGCAATTATGGTAAAGAAAGGGATTATCTTTGGTTTGATTTGGGCGGTGTCAACCTATCGGACGAAGAAAAAGCCGGCATTACCGCCTTCAAGCTTGGTTTTGGCGGGCGCATGATAAGTGAGTATACCTATACTTACAAAAGTCCGTTTTTGCGGTTCTTAAAAATATTGAATTTCTAAAACCACTGGCCACGCGACTGTTTTTGGTAATGGCCCAAAAACTCTTTTTGGCGTTTGATTGCTTGCCACCACTCTTTGTTTGTTTGGTACCAGTTGATGACGTTTCTCATACTTGATTTGAGCGTGTAGCGGGGGCGCCAGTTGAGCTCTTTTTTAAGTTTTTGAGAGGCGATCGCGTATCGTATGTCCGCTCCCGGGCGGTCGTTGATGTGCTGTTTGTATTCGTTGATGTTTTTACCAAGATGTTCTGCAATCATGGTGAGGATCTGGAGATTTGTTTTCTCTTCTCCAGAAACATTGTATGTGGCAAACAGGGGGGCGCGTTGCATGATAAGTTCAATGGCATTGCAGAAGTCTTGAACGTGCAGCCAACTTCGCACGTGCGTGCCCGCTCCGTGTACGGGAATTTTTCGGCTCGCGAGAAGGTTCGTGATCGCAAGCGGTATTAATTTTTCTGGGTATTGAAACGGACCGTAATTGTTTGAGCCGCGCACAATAATTGCCGGTATCTTATGTGTACGGATAAAAGATTGTACAAGCACATCCGCGGCGGCTTTCGAGGCCGAATAGGGATTGGAGGGCCGGATAGGTGAGCGTTCCGTCGAGCGCCCGCGCGCTACATCGCCATAGATCTCATCGGTCGAGATGTGTATAAAGCGCGGAGTACGAAAATCACGAACTGCTTCAATGATGGTTCGCGTTCCTTCAACATTTGTGCGTATGAAGTCGCTGACGTTAATGATAGACCGGTCAACGTGGGTTTCTGCGGCGAAGTGAACAACAGTTGAAAAGCCGTTGTTTTTAAACAGTCGGTCAAGGGCGGGGCGGTTGCAAATATCACCATGGACAAATTTATACCGTGGTGACCGTTCAATATCACGAAGGTTTTGTGGGTTTCCAGCGTAGGTAAGGAGATCCAAGTTTACCACTTGATACTGTGGTTGCGTTTGAATAACATGCCGGACAAAGTTTGAACCAATGAACCCGCTCCCGCCGGTAACGAGAATATTATAAGGACGGTTTTTTGTAATCATGTGTTTTCAGATAATTTTCGAAAATTTCCTTGATATAATCAACATCTTTTTCTGTAAGTCCGTGGTGACAGCCAATAAGAAAACCATTTCGCATGATTGAATCAGCAACAGGATATCCTTTACGCATGCGACGCGCGCGAATGTCATGAAATGCTGGCTGCCGCAGGGCGTTGCCGGTAAATATTGGGCGCGTTTGAATATTATGCCGCTCGAGATAATACGTAAGTTCTTTGCGTGAGAAACCAGCCGTGGTGCGGATAGTGAGGGGAAAAGCAAGCCATGCAGCTTCCGCTCGGGGGTGCTGCTTGGGAAGGATAAAAAGGTCTTCGTATTTTTGGAAAAAGTTTAGGAGAGATGAAAAATTTTTCTGGCGTTTTTTGAAAAAGTCAGTAAAACGCTTAAGTTGCTCAAGACCGAATGCCGCGTGTATTTCCGAGGGCTGGAAGTTATAACCTATTTCACTGAAAATAAATTTTGCGTCGTAGTGATTCCTCTCAATTTTGCCCGCCCATCGCTTTCGCAGGTTTTCCGATTTCTCGTGTGGACCAAAAAGGGTAGACTCTCTTCCCCAGTTGCTCTTTAACAATGCGCGGCGCGAAAGATCATTGTCGTGGAAACAAGCCATGCCGCCGCCAGCAGCGGCGGTAATGATGTGTGACGCGTAGAAACTCGTTGTTGAAATGTCAGAATATGCGCCAGTCGGTTTACCGGCAAAGCGCGCGCCCAGCGTGTCACAAGAGTCTTCAATAAAGCGAAGTTTGTGTTTATGAGCAATGTCGCGCAGACGCTCAAGATCGGGGATACCTCCCATGAGCGAAGGGATAAAGAGAGCTTTGGTTCGAGGCGAAAGAAGTTTCTCGACATGGTCAATATTTATAGTGTAGGTGCCATTCTCTGAATCAGCGAATACCGGCATAAGGTTCTTTTGGATTATGGGGGCAAGGGTAGTTGAAAAGGTAAGGGCGGGTGTAATGACTTCGGATCCTTTTGGCAAATCGAGCACATCGATTGCAATAAGGTTTGCCGAAGAACCAGAATTTGTCATAACTCCGTATTTTTTCCCAAAAAGGCGCGCGATATTCTTTTCAAATCGCTGGACCAAAGGGCCAGCGACAAGTTTCATTGGATCGGCAAGGACGCGATTGACGGCGCGTATCTCCGGTGTTCCGTATATCGTAGCCGCATATGCAATACGCTTCATACGCAGATTTTACTGGAAAATTATTTTTTTTCAACTGATTGAGCGCCCGCCGTCAATCGTTATTATTGAGCCAACGATATTGTGATTTCGTTTCTCAATGAGCACCGAAATCATTTCTGCGATCTCCCGGGGGGTCGTAAGCGTATGAGAGGGGGTGTGTTGGATTGCCGCTTCGAGAGAATCTTTTCGTTCTAAAAGCATGTTGGTTGCCACGGGGCCGGGGACGAGCGTATTGATAGAAAGAAGCCCTTCTTGAGCGTAAACGAGCGCTTGCGCCGTTCCAAGCCGATGGAGTGCCGATTTTGACGCGGCATAAAGCGGTGATCTGGTAACTCCATGAAGTGCTGCGGCGCTTCCCATATTGATCACCGCGCCTCTTCCAGAAAATGAATGCGCCCGGCGATAAGCGGCAAATGAATTTGTCATGTAATAGGGGCCGAGGATGTTGGTACGAAGCAATTCTTCTCCGCGGTCATCTCCATATATGCCGGCGTTGTTGACGAGCGCAATAATTTCTTCGGCGGCCTCATGCCCGATGTTCTTAAAAAATTGCTCTACGTCTTTTAACTTGCCCACATCGCACCGGTGGAAACGGACCATGTTATGCATTTCTTTTGGTTCATGGGAGTGCCCGATTACATATACGAGAAATCCCTTCGCGCACAACTCTTGCACAATTGATGAGCCAATACCTCCAGTTCCTCCTGTGACAATGACTGATTGCATATTATTTTTTTATGGGAGCAAAACGATATTTTACCGCCGCTTTCAAAAGACGAAATGCGTGGTGCCAGCGTATTTTTTTTCCTTCTTCAAAGCTTCGCGCGCGGTAAGTGATAGGTATTTCGACAATGCGAAGACCGGCTCGTTTTGCTTTGGCGGTAAGCTCGGATTCGATCTCAAAATGTACTGACTCAAGTGAGATGCGGTCAAAAATGTTTTTGCGGAATGTTTTTGATGCGGTGAGTATATCTGAAAGGCGCGTCCCGACTATGCGGTTAATAAGCCAGTTGACCATGAGCCCGCCCCAGAGATACGTTTGGTAACGATATTTGCTTTTTTTGAATCCCAAAATGCGCGAACCGTATACTATGTCTGCTCTGCCATCCAAAATCGGTTTTAACAAAAGCGGAAAATCTTCCGGTTGATATTCGGTATCTGCATCTTGGCGAATAATGATGTCGCCGTTTGATGCGGCTATCCCGTCGCGCCATGCGGCGCCAACGCCCTGGTTTTTTTCATGGAGCACAATTTTTTTTCCGGGAGTTGCGCCGAGCTCTTTGATGATTTCTCGCGTGCCGTCCTTGGAAAAATCGTCCACTAAAATAATTTCCTTTTCGAATCCGAGCGTGTCAGCTTTTTGGGTGCGCTCTACTATTTCGCGGATGGTCTTTTTCTCATTGTATGCAGGTATGACGATGGAGATTTTCATGAACTTTTTTAGTATATCAAAAAATATGCTTTTGACAATTTTTTACTTGCCTTAATAAAAAACGGGCGGAACCGTTGTGGTCCCGCCGCAGGGAGTCAATCCGCATTGCTGGTGACGAACTGTCCGTTGTCGTCGAAGATGATCCAGTGAGTGTGTTGCTTGCGAATGAACTCGAGTGCTGCATCAAGGGTCCGGAACTCTTCCCCGTATGTCTCCCCGTATATTGTTGATACCTCCCACGAGTTGGATGGGATGAAGGTGTCGCTTGTGCAGAACCACCGT
>Ga0209541_10003238_pt1 | contig 30106 bp, 47 predicted proteins | sample RifCSPlowO2_01_FD_184027 | JGI IMG/M metagenome (GOLD analysis project Ga0209541, IMG submission 184027) | Groundwater microbial communities from Rifle, Colorado - Rifle CSP2_plank lowO2_0.1 (SPAdes) (version 2) | ecosystem: Environmental > Aquatic > Deep subsurface > Groundwater | place... | reverse complement strand
ACAGCTTACACAAATATTTTTATTCCTTGAGGCTGCCCCATTTGACCGCTCTGGCATCCCCGCTTACTGAATAGACGGTTTTTATGCTTTAAAAAATTATTTAAACTGATGTTTTTTAATATTCCTATGCAAGTCAAAAAAGTACTATTATGCGAAGGAAACTGGTATTTCTGGAATAAAGGAGATTTTCATTCAAATTTTGGTATTCTCATGGAAAAAGACATTCTAAAAGGGGGCTTAATAAAATCAAATCTAAGCAAGGAATTCAAGGTTTTTGATGCTAATTTCTTCGATAAAATGCAGAAAATTAAACGTTTACCCCAAGCTATAATGGAAAAAGATATTGCTAGTATTTTAATCTACGCAGATATTAATAAAAAATCAGTAGTTTTAGAAGCAGGAACAGGATCAGGAAAATTATGCTCTTATTTAGCAAGATATGCAAAAAAAGTTTTTAGTTTTGAAATTAATGAACAATTTATGGAAGTTGCAAAAGAAAATTTTAAAGATTTAAACTTAAAAAATATAGAAATTAAAAAAGGAAATATTTACGAAAAAATTGATTTAAAAGAAAAAGTTGATGCCGTCTGTTTAGATCTTCCAGAACCATGGAAAGCCTTGAAAAATGTTGAAAATAATCTGAAACCAGGTGGAATTTTTGTTTCATATCTTCCAACAATTCTGCAAGTCATTCAACTATTCAAAGAATCCCATGATTTCCCTTTACAATTTATTAAGTGTATTGAAAATTCAGAAAGATCCTGGATAGTAGAAGAGCAAAGAGTAAGGCCAGAAAATAAAACACAATTTACAGCTTTTTTAGTCTTTTTTAGGAGATATTAAAAAATTCGGATTAATCTGTAAACCTCATCCTCTAACCCACTTTCAGCGAAAACGTTTATAGATAAATTTGGTAATTTTAAATCCACTTCCTCTCTTTTTTTATATTCCTCATAATAAAATTTTAATAAACCTGTAACATCTTTATCATTACTAATAATATTCACTTTTCTTTTAAATGCATAAGCAATTGCCCCAGCCACAATATTCTCATCAGCCCTATAATCTATTTTTAATTTTCCATTCCTTTTTCTTTTCAAGGGTTTTTTAATTTTATCAGAATATTTTATCAAAAAATCAAACACATCCATAAAAATTTTCATTTGAGCATTATCCAATTGATTAACTATATCCCTTTGATGAACGAGTGCAACTAATTTACTCATTTGGGTTTTCAATTTTAATAAAATTTCTAAATTTAATTTACTTTCTTTATCTGAATCCCAATATTCTCTGTTATACACCTTATTAATTCTTTTATAATGATCCTTTATAGAGTTAAATGCATCGTTAATTTCATTATTTACCCCATCAACAAAAATAACATTATGTATAGCAAAAGTATTTAGCAGATTTTCTAGATAAATAATATAATTATTAATATGATCTAAAGGTAAACTTTGTGCTCGTTTACATTTTGAAAGTGAATGCATAATATTTTCAAATTCATCTGGTTGATAATAGGTTACATTTGTGTCTATAATAGTAGGATTTAGTTTTAATATATCTTCAATCCTTATAGATTTAGCTTTTCTAACAGTTGTACCAAACTGAGGATAATCTATAGTTTTAAATGGAATACCTTTTTTATCTCTAATTAATACATTAAAATTTTCTAAACCCATAAATCCCCTCTAACAATAATGTTTATAAAATTTTTCCTTATTCCAAAGATAATGGTATTAAACAAGTTACATTTTTTGCTTGATTGAAAAGCTTTAAAAAGTTCCAAGGTGACAGTTTTTCTATGCGGGGGTGTCTGAGTCCGGAAAAAGAGCAGGAGAGCCCTTCTTTTAAAAAAGAAGCCCTCTGGGAAGAAAAAGGCTCTGCTAAACTTAAGTACGGATAAAGAAATCCTGTGGCTTAGTGCCTACGCAGGTTCAAAAATCAGAACTGAGGTTTGATACCTCCTGATTCGAAATTCCTGTCCCCCGCACTATTAATTTTAAATAAACTAAAAACTTTTAAAGCGGTAAAGATTAAATTATTTTATTGCCCTAGTGGCTCAGGGGTAGAGCATTACCTTGGTAATCTTTTCAAAAAGGTAAAGGTCGGGAGTTCGATTCTCCCCTAGGGCTTTAGGTTAAATTTATATATCTCTTTTAATAAAGAAAATTTAATGAAAAAAGAAAAATTAAAAGAAGCATATGAAATTTTAAGAAAAAAGTATAATTTACCTAATTTTGATGATTTAAACAATGAATTTGAAATTTCTTCTATTAAAAAACCTTCAATTGAATTTTTATTAAGGATAATAAGAAGAAGAATAACAGATAAATTAGCAATGTTCTGTAATATTCTACAATCTTTAATAATGCCCAATACAGGTTCTGCAGTAAACTTGCATGAAATAAAATTTTTTACAGAAGATGATAGAGTGAAAATAGAAAAATTATTATCTGATATGATGTACTTGGAGAGGAAATCATTATTATTGGATATAAACTCAGAGGAAAAGGTCGAGGCTGAATTCTTGAAAACAGCTATGGGGTACTGGCCAGGGTTTTCTTTAGAAATGATGAGGATTGTAGATAAGATGAGTTCTGGCTGGAAAACTGAGGAAAAGATAGATAAAACACAATATTTTGGATAAAACTATTAAAAATAAATATAAATAGCTAAATATAATAGATGAATATGAAAAATAGAGGGCAAGTTTATATTTTGGGAGCAGTAATTGTTGGTATATCAATATTTTTGATTTTTGCCACTTTAAACATAGTTGAACAAAGCAGTTTAAATAAAAAATTTCAAAGATTAAACGAGAATTTTGAAAGAGAGGCTGAGAAATTCATAAATTCTTACGTAATCAATCCTGACCCAGAAAAAGCTGAATTATCCGGTAGTTTTGCAGACTTTACAAGAGATTTTAGCAGTTATGCCAGACAAATAAACCCTGAATTTGGGATAATTACTACTATAAGTTATATAAATAAAGATGGTAATCTGGTAATGGTAATTATTAATATGCTTGATATCTTTATTTTTATAACTGATAAATTTCATGAGAGTGTTATTACGCCTAACATTCAAAGGGAAAGCGATGTTAATTTGATTGAAGGATGTGCAGCAAATATAGGGGCGGAGATAATGGCAGTTGGTGTAGGTGGAGATTTCGCTACATCTTCATTAAATCAAGATTGTATATACGAAAGAGAAGTCCAGCTGAATAGAAAAATATTATTTCTTATAGGGGATGTTTGGTATTCGTATAAAGTACCATCAGAAAACAAACCAGGGCTAATAGTAGTTTCTAAGTCGGATGAAAGAACACAAACACAAATATTTTCAAATCAAAAGCAGACTGATGTGATAGATAATTCAAAAGATAAAAAACCTACATGCACAAGATTCTGCAATTTAAATGCAAATAATGAAAATGATTGTAAACCTGGAGCAAATTTGGATAAAATAAAAAATAAATGCTGTACATTTTTTGATAGTGAAGAAGAAAGAAAATACTGCAGCGGTCCAAATAGTCCTTGTTGTAAAGTAGACTGTAAAATATTTAAAAACAAAGATACTTGTGAATTACAAAACAATGAAGAGAATGCAATGTGCTGCTTTACTGTAAGAAACAGATGCGAGAACAGTGTTTATGATTCAAGTTTAGGGAGATCCAAATGCGAATGATTGAAAGAAGTAAAAAAGGAGATGCGACAATTTTAGCTTATGTTTTACTTATAACAGTTACAATTGTATTAGCAGTTCTAGTTACTGTTTATATGAGGGGGAAGGCGAAGGCACAAAGTGAATATATAAGTGAAATAGTCGGAACAAAATTAGAATGTGATGCTGTTGCAATAAACAGTTATATTGAAAGCAATACTTTATACATTACAAATGTTGGTTCTAAAACTATAGATGCAGAGATAAGATATCAAACAAATGAGCAAAATAATCCTTTTACAAGCAGAATAATAGACGATATTACACCTAAACCTTTTGGGGCTATTCAAGGGGATTTTAAAAAAAGTACTTCTGTGACGAATAGAGCAGGGAAGGTTGAAGTAATACCTAAGGTTATGGTAGGGAATAAAAAACTAGCATGTGTTGATAAAAAAGCTGTTGTTAGTTAATCTGACTTAACAAAGGGAATTCCTTCCCAGTCTTTTACTTTTCTAATTTTTAAATTTTTTTTCCATACTGCTCCTAATAAAGAAGAATCAACATTTAAATCTTTATATAAACCAATTAAAGCAACAATGTCTTTAGGGAAGCATTTTGAACCAAAACCTCTTTCTTGGGTTACATCAAAGTGCGTATTACCCATTCTTTTATCTGCTACCAACATTTTTTTAACATCTTCATAATTTATGTTTAATTTTTGACATAGATCATAGATTTCATTTGCAAAGATAACTTTAGTGGCTAGAAAGCAATTTGCCATGTATTTTACTGTTTCTGCTGTTGTTGGATCTGTTTCAAATATTGTAACATTAGGAAATTTTTTTTTAAATATATCTAAAACTTTCTTTTTAACATTTAGATCCTCTGCGCCAATAATAATTCTATCTGGGTTAATTGCATCGTATAAATAATTAGCCTCTCTTAGAAACTCTGGGGAGAAGCAGAACTTTGTGTTAGGATATAATCTTGAATAGGATTTTGTTGTTCCTGGAATTATAGTTGATTTAAGAATTATAATTTTGTCTGTGTTGTTTGTGAATTTAGTAATTTCCTTTAAATTTTCGTCTATAATCGAAAGATCTATTTTGTCATTTTTAAAAGGAGTTGGGAGACAAATAAAGATAAATTCTGATTTTTCAACAACTTCTTTTAATGGCATTGAAGGTTTAAATTTATCATAGAATAAGATACTATTTTGATCTTTAAAAGCATGTTCTATAGCTTGACCTACAATCCCATAACCTATAATTCCTATATTTGTCATGAAAGAGACCTTTAAAAAGGATATATAAATTTTCTGTAGTGTTAGTGATGTATATGTTAATGTATCTTAAAGAAGTTTTAAAGATAGTAATCACTGTTTAATAGTTAATTTTAGAAAGGTTTAAATAGGATTAAATTTTATTAAATATTTTATGGATAAGTTAAAATCCTTTAGTGAAGAAGAAAGAAAAGTATTAAGAGAAAATCTTGAAAATTTGCTTATTGCGCCTAACGGGACTAATTTGATAAGTGGTTTTAATTGTTATGAAGAATTAGTTCGTAAAGATGGGATTGTTATAAGTTTGAGCTACCAACATAGATTTGCTGACCATATAGAGGCTATACTTAAGGATATAAAAAATGATTCTAATATTTCCCAAGTTTTATCAGAGGAAAGATTAAATGAACTAAAATTGAAAAGGAACAAGAGAGCATTGTATCGTTGGGACAATAAATGGCCGATACCGAAAAATGAAGAAGGAAAAGTTCAAGAAAACCTAGATTTTATAGACTTAAAAACAGGTTTATTGATAGAAAAAAGAGAATTAGATAATGTTTTCACGCTTGAAGAATTAAATGGAGGATATAGGCCTTCGTCTATGGCTATGGCTTTACGAGAAAATGATGGACTAGAACTAAATTTAAACATTAAAACAAGAGAAGAAGCACAAAGAATAATTGATTTATTTAGAAGGAAAGCCTTTCGAATGAAAGTAGATAGTAGTGGGTTAATTATCTTTAAAGAAGGAAGAATGGAAAATGTGACTTGTGAGATTTGGCCACTTTCTGATGTTATTCCCTGCATTATTTTGGGTAGGTCTATAGTAGATTTCCTATCAAATAAACCATTAGATTTTACGAGATCAAATAAAATTTCTATAATTAAAGATGCTAATGAAGTCAGTTTTATCATACATAAAAATTACTTTTTACTAAGGGAAAGTCTAGCTTATTGCAATTTACAGAAGAGTTTTAATGTTGATGATCTAGAAGTTTATGTAAATAATGCTTTTGTTTACAATTATATCGATAAATAAGGAAAAGCTTAAATATATTGTTATGTATATAAGAAAGATGGAAATAAAATATGGTATGAGAAATTTGCGACCAGATTCTCCTAGAGACGAATGCGAAGTTGCTTATATTTTAGGTAGGTTAGAAGAAAAAGAATCGCAACTTGGGGGGGTTGAAGAAGCTGTATTAACTTTTGAGCATCATCATTCTGGTGGGCCTCAATTTAACGTAAGGTCAAAAACAGAAGCAGAATGGATGAAAAGGGAGGGTATTACTGGACCCAAAATTTGGTGTTATTGGACAAAGGAGAACATATTTAATATTGCAGCAAAACAATTTCCAAATTATTCTAATTTTGCATTAGTCTAATTATTTTTAAGAATACAGACTGATTTAATTTTATGTTGCGAAACTCTCTTTAAATTTTTTTATTCTTATTGTCCAATGAGTAGTTCACAAATATTTAAATACACTAAAATAAAGATATTATTATGTTTGATAAAATTATAAGCAAATATGAAGATTACTTTTATTTTATTTTCAGGATATTTGTTGGACTCTTATTTTTTCAGCATGGAGCTCAGAAATTATTCGGATGGTTTGAAAAAGATCCTGTAGCTTTGTTTAGCTTATTGGGTTTAGCTGGAATTATAGAATTTTTTGGTGGAATTGCAATCTTTTTTGGTTTATTTACAAGATTTGTAGCTTTAATTAGTGCTATAGAAATGCTTGTGGCTTATTTTTATATACATGTCCCAATGGGCTTTATTCCAATTATAAATAAAGGAGAATTGGCATTATTATACTTTGCTGCTTTTTTGGTGTTATTTATTAAAGGAAGCAAGAAATTTAGTTTAGAAAAGCGGATATTTAAAAGGGAATTTTAGAGGCGAAGGGTTTATAAATATTATTTAAAGGGTATAAACTATGGAATTGAAGCTTCTTGAAGAAGGAAAAGATCAGATTAAATTTGCAATAAAAGATGTAGATCCTGTATTTGTAAACACATTAAGAAGGGCTGTAATTGGTGAGGTACCTGTTATGGCTATTGATGAATGTAGAATTAAAGAGAATTCTTCAGCTTTGTATGATGAGGTTTTAGCACATAGATTAGGATTAATACCCTTAAAGACCGATTTAAAATCTTATGAATTACCAAAAAAATGTAAATGTAAAGGCAAAGGATGCTCAATATGCCAGTTAAAATTAACATTGAAGGCATCTGGTCCTTGCAATGTTTATGCAGAAGATTTGAAAAGTTCTGATCCTAAAATTAAACCTGTACACCCTAAGATGTTAATAGCAAAGTTACTTAAGAACCAGGAAATAGAATTAGAGGCAATTGCTGTTTTGGGAAAGGGAAAGAAACATGTAAAATTTTCTCCAGGAATATTTTATTATCAAGGCTACCCTCAAATTAAAATTAAATCTGAAAAGGATGCTACTGAATATGCAAATGTTTGTCCGACTGGTGCTTTAAAAATGGAAGAAAGTAAATTAAAAGTTACTGAAGAAAAATGTATTTTGTGCAATGCTTGTGTTGAAGTTTCGCCTAATGTAGAAGTTAAAAGCTCTAATACGGATTTTATAGCCACAATAGAACCGTTTGGTCAATTAAGCGTCAAGGAAATGGTTACAACTGCCTGTGATGTTTTAGTTAGAAAGTTTAAGAAATTTGATAAATTAATAGATTAGAAAATTTTAAATAGAGAGTTAAATTATAAATTAAAATGAAAAGGGTGATTTTGTTAATAGTTTTATTTTTGATATTAAATTCTATAATTTCTTTAGCTGAATTAAGTGAAATCGAATTGAATGAAATTAAAAATAAAATAAATGAAAAAAGAGATAAGATTCCTTTTTCGATTATAACGCTGTATGGTGATGTAACCTCAATTATAACAATAGATGGCATTGATTATAGTGCAATCTCCAAGAATGGTGAATTAATTGTTTTAAAGAAGGGAAAACCTGAAAACCCAACAATGGAGATTTTAATTTCTGAGCAAATATTAAGGGACATATTAAACAAAAAGAAAACTATAGGGGAAGCTTTAGAAACAAACCAGATTGTATATAGACCTGTAACCTTCAAAAGCAAAACAGTTTATGGAATTGCTAGATTAGGGAATTTTATTAATAGAGTATTAGGTTTGTAAAATGGTTATTTAGCTATTCTCTTTCTCTTTTCTTTTTTCATTCTTTTACGCTGCCATTTCCATCTCATCTGGCCTTTTTTCTTCCATCTTCTTGAACTTCTTTTCATGGGTTGTTTAAAACACCAAAATCTATATAAATGTATGCTACAACTATGGAATAAATGCAAAAAAGGTGTTAAATGGTAAACAGATGCGCTAAGTGCGATCAAATTTTAAATGTTTTAGAGACTGGAATAGAGTATGCTTTAGGGAATCAAACATTATTCCTTTGTAGAGCATGTAATAATGACTTTGAAGCTAAAAAGAAGGCTGAGATTTATAAGGAAAGCAAAGTAAGTAAATTTGAGTATAAGGTTGTTAGATTGCAAGGTGAAGATTTAAATAAAGAACAGTTAGAAAGTGAACTAAATTTTAATGGGCAGAATTCATGGGAGTTGGTTTCAGTATTACCAGTAAAAAATTTAAGCCAAAGTTCTGCTTTAGTTATTTTTAAAAGAAATTTGAATGAATTAAGAAGAGTTTAATATTATCAAGGTTTTTCAGAAGTTAAATTTTGAAAAGATGGAAGTTTTATATAAGAATAAGGCATTTATGTATTATTTTAACATCCTCGGCTAAAGCCTGCGGTCTTTTAATGATAAGGTTAGAAAAATTTGAATTATTACTTTATTTTTGACATTTATTGTCTTTATTAAAAGCTATAATTAATCCTTTATATAGTTTATATTTTCCTTCATAAATCTCTTGAATTCGTTGCAGAAAATGATCAATTGGACGATAACTGAAAGATGTGTCCTCTTCATTTAATTTTTGTGCCAAAACCTCAGGTAAAATCATATAATTAATATGCGTAGTCCTTAACCCCTTAGCAACAGTAAACCCAATAACCCAGTTAGGATGTTTAAGGAGTTGATCTCTACAATAAATAATGTTTTCTAAATGAGCCAATTCCGAGATGGTTGGTACTGGTAAATCTATCTGCACTACATTCTCCAATTCTTCTTCCAAAACAAAACCATTTGTCATCTTTAGTTAATATATTAAATAAGTTTATAATCTTTACGCATCAATATAATTAGATACAGCTAACCTCAACACATATCTTTTGTTTACTTTAAATGGTATGTCTAACGTCTGTAAATTTTCTTTTAAATACTTGGCTTTTTTTCTTACTAAAGTACTGAAGTTTACAGGTTTTTCTCCTATAATTTCAGCGATATTAAATTGTTTTACTGTAAGAAAGTCAATAAAATCTTTTGGTTTCTTTACTTTGGTTGAGAAAAATAGCATAGGGACGTACCATGCATCGAAAATTGCATCTTTATTTTTAAATTTAGTACTATTCCCTTTTCGGTCTAAATTATATTTGGGGGCATATTTCTTAAAAACATTTACTATATTACGTAAATCAATTTCATTAGATAATCTGATCAATAGATTGTATTGCAAAGATTCTCCAATAACAACCTCGAGTTTCTTTGCGTCGTCTCTTGATAACTCGTCTCCTTCTAAGGTAAAATAACGCATATCTTGTGGATCGTCCCAATTAGGTACTGTTAAATAATCAGCTTCTCTTTGTAAAATCTCACTTCTATTTATTACTCTGCCATTTGTAAAAACTATTTTTTCCAAGGAACACTCCCTACTTAATATATCTGAAAGTTCTCTAAGATGTCTATCGTTTGGTTTCAAATTAGCATGAAGATAACTTAATATAAATTCTGCATTTTCAAATGGATACTCTTTCATGTGTATATTGTAGCCGGTAATCATACGCTCTTTTATAAATGGAAAGTATGTATTCCTTATTCTTCGAAGATCTTTTTCATTCGATTTTACAAATTCCTCAAAGTGTGTTTTATTCATAAAGTTAATAAAATTCTAAGCTATTTAACCTTTTCTATTTTTAACTACTAAAAAGGGATTAAATAATCTTCTAAATCAATAAAATCATAAAAATTCCAATTGTATTCAAAACATAAGAAGCACACAAATAACATATAATATAATTCAAAATATATTAATTGTTGAAAGTGCTGAAGAGATTAAATTACTAAAACCTTCTGAAATGCTATTAAAGAATTTAGGACAAACTAAAATTCAATTAAACGAAAATAATGAAGTTGAATATATAGAAACTAAATTTTTAAAAGAAATTTGAATGAATTAAGAAGAGTTTAATATCAATCTTTCGCATTCTTCTTCTATTAATCTTAAAGAATATTTAATCTTAGCAAAATACTCTTTTGTTTCTTTAAGTTCTTGTTCTTTTTCTATAACAGTTTGATTAAGTTTTACAGTTTCTTTTTGGATTGGGTCTATTAAAGTCTCATTATTTGTAAGCAAAACATTTTGGAATTCATTTAAAGCTTTTTTAAAATCTTCTCTTACTTCTCTTACATTATTTTTCTTTCTGTCTATTCTGTTTTCTTCTGTATTTAATAAATCATTATAGTATTTGATTAAATTGCCGCATTCTTCAACATTAAATTCACTAAAATTGTAAACCCCATAAAAACCACTATATCTTGATTGGGATATTGTTTTATTTAATTGCGTTAGATTTATTTCTGTAACATTTTTGATAGTTTCATTTTTAGTTTCTTCAATGGGAACTTCCTTAACAAATATATTACAACTTGTCAAAATTAATAATAGTAATATGATATATAGTTTCATGAATATAGATTGTAGAAGAAGGATTTATAAGATTTTTTATTTTAATTTTAACTCTAGTTCTTTTAAATTATGAACTGATTCTACATCAGATATATCCTCTTTATCTTCAAAATTTGCAAATATTGCTCTTATGTTATGTTGTTTACAATAATCAAAGCTATCTTTTCTATCCCCACCAATATAGATGAAGGGCTTGCCGTAGATTCTTATGAACCTGTCAAAAACTAAGGTTTTATCGTCTTTTTCATCTGGTCTTGACGGCTCTATAATATCAAATAAATCTTCTAAATTTAAAATTTTTAATATTCTATTTATAGCTTCTTCTGTGTTTGTTGTTATTAATGCTAATTCATATTTGGCTTTTAATTCTTTAAAAAATTCGATTACTTCATTGTTTCTAACTCTTGGGTTTTGTTGAATATACTGACAAACTGAATTGAAAAAGGAATTTCTGGCTTCTTTTGTTCTTTGTGAGTCTGATAATGTTGGATAAAGCCTTTTCATTACTTCCTCTACGCCTTTAAAATAATTTTCTTTATAAGCCCAGTCATTAATTAATGGATCATTTAGTTCTTTAGATGCTTTTTGAAACCACAAAATATGTGCTTTTTTCCATGGATCCGACTTTATATATAATCCTGAGAATGTTGTAGCTATTATTGGTTTTGTCATACTTTTATTGTAGTTTAGCTAGTATTTAAAGGTTATTTGAAAGCAATTATCTGGAAGCCATATTTTTCAATATCTTCTTTTTGCCAAAATTTAACATCTTTGGTTTTAATAACATAAGTCACTTCTTTTTCAATAACTCTTCCAGTATACTCTTTTGTTTTAGGATTCCACTCTTTTAAGACCAAGATGTCTCCTGGCTTGCATTCGAAATCAGCTAATCTTAATTCATATGTTTTAATACCCTCTAGGATATTTTGAAAATATTCTGGCCATATCTTTTTTTCGATTCTCATTTTTCTTTCCTGAAATTTTCTTTTTAAAAAAAAACTTCTGCTCCCGTCGGGATTCGAACCCGAGTCTCAGGATCGAAAATCCCGAATTCTGGACCGGACTAAACTACGGGAGCTTAATCAGGTTTAATTAAATTCTATTTTTAAAGTTAACCAAAGAATGAATGGGCCCACTGTGATTTGAACACAGGACCTTCGGCTTTCTTAGAATATACCGAAAGTGGTCATATAAGACCGATGCTCTAGCCAAGCTGAGCTATGGGCCCTTGAATTAAATTCCTTTTAGAGTTATTTAAATCTATCTTCTTTTTTAAAGAAATCGTCTAAGCAACCATTTGTAAGTTCATTTAATTCTTTTAAAGATTCTTCAAGTCTTTTATTCTGAATATTTCCTGGGTTTCTTAATACAAACAATTCTCTTACGTTTCTTAAATAATCAGCTCCGGCTTGGTTGTAAAATCTATCAAAATAAGGCGCATCTATTATAAGACCGCATTTTTTGCCATAAGTAGCATTAAAAATCTTTAAAATTGACTCTTTTTTTAAACCCAAATAATTGTAATTTTTAACTGCGATAGCTACTATACCTATAATTCTTCTAGATATTTCAAAGTCATTCATATTTGGAAACCCTGGCTATAGATTAATAAATTTTCTGCATTATTAAAAAACTTAAAAGGAAAAACATTTAAATAGATTTTAAAGCATTTTAAGTTATGAAACATACAGGACCAACTAATCCTAAGTTAAAGGCTTTAATTATAGAGCTTCAAAGATTAGGTAGAAAGGAAAATGTCAAATTATGGAAAAGAGTTGCTTTAGATTTAAACAAGCCAACAAGAATTAGAAGAGAAGCTAATTTAGATAAAATAAATAAATATACTAAAGATGATGAAATTGCCTTAATTCCTGGAAAAGTGTTATCGACAGGGGAATTAAAAAAGAAGATTAAAATAGCAGCTTTCAAATTCTCTCAAAGGGCTAAAGAAAAAATAAACAAAGCAGGAAAAGCCTTAACTATAGAACAATTAATGAAGGAAAATCCAAAAGGAAAAAAAGTAAGAATAATAGGTTAAAATGATAATTGATGCAACTGATTTGATTTTAGGAAGAATGGCAGCTTTTGCAGCTAAGCAAGCATTATTGGGAAATGAAGTAAATATAATAAATTGTGAAAGGACAATAATAACTGGCAACAAAGAATTTTTAATTAAGAGGTATACACAAAGAATTCATAGAGGAGAGCCGCATCATGGACCAAATTATCCCAGAAGACCTGATTTATTAATAAGAAGAACAATAAGAGGAATGTTGCCATATAAACAATTTAAAGGTGAAATCGCTTTTAAAAGAATAAAATGTTTTGTAGGATTACCAGAGGGTTTAAAAGAAAAACCAATTAGTATTGAAAGAGCGCATAAGAAAAAACTTAAAAATATGAAATTTGTAACACTTTTAGAGATTTGCAAACATATAGGATACAAGGGATGAAAGTAATAAATACAATAGGGAAAAGGAAGTTAGCAGTTGCAAGAGCTGTTTTAAAACCAGGTAAAGGAATAATTAGAATAAACTCTCAAAATTTAGAAACTTTTTATCCTAAGTTATGCAGGTTAAGAATTTTAGAGCCTTTAATGATTGCTGGTGACAATACAAAAAAAGTAAATGTTAATGTAAAGGTTTATGGTGGGGGAATACAGTCACAAGCTGAAGCAGTTAGACAGGCAATTGCAAGAGCTTTGGTACAGTTTACAAATTCAAAACAATTAAAACAGGAATTTTTGAATTATGATAGACATTTATTAATTTCTGATGTGAGATTTAATGAACCTCATAAAAGCTGCGATTCTAAACCTCGTAGAGCAAGACAGAAAAGCTATAGATGAGACTTAATAAATGGATATATGGTGGTTAAAATGAACTTTATACAATGATTATTATTTATATTAGCTTTAATAAATTTAATTGCTATTTCTGTAAGCATCTATCTAAAGAAAACGAATCTTTCTACTGCATTAGCGATACTGGAAATTGTATTGGTTTATTTCAGTTTAAATGCATAGATTGAGATTAACCTTAAAACAGTTAATTTTAAAAAGTTAATAAAAGCCCATTATATTGATTAAAATGATAATAATGATGAGATGTCCTTCGTGTGGAAAGCCTGTGTCACATTTGTGGGAAGAGTATAAACAAAGAATAGAGAAAGGGGAAGAAGTAGTTAAAGTTTTAGATTCTTTAGGTCTTAAAAGATATTGCTGCAGGGCTTTATTTATGGGGCATGTAGACTTAATAGAGACTGTAGCCAAATTCAAAAAAACTTAAAATGAGCCAAACAAAATATGCTGTTATCGGCGGGATTGCGTTAATAGTAATATTTGGATTTATCTTTTTTTCTACAAGTGATGGAAATATAACATCAGCAACAGTAATAGAGGGCATTCCAAACGGGCCTATTCACTGGCATCCAATTTTAAAGATAATCATCGATGGAAAAAGTATAGAAATTCCTGATGGGGTAGGGGGACATCAACCAATACACACTCATGATAATACTGGAACATTACACATGGAGAGTAATAGACCGACTGCAACAACAGTTGTTTTAGGGTATTTCTTTAAAGTCTGGGATAAAAAGTTTAGTAAAGATTGTATTTTTGATTATTGTACTGATAAAGGAACTTTGAAAATGACTGTTAATGGAAAAGAGAATACTGATTTTGAAAATTATTTTATGAGAGAGGGAGATAATATTGTAATAGAGTACAAGAGCCTTTCTTAAAAAAGAAATCCTCGGGAAAGAAAATAAAATGGTCTTATATCCTAAATCTTCTACAAAAGAAAATGTTGAAACTATTAAAGGAAGTTATAATGAAGGTAAAGAATGGAAATATGATCCTAAAGGTTATTTTTTAATTAAAGTTGATAAAGAAAAAAGATTAATTGAAGCTGGTTATTGCAAAGGAAATAATGTTGTTGAGAAAATTATAACAGGAAAAACTCCTCAAGAGGTTTACTATACAATTTTAAGACTAGGTTTAATTTCTTCATTGCAACATGCCTGTTATTTGGGAAAAGAATTGACTAAGGCTGCTTTTGCAATTAAAAATAATTTAGAGTATATACAAGATGATGAAGGAGTGATTAGTTTTTAAAGATGACTGAAAGATTATTAATTAAGGAATATAGTACTTGGATAATTTTATTGCATGAAAATCAATGTTATTTAGGGAGATGCGTAATAAAATGTAAAAGGAATGTTATCGACTTGTTTGATATAACTAAAGAAGAGGAAGAGGAATTTTTTGAAATTGCTAAAAATTTAAGAGATATTTTAAAACAATTATTTAAGCCTGACTTATTTAATTATGCTTCATTAGGAAATGTTAATCCTCAATTACATATTCACTTTATTCCAAGGTATAAGGAAAAAAGAATATTTGAAGGTTTTGAGTTTTTTGATAAAAGTTGGGGTCAAAATTACGCCCCTTATGAAGATTTTAAGATTTCTCAAGAATTAATGCTTAAAATAAGTGATAAAATTAAAGAAAACCTTGATTCTAGTGTAATAAAACCAAAATAATAAGCTTTTTAAATAGATTTTAGTAGTTTAAAGAGATAAAATGGAGAATAAACAAGATATTAAACAAGCAAATAAACCTGAAGTCAAGGCTAAAGAGGTTAAAATAGAAGATACAAGATGGATTGTTAGGGTTTGTGGCGCAGATATGTTTAGCAATAAGAAGATATTTAATACATTAAGACAGATTAAAGGTGTTAGTTTTCAGATTGCAAATGCTGTTTGTAGCATATTAAACATTGATAAGAATAAATCAGTTGGAGATTTAAATGAAAAAGAAATAAAGGATGTAGAAGAATTAGTTAAAAATCCCCAGGGAAAAATACCGGTTTGGATGTTTAACAGAAGAAAAGATTATGAGACAGGAAAGGATTTACATTTGTATGATGCTGAGGTTAAATTAAGAAAAGATTTTGATATCAAGAGATTAAAGATAATAAAGAGCAGAAAGGGTATAAGACATGCTTTGAATTTACCTGTTAGAGGCCAAAGAACTAAGGCGCACTTCAGACAGGGTCTAGCAATTGGTGTAAGAAAGAGCAAAGTGCAGGCAATACCAGCAGCTGAGAAGAAGGAAGAAAAGAAATAAATGGGAACAGGAAAAAAATTAAAGAAGAAATTTGAAAAACCAGGACACCCATGGGAAAGAGCTAGAATAGAGAAGGAAAGGGTTCTTAAAGAAAATTATGGTATTAGAAGAAAGAGCGAGATATGGAAGATGAGCTCTATACTTAAAAATTTCAAAAGACAAGCTAAGAAGTTAATTGCAATGACTGGCTTACAAGCTGAGAGAGAAAAACAACAGTTAATTTCAAAGTTAAATAGATTGGGTTTAATTGAGAAAGATGCTACTATGGATAATATTTTAAGTATAACTTTAGAAAATTTAATGGATAGAAGATTGCAGAGCAAGATTTTTTTAATGGGATTGGCAAGAACATCCAAACAAGCAAGACAACTAGTAATACATGGGCATGTTAATGTTAATGACGCAGTTATAGATTCACCTTCTTATTTAGTAAAAGTAGGAGATAAAATTTCTTATACAAAAACCTCAAAATTTAATAATCCTGAACATCCTGAAAGAGTAAAAGAGAAGAAAGGAGAAGTAAAAAAAGAAAAAAAAGAAATAATTAAAAATAAAGTTAAAAAAGAAAAAAAAGAGCCTTCAAAAGAAATCTCTGAAAAGAAAGCAGAGGAGAAAAAAAATGAAAAGAAATCAAAATGAGCCAATGACAGGGTTTAGGTGGGGGGTTGCGCATATTTATTCATCCTATAATAATACTATAATTCATATTACGGATTTAACTGGAACAGAGACAATTTCAAAAGGTACTGGTGGAATGGTTGTTAAATCGCATAGATTAGAGAGTTCTCCAACTGCGGCTTTGAATGCAGCAAAATTAGCAGCTGAAGGGGCTAGAGAAAAGGGGATTAATGCTTTGCATATTAAGATAAGAGCGCCTGGGGGGCATAATGGGCCTACATCACCAGGACCTGGAGCGCAAGCAGCTGTTAGAGCTTTATCAAGAATGGGTTTTAGAATTGGAATTATTGAGGAAGTTACTGGATTGCCAACTGATGGATGCAGGATGAAAGGCGGCAAGAGAGGAAGAAGAGTTTAGTACCAATTAAACTTCAATAAAAAACTATTTTAAAAATTTAGAATTATCTTACTTTAATTGCATATTCGCCTTTAACATTTGCACCAATCAATAAATGTTCATAATAGGTTTTAGTAAAATAGTTTAAAACAAATGGTGCACTATTTCTTTGGTCTGTCTGTCTTAAAGCAAATTCCAAACTTCTAATATTATTTCTATACCCCCCATCAGGATGAAACTCTTCTGTTACAACAAAAGTTTTGTCTTTTAGTTTATTGTCTTTTTCTCTTAAAAGAGTTAAGATATATTCTATCTCTGACCTATTTCTTGGGGAACTTACATTAATTTCACTCAAAGATTTATTGTTCATTTTTTTATTTAAAGTTAGTAAAGTATATAAACTTTCCTATAAATTATCAATATATTCCATAACAAATCTTCTATTTGCAAATACTGGTATTTCTGCCATTGAATTATCAAATCTCTTTTTTAGAACTAAATATGCGGGATTGTTTTTAATTTCTGTTGAAGTTTTTGCCGTAATGAAACTTACTTCATCTTCATTTTTTATTATATAATTCTTTTGTGCCTTTGAGAAATCATTTAAATTTTCTTCTAAGAGTATTTCAAAATTACTTCCTAATATAATACAAGGCACAATATCTGCTAAAGGCCAAGCCAATAAATTTTCTATTTCCTCTTGATCTCCATTATATAAAGGTAAACCATTTTCGTTTATTTTAAATGCATATGCTCTATTCCGTAACAAATTTAATGTAGCTTTTCCTTCATCTTTAGTTTTAATATTAAGATTTATTTCATATCCTCGTAATTCCTTTACACCAATTTGTTTATATTTTGAACATAATTTTAATATATCATCAATATAGTTCGCCCTTCTTAAAATTTCGGTCTGCACTTCTTCCCCTGAAATGAAGTCGAAATAGTAAACATTTGGATCTGATTCCTTTGTTAAAGGGTCTTTTGCAATCCTAAAATTTGGACGGCCTAGATAAATTGATCTCTTTTCTCTAAAAAAAGGAATTTCTTTCGTTCTCTCAGAGGATAAAAGAATCTTTGTGTTGTCTTCTGAAACTAGATCCTCAATAAATTTGTCTCTTATATCCTCAGACCTGTGTAAAAAACTAAGCGAGATAATTAGTTTGTTTGGATTGATAGCCTGATAATAATAATTAAAACCTGTAATTAGTCTATCCTCTAAATTTTTTAAACCAGATAGTATTCCAAGGTTTAACCTTATTATTTCAGTATCTTCTTTAGTGAAATATTTAAATTGTTCCATAGAATTCTAAGAATTTAACAGTTTTTAAATCTTTCTTATTTTACTATCTATAAGTGATTAAAAATTTAGAATTATCTTACTTTAATTGCATATTCGCCTTTAACATTTGCGCCAATCTTTTTAGCAACTTCGCTTTTATTTGCATCCTGGATAAAAATTCTTCCTTTCCAGCTTTCAGTAAAATCTTTATTTTTACATATAGGACATTCGTCGCCTTTAACAAATACTTTACAAGATTTACATACTTTTCTCATTTTTCTTTTTTCTCCCTGACCTTAACCTCAACTTCTTTTTTTTCAACTTGTATCCATTCTTCTTTTCCTAAACATGGCTGACGCATTGTTAAACCGATTTTAGGATTTGTGATATCCTTATAGCTTACTGCAATTATTCTTGCTTTACAAATATCTCCAACTTTTAAAGTTCTTTTTGTTTCTTTTCCTGTTAAAATATTACTTTTTGAGAAGCTTACAAAATCATCCATTGCCTGAGAGACATGAATCATTCCGTCTATAGGGCCAATATTGATAAAGCAACCAAAGTCTGTAATTTCTGTTATTTTTCCTGAAATTAATTCCTGCATTTCTGGCTTAAAGACCAGCATTTTAAAGGTTGTATCATAATATGGAGCTCCATCACCTGGAATAATAATACCTTCACCAACCTGAGCTATTGAAGTAACCCCAATAACCACACCTATTTCTGGGGATACAAAATTTTCAAATTGTGTTTTTAGTTGTTCTAGAATAGCTGCCTTAGTATCCATTTTAAATAGTGTTGGCGGTACTCTGATATGACTTCTAACTTCTACTTCGTAAAACATATTTAAACACCAAGAAAAACTATTTATAAATCTTTTTAAAGTTGTGGCGATAGATTTATTAAGGAACTTCGATTTAAACGATTATGAAAAGCACTGGTTTCGCAATTACTTCTATAGTTCTCGTAGTTATTTCATCTACCCTCATTTTTATGACTATTGTGGGAGGGCTCATAGGAGGATCATCAGATCTCGAACTTATTTCACTCTTGTTTTTAGGTACTTTGAGTCTGATATCATCTATTGTCTTTGGAATCATTTCTTTGGTTAAGGTTAAAAAAGAAAATAAGACTGTATTGTCTACAATATTATCTATAATTAGTTTGATTTTGGCAGCCTTTATATCTTTCCTTGCTATTTCATCGTGGTCATATATTGTTGAAAAGGGGTTCACAGGGCTCGCATAAGATCAGTCTAAAACCTGCAGATTTTGTTTTTATTTTAGAATATATTTTCCTTTACTGATTATGCTTATTGTTTTGATACCTTTAGCCTTAAGTCTTCTTTTAAGCTCTTTATCTTGGGTTGCCACTAAATAGCCTTCTAAACTTAATATAGCCTCATCTACGTGTGTTAAAGGAGATTTTATAATATTTAGGTCTTTGATCATTTCTAGGATTAGTTTGTTAAGCCTTTTTTTCTCTAACTCTTTTAAAGTTTTTTCTATTATGAATAATTCAAAGGGTTCTAATAAAATATCTTTGAGATTGTCTTTAATATCAATCTTATACCTTATTGAATCTATTATAAAGCTTGTATCTAAGAGTATTTTGAGCATAAGACCTGATAATTAAATGAGTTTATAAATATTTAATGACAGAAAGCTTTATAAATATATACATACTAGTGTGTATAAAATGTTAAGCAAAGATGATGCTGTAGAGATAAACAAGTTATTTGACAAAGGGAGGATTGTCAATGAGGGAAGCTTGGATTTTGCTATTTCATCAATTAAAAAGACTAAAGATTGGATAACGCAGTTGTCTTACTTTTTAAGGGCAATAGTTGTTGATCATGTTTTTGAAGAAGGAAATAAAAGAACTGCTGCAGCGTTATTCATTACATACTGTGAAGCAAACAAAAAGGCTTATGATATTTACAAAATTGATATAGTAATAAGAGATTTGATTCAAAAAAGAATTTCGGATATAAGCAAAATAAGGAGAATGATCAAAAATGCAACAGTCTAAATTCGTTGAACTTGCAAAGAACTCGATAAAGAAACATCCTGAAATGTTTGAAGCTCTTCTAGAGTATGAAAGAACAGGTAAATTACCAAAACCTAATCCAAAGGAAAGAGCCAATTTCACAATAGATGCAAAATTATTAAGATTATATAGGGCTTATTGCAAAGAGCATGGCTATAAGATGAGTGCAAGAATTGAGAAGTTTATTGAAAAGGAATTAAAGAGGAATAATCATTAAATTTTTAATAAAATGTCTCTATTCGCCCTATAAATGCATTTAAATGCAGAAAAGTATTTAAAGAAGAGCTCCTTTTAAACTATAAATTGAGAGGTTTTAAGACTCAAATTTTATGAAAAATCAACAAATCTAGTCAAAAAGCTAAAAATGGAAAATCAAGAAAATAAAATAGAAGATAACCAAAATAAATCTCAAGAGTATGGAGCTGAAAGTATTACAATTTTGAAAGGGATTGAAGCAATTCGTAAGAGAAGTGCGATGTACGTAGGAGACACAAGTAAAAGAGGGCTTCATCATATAATTTTTGAAGTTTTGGATAATTCGATAGACGAGCATTTAAGTGGTAATTGTAAAAATATTAAAGTTGCAATCCATCAAGATAATTCTGTTACTGTTGAGGATGATGGGAGGGGTATCCCAGTAGAGATTCATCCTCAAGAGAATAGACCTGCTGTTGAGGTTGTTTTAACTACATTGCATGCTGGTGGAAAATTTGATAAAAAAAGCTATCAAGTTTCTGGCGGGTTGCATGGTGTTGGGGTAACTGCTACAAATGCTTTGTCTGAATTTTTAGAAGTTGAGATTAAAAGGAATAATAAATTGTATAAGCAAAGATATGAAAAAGGGGTACCCGTAACTGCATTGACAATAGTACAAGAAAATGTAGAAGGGACTGGAACAAAAATAAGATTTAAAGCTGATCCAATAATATTTTCTGAATCTGTAATAGATTTTGAATTAGTTAAAAAAAGATTAAAGGAGTTAGCTTATTTAAATAAAGGTTTAATTATAGAGCTAAAAGATGAAAGAACAAATACGGAGAATAAATTTTTCTTTGAAGGAGGACTTAAAGAGTTTGTTGAGGATTTGAATAAAGGAAAAAATATTTTGAACAAAAAAATTATTTATATTTTAAAACAGTCTGAGAATGTTATTTTTGAATTAGCAATGCAATATAATTATACTTATTCTGAACATTTGTTAAGTTTTGTAAATAATATTAATACAATAGAAGGCGGTACACATGTTGTTGGTTTTTATACAGCTTTAACTAGAGTGATAAATGAGTATATTAAAAAAACTGAAAAGGATTTAAAATTAGATGGGGAAGATGTAAGAGAAGGCTTAACTGCTGTTATTTCTTTAAAAGTCCCTGAGCCGCAATTTGAGGGGCAAACAAAAACAAGATTAGGAAATTCTGAGATTAAAGGATTAGTTAGTTCAATTGCTTATGAAAGTTTAACAGATTTTTTTGCTGAAAATCCCCAGGAAGCTAAATTAATAGTATCAAAATGCATTGAATCTTTTAAGGCTAGAGAGGCTGCTAGGAAGGCTAGGGAATTGGTAAGAAGAAAGGGGGCTTTAGATGGTGGGGGGTTGCCTGGAAAATTAGCTGATTGCCAGGAGAAAGATCCTTCTAAAGCTGAGATATTTATTGTTGAAGGTGATAGTGCTGGTGGCACAGTTTTACAAGCTCGAAAAAGAGAATTTCAAGCTGTTTTACCTTTAAGGGGAAAGATACTGAATGTGGAAAAATCAAGGATAGATAAAGTTTTTAAAAATAATGAAATAATAAGTTTAGTTTCTGCTTTGGGTTGCGGCATAAATGAAGAATTAGATTTAAACAAATTAAGATATCATAAAATAATCATAACCTGCGATGAAGATGTCGATGGAGCACACATATCCTGTTTAATTTTAACATTTTTTTATAGATATATGAAGAAATTAATAGAAAACAGTCATGTATATATTGCAGTTAATCCATTATATAGGATTAAGAAGGGATTACAGAGTTATTACTGCTATAATGAAAAGGAATTAGAAGAAGCTCTAAATAAAATTGGAAAAGAAAATTCTGTTATAACTAGGTTTAAAGGATTAGGTGAAATGAATGCAGAACAATTTGAAGAGACTGCAACAAATATAGACACGAGAAAATTAAAAAAAATAACAATACAAGATACTGAAGCTGCTAATGAAATTTTCAGTATTTTGATGGGAGAGGAAGTTGAACAAAGAAGAGAATTTATTTTTAATCATGCAAAAGAAGCAGAGCTGGATGTTTAAAAATGGCAGAAGAAATTCAAGTAAAATTAATTGAAGATGAAGTAAAAAAGAGATATTTAGATTATTCTATGTCGGTTATAACTGGAAGGGCTTTACCTGATGTTAGAGATGGGCTAAAGCCTGTGCAGAGAAGAATTTTATATTCAATGTGGAAGAGTGGAACATTTTCTAATAAACCTTACATAAAGAGTGCAAGGATAGTAGGTAATTGCATGGGTAGATTTCATCCTCATGGAGATATAGCGATTTATGATACTTTAGTTAGAATGGCACAAGGTTTTAGTTTAAGATATCCATTAATTGATGGTCAAGGCAACTGGGGCTCTGTGGACGGGGCTAGCGCTGCAAGCATGCGTTATACAGAAGCAAGATTAAAAAAAAATTCAGAAGAATTATTGCAAGGTTTAGACAAGGAAACTGTTGAATTTATCCCTAATTTTGATGGAAGTACTAAAGAACCAATAGTGTTACCAGCTAAATTTCCAAATTTATTAGTTAATGGTGTAACTGGAATTGCAGTAGGAATGGCAACAAATATGCCCCCACATAATATGAAAGAGGTTGTAGACGCAACTTTACATTTTATTGATAATAGGGAATGTACAATAAATGATTTAATGGGATTTATTAAAGGCCCTGATTTTCCAACAGGTGCTTTAATTGTTAATGGCAAAGGAATAAAAGAAGCGTATGAGACTGGAAGGGGTAAAATAACTATTAAAGCTAAGGCTGAAATTGAAAAGAATAGGGTTATAGTCACTGAAATTCCTTATATGTTGAATAAATCTTTACTTTTAGAGAATATTGCAAATTTAGTAAGAGATAAAAGAATAGAAGAGATTAATGACATAAGGGATGAAAGTGATAGAAGAGGAATGAGAATTGTATTCGAATTGAAAAGAGATGCAAATCCTGAGATTGTTTTAAATAAGTTATATAAGTACTCTCAATTACAAGAGACTTTTGGTGTGATCTCAATTGCTTTGGTTAATAATGAGCCTAAGGTTTTAAATTTGAAAGAGATAATTAATTTATTTGTTGATCACAGAAAAGGTGTTGTAACGAAAAGAACACAATTTGAATTAAAAACATCTGAGGAAAGAGCTCATATTTTATCTGGTTTAAAGATTGCTTTACAAAATATTGATAGTGTAGTTGAATTAATTAAGAAATCTGATAATCCTGAAATTGCAAGGAATGGTTTGGTACAAAATTATAATTTAACTGAAATACAAGCAAATTCTATATTGGAAATGAAATTACAAAGGTTAACTAATTTAGAACAGAATAAGATTAATGACGAATTTAATGATTTAGTAAGATTAATTTCTGAATTAAAAATTATTTTAGGAGATGAAAATAAAGTATATGATATAATTAAGAATGAATTAATTGATGTTAAAAATAAATATGGCGATGAAAGAAGAACTCAAATTGTTGGTGAAACAAAAGAGTTTAATGAAGAAGAATTAATTAAAGAAGAAGATGTTGCAATTTTATTGACAAATTTAGGCTATATAAAAAGAATGTCTATTGACGTTTATAAACAACAGAAAAGAGGTGGAAAGGGAGTAATTGTTTCTGATGTTAAAGAAGAGGATGTTACTGAACAGATTTTAACAACTACAACACATAATACTTTATTGATGTTTAGTAATTTAGGAAGGGTTTATTGGTTAAAAGCTTATGAAGTTCCTGAGGCAAGCAGATATGCAAGAGGGGATAATATAAAAAATATTTTAAAGCTGTCTGAAGGTGAAAAAATAAATACTATACTGCCTGTGAAAAAATTTGATGAAAATCATTTCTTGATTATGATTACTAAAAAAGGAACTTTTAAGAAAATTAAATTAAATGAGTTTTCAAGACCTAGATCTACTGGTATTATTGCTATAAACTTAAATGAAGGCGACGAATTGGTGCAAGTAAGACTAACTCCTGGGGATTTAGCAATAATTTTAGGTACAAAGAATGGAAATGCTGTAAGATTTAATGAAAATACAATAAGACCTATGGGGAGAAATGCTTCTGGTTTAAGAGGGGTTAAATTAAAAGGTGATGATGAAGTAATTGGAATGGAGATTGCTTTGGAAAATGCTCATTTATTAACCATAACTGAGAAGGGGTATGGAAAAAGAACTATAATTTCTGAATATAGATTGACTAATAGGGGGGGAAGCGGTGTAAGAAATATAAATGTTACAGATAAAACTGGGAAAGTTGTTGGGATTAAAACTGTTATGGATGATGATGAAGTTTTAATCTTGAGTGAAAAGGGTATTGCAATAAGAATTCCTGTTAAAGAGATAAGTTCTATAGGAAGGAATACTCAAGGTGTAAGGGTTATGAAATTAGATGAAAAAGATAAAGTAAGTTTGATGACTAGAGTTGTAAAAACAGAATGATTAAAATATTAACAATTGGAAAGATTAAGGAGAGAAATATAAAAGTTTTAGTTGAAGAATTTTTAGAAAGACTAAAAAGATTTTATAGGATTGAATTTTTGGAATTAAAAAGTGAAGAGCAACTTTTAAAGCAGTTTAAAGATGCTTATATTGTTGCCTGTGACGAAAATGGTTTACAATTAAGTTCTAAAGAATTTTCAGATTTTATAAAAGAGAAAATTATTAATAAAGATTTAATTTTTGTAATTGGGGATGAAAATGGCTTATCTGATGAAATAAAAAGCAAAGCAAATTTTAAATTATCTTTTAGTAAAATGACTTTTTTGCATGATATGTTTAAATTGTTATTAGTTGAACAGATTTATAGAGCATTTACAATAATTAAAGGGATGAGGTATCATAAATAGACCTCTAAACTAACAATAACAAGAAAAGATATATTGTTAGACGAAGTAGATAAATTTAATAGTAATTTTGGGTATAAAGAATGGAAATGCTGTAAAGTTTAATGAAGGCAAGCAAAAACTGCCAAGAATTTCTTATGGAAGGATAATATCAACCGTCGATAAACCTGCCAAAAGTTTTTTTATTACGATATAAAACCACAATTAAAGATCCCGCAAGCGCGCCTAGAAAATTAACCAGTAAGTCAATAGCATTGTTCATATAATCCCCAACACCAACCCCTGCATTAAAGAAGATTACTGCAATTAACTCTATTAACTCGATTAATGTTCCGGCCCCAGCAGTCATTAATACCAAAATTAAAAACAAATTTTTTGAATCCGGCTTTGTGGGATTGTAAAAATAATTATGTATAAGGCTGTAAACAACAAAAACAATTGTTAAACTTCCTAAAAAATGAACAATACTATCATATTTAATAAATCCAAAAGCAAGATCATAAAGTCTTACTCCATTAAAGAATATTACTCCCCCCCAGCGTGCATCAAGAAAATAAAACACACCATAATAAAAACAGGCAGATGAAGCCTTAGACGTTTATGAATAAAATAAATTGTTAAAATCAAAGGAAGCAGAATCAAATCATAATAAATAAATTCAGTATTTCCAATTATTATAGCAATTATAAGAAAAATAATTAGAAGATTTATTATTAAAAAAACAAAGAGCCTCATTTGAACTTCTTTATCATTCAAATGTTTACTTCGAATATATTTTTTAATAAAAAAATTATTTTTTAATGATGGTAAGGCTATGAACAAAAAAAGCAGGGATATAACTATAAATAAAAATCCTGGAATAATTGGAAGAATTGAACCTATAATCCCTAAGATAAAGAAGATTGATGACAAAATTATTAAACCAATTTGAAAAAAATCATATCCTCTTTTCATATATAATCCCAATCCAAAAATATTTATAAAGATTGCTATCAACTCAATATTATATGTAGTCTGCCTTTTATTTCCTGACCAACCCTTCTTATATTTCCTAATAGCGTAGAACTTAGAGATTTTGTATAGAAATGTTTATAAATAAGAATAAAATGCTATAGAAAAATTATAAAAACAAGCGAGGTCGAAAAATCATGGAAAATATAAAAGTTGACTATGAGGAAGATGATGAGGATTTTGATGATGATGAGGATTTTGATGAATAGATTTTAAGATTTTATTTCTTTTTTTATTTTTCTATAGAACTACGATACCAATAAATCATTTTTGATAATACTGTCATCTTCGTATTTCCAAAACAAAAAACACCATCTTCATGACCAAGCATTACAAAAATACCTTTAGTTTTAACGTTTGTTTCGAGAAATAATCTCTTAACCTCTAATGCCATTTCTGGTGTTCCATACTGAACAGACTTGCTGGTAAAAGGAATTTTAAGTTCTGCTTGACTCTTAAAAATTTCAGGAGAATGAGCATGGATTATATAATTTATAGAAGGATCGCATCTGTATACAGCATCGTGTGTTAAAGACTCTGAAGAAGCTTTAATAGGCCCTAGTGATATTACTGTATTTGTTTCTGGATTACAACTTACTATTGTTGCGATATGTTCATTTGTTAGTTCCCCAAGACCACCTGTTTGCGTTCCGGTAATAAAAAATGCATTGTTTAATTCAGGATAAGTATAAAATTTTGCTGTTAAACGCATACTTACATTACCGAAACCATACCCACCATAACGATTTTTATCTTGGCCAATTAATCCTAGAGAATAACACTTTTGTCGAAGATCAATTAGTTCGTCAATAACATTTAAATCTTGCGGTTTAGTTTCTAGATATACTTGATCATATTTTATTACTCCTTCTGCCATCAAAAATTTTAGAATTAATCAGCTTATAATATTTGTTGTCTAGGATTATATGTTTTTATAAATATATAACCGATAAAAAGATACAAAAGCAAGGATTAAAAAAATAGAACCAATTATCACATGAGCATTGTGGCCAAGACTTAAAGCAAGATTGTAGCTTCTTAAAGTATTATAAGGAATAAAATGATAAAAACTACCTATAATTAATGCTATAATACCTATAAACCATTCTTTTTTAGGCATTGTACACTCCTAAGACTTTTATCGTGTAAAAAACTAGATTGACTATTATAAAAATATATATAGAATGCAATAAACCCCCAGCTAGGTTTACTGTATTTAAAATGAAATATGAAGCAATTGCTGAAATTAAACCTGCAATTAAATATTTGAATTTATTTTTGTATATTAATATTATTATAACTGCAATTAAAGAAATTAAAAACATTTTTGTTGCGTCTGAGAAAACAATCATATTTGCTGCATTTGAATCTTCTATATTTCTAATTTTAAATTTTAGCATGAAATATAATAAATTTAGTGCAAGCAAGGTTAATGTTGAAGATATTAAAAAATATAATCTCTTTAAACTTTCTTTAGTAATAAACCAATAAAGTGAGAAATAAGCAATAAACATCATTGCAACATGAGGGAAAAGATAATAAAATTGTTCATCTAACCTAAAAATATTTCTGTCTAAGGTTGGATAAGCATAAATGTAATACAACCAAAAAATAAAAGGCCCAAAGATGCTACCTACTATTCCATCCCTTTTAGAAATACCAATAAATTGGCTAATTAGAAAAATTGAAAGAAAAATAATTGTTAATTTTACTGCAACATAACTAATATGAACTGCGGTATTTGTTGCATAATGAAAAAACATATCTAAGGCATTCATTGATAAAGCAACAATCAAAGAAAACAAAAAAACCTTAATAAAATTCTTCATATTACTCTACTATAATGCTCCCTTTCATAGAAGTATGTATAGAGCAAATATAATTGTAAACACCTGGCTTTGCAAATGTATAAGAAAATGTTTGACCTTTTGATAAATCTGGCGAATTTAAAGTTTTGTCGCTTGATGTAACTGTGTGTGGAACACTATCTTGATTTGTCCAGATAACTGTTGTTCCGACTTTAATTTTAAGATCTTGAGGATTGAATTTGAAACCTTTAATTTCGACATTAACTGTTGTTGGTTGAGCAGGGGCTTTAGTTTCTTCAGGAATTGGCGGTAAAGGTGGTGGTTGGGGTATAGGTGAAGGTTCTATAGTAACCTTTTCTGCTAGTTTTGCACAACTTACTAAAAATAAAACTAGAACAAAGATTAATGAGTATTTTAAAAAATTCCCTTTTTTTGTCATTGTTTTGATCAATAAGTTACATATAAAAAGATTTCTATACTAATGTTTAATTTAATAAACAGTTTTAAATAAAATTAGCATAACCAATTAAACGCCATCTGCCACCTAAATTTCTTGATATCGTAACCCTATCATCTTTTTGAGCGCAGACTGGAATTTTTAAAATAACATGAATTTTTTTCTTTTCAATTTTATTTATAATGCCAACAGTAACAGTTGTATTTACATTTAACATTAAAGGTTCATTAAGTTTTAAAGGTTCTACTTTTAATTCTTCTTTTGTTCCTACAACCCTAGTTAATAAATGAGGTTCTAAATCAGTTTCGTAGATTGCCTTAGAGGTTTTTTCTTTTAAACCTACAACATTTCCAATTAATTTATCCGCCTTAACTAAACTAGGGTCTAATTCTGTTTTTAAACCAAATGTTCCACCAGGCTTAGCAACTTTAACACTATCCTTTCCATAAGCAAGACTAATAATCTTTGTAATTATGGGTTTCCATTTATGTTCTGTAGATTCTATACCTGGACAGATTTCAATTTCATCACCTTCTTTTAAAACACCACATTTTAAACTCCCACCTAAAACCCCGCCTTTTAAATCAGCAATTTCATCACCCGGCTTATTTATATCGAAAGATCTTGCGATAAACATTACAGGATCTTTAGTTTCATCTCTTTTTTGAGTTTTAACAATATTTTCCAAGGCATAAACCAAAACGTCTACATTTATATTATGCTGGGCTGAGATTGGGATTATTATAGAATTTTCAGCAACTGTGGCTTTAACAAAATTTTGAATTTCATTATAATTTTTTAAGGCTTGTTCATCGTTAACAATATCAACTTTATTTTGTGCTATAATGATATTTTTTATACCCATTATATCTAAAGCCATTAAATGTTCTTTTGTTTGCGGTTGAGGACAAGGTTCATTTGCAGCTATTAATAAAATAACACCATCCATCAAGGCTGCGCCGGATAACATAGTTGCCATTAATGTTTCATGTCCTGGAGCATCTACAAAGCTAAGTTTTCTTAGTAACACACATTTAGATTTGCATTTTTGGCATTTTTCAGAAACAGAATAAGCTTCATAATTCTTGCATTTAGGACATTTGTAGAATGTTGCATCTGCATAGCCTAATTTGATTGTAATCCCTCTTTTGAGTTCTTCTGTGTGTAAAGATGTCCATTTGCCTGTTAAAGCCCTTGTTAAAGAAGTTTTACCATGGTCTATATGTCCAACCATCCCTATAGTTGCTTCTGGTATTACAGCTTCATTTTTTTTCATGAAATAAATTTAAAACTGAAACTTTATAAGGTTTTTCTATTCTTTAGGCTTAAAACAGCAATAAAGATTAAATGGAAGGCAAAGTTTAGGATTAAGATGCAATATAGAGAATTTTGAAAGAAATTGGATGGAAATAGATTTATTAAAAGATCTTTAGAAGGATCTAAAAGCCAATA
>Ga0209541_10003236_pt1 | contig 30125 bp, 31 predicted proteins | sample RifCSPlowO2_01_FD_184027 | JGI IMG/M metagenome (GOLD analysis project Ga0209541, IMG submission 184027) | Groundwater microbial communities from Rifle, Colorado - Rifle CSP2_plank lowO2_0.1 (SPAdes) (version 2) | ecosystem: Environmental > Aquatic > Deep subsurface > Groundwater | place... | reverse complement strand
CTGGTCGAGGGGGACATCGTCCTCCTCGTCAGGCCGGTGAAGGGGAACTAGCGCAATGCGCTAGTCCCCCGACCACCCTCCCCACGGTTTTTAATCAGTTCCGTGGGCAAGGGTAATTCAAAAACTGGATCAGGTGGAGCGGAACACATTCCCACCTGGCAGAGCGCGCAGCACCGAGTTCCTATATTTGGGAACGAGAGAGGGTGGACGCGCCTGTAAAATCCGCCGCAAGTAGGTCTGGTGAAGCTTTGGCTAGGGCAATTGAACCCGAAACCAGAGGCCTTTGCCAGGTGAAAGCGAAAAAGACATCGGCCCCTGTCTTAAAGGTGGGGCGTAGTTAAAAACAAGGGGAGGGAAGCATGCTGTAGTGGCCTGCTTCCTTCCCTAATCTGATTGTGCTCATCAGGGTGTTTCTTGCGCGTGCAAGAGATACTGGTGGGTGCTGAGGGTTGGTCCCGCTTTCATCTATATTGAAACTTGATGGAGCGGGCAAAAAGGAGGCCATCCATGGCCAAGGATTTTGATCACTACGAGGGGGAGGATCCCCTCGTTGTGGATCCGCTTCCCAATGATTGGGAAGCGGCCGAGCGCGAGCTCGCGCGGCGCTTCGAAGCGCGCCGCGCGAGCGAAGCGCGAAGCGAGGACAAACTCGTCCTCGCTTAAACAGTTAAAAAACCGGGGAGGGCACAGCCGTAGTAGCTCTGCCTTCCCCAATCCAATTAAATCCGTCAGATTTCTGGAGCGGTTCCAGGATTGGTGGGTTTTGAGGGTTTTTGTCCTTGTTGCCTACATTGAAACTTGGCGCAGGGACAGAAAGGAGGGGGTGTTGAATCCTTTCCTCGGCGTCCATGAGGACGCCAAGCCGTTTGCTCCACACGGCTTCGAACGAAAGTTGGAGCTGCTCGGTGGGATGCCGAGCATTGAGATCAGTCGATCGGCGTACAACAAGATGAGGTTGTATGTCGAAATCGCCGACAAGGAAGTCGGCTGGCTGGGGACGGCCGTGCGCCTCCCCGGTGGTGATTTCCGTATCACAGACGTTTTCCTGTTTCAGCAGGAAGTGACGTCCGTTGAAACGGAAATCTCGGCCGACGGACTGGCCGAGTTCGCAACGGAAATCCTTGCTCGTGGCGAGCAAGGTACGGAGATTTGGAATAATCTCCGTTTCTGGGGTCACTCGCACGTCCGGATGGGCACGAGCCCATCCGGGACTGACGAGCGCACCATGGCCACGTTCCAGGGGGCGGGACACCCCTGGTTCATCAGAGGGATATTTAACAAGCTCGGCCGGGCCGAGTTTGCTATTTATCTCTTTGATTCCGGCGTGCGCGTCTGCGACGCCGAATGGTCGATCTACGACCCCATGGATGGGGCGCTCCGCTCGGCCATCGAGGCCGAGTTTGTGGAGAAGGTCAAGGAGCGGACCTTTGGGTTTCCACACCAGTTTGGGTTTTCGGGAGGCAACTCCCAGAGCCCTTTTGGTGGCGGACTTGGGGGCAATGAGGCCCCCAGGAAAAACCGGCCGACCAAGAAGGTCGGCAACAAAAAGAAGGGGGGTCAAGGATGATCGACCCCCTTCGACACCTTTCCGTCTTCTCGCCGGATGCCTTCGGGCGCCGGCGAGTCGACGTGGTGGGATGCGGGGCCACGGGGTCCCGCATCGTACTGTCCCTCGCGAAGCTCGGCGTGGAAAACATCCACGCTTGGGATTTCGACCGGGTCGAGTCTCACAACGTGCCCAACCAGGCGTTCGGCCTGGAGCACGTTGGAGCGCTGAAGGTGGACGCCTTGGCGAGTATCGTCAAGGCGGCCACCGGCACGGCTGTGACCGTGCACCCGGAAAAAGTGGACGGGTCTCAACCCCTCGGGGAAATCGTGTTCGTCCTGACGGATACGATGACTTCGAGGAAGGAAATTTGGTTGCGAGCGCTCAAGTTCAAGCTCGCAACCAAATTGGTGGTTGAGACCCGGATGGGTGCCGATCAAGGTCGGGTCTACTCGGTTAACCCGAGTCGACCCGGCCACATCAAGGCGTACGAGCAGACGCTCTACGCCGACGATATCGCCGAGGTCTCCGCGTGCGGGGCCTCGGTGTCGGTCGGCCCCACAGCCGAGTTTCTGTCGGGCCTGGCGGCCTGGCAGCTTGTTCGGTGGTTTTCCATCGAACAGGGAAACGCGGAAGATGTTCTCGACAACGAGATCGTCTTCGGGCTCCGGCCCACCGTGTTTCTGACCCGGCAATTCTAATGGCACGTCCCCGGCCATAACGGGGGCTGAAAAAGAACTGGCTCCGGTTCTAAAATGGAGCAAAAAAACAGTTATCGGGGAAGAAGGCATGGCTGTAGTGGCTTGCCTTCTTCCCCAAAAATCTCAATGGTCATTATAAGGCCGAAAGTCAGTTGATTGGGGAATTAGGTGTAAAAACTTATCCCTGATCTGTAGCAAGCAGGGAAGGGATATTCTCTTCTTGCAACTTATTCCTCAAATAAACTGATCTTTGGCCTCGTGATGAACATTGTCGGCATAATAAAAGGAGAGAGTTATTATGCTGGTAATAGAGATTTAACACAAAAAAACCTTGCTTTTAAAGCAAGGTTTTTTTGTGTTATAAAAGATCATTGCGTTTTTAATACTTCCATTTTTTTTGGTGCTGTTCGGTAACCCCCTATTTCGTCATTGCGAGCCCAAGATAAATAAAATACCTTGGCCTTTAGTCACGAGCGAAGCGTAGGTGGTTGGCAATCCAGAGTTGTTGGTTAGGTGAAACGAGATTGCTTCACCAGGCACAATGCTGCGCCTGGCTCGCAATGACGACTAAATAGAATGTTTCCGAACAGCGCCCATTTGTAACTGCTCACTGAACAAGTCGTCATTGCGAGGAGCCCGCAGGCGACGCGGCAATCTCGTTAATACGATTAAGATTGCCACGCGGCGCCCGCGGGCGCCGCGTGGCAATGACGGCGAGAGATGACTGACCTATTTTACATGTCCAGTGAGCAGTTACGCCCATTTGTAACCCCTCACGCCCCATCGTCATTGCGAGGAGTCCGCAGGCGACGAAGCAATCTTCGTACACAACGACGAGATTGCCGCGTCGCCCTTCACTGCGGTTCAGGACTCCTCGCAATGACGGTGGTGAACAAGGAAGGTGTGAGGGGTTACGCCCATTTTTCTTTACATAAAATAAAAAATATGTTATAAAAGGAAAGGGAATATGGTTTCCCGGTGTTGATTCAGAGGCACCCAAAAATGATCTGATTGGCAGCTCAATTGAAAGGGGCTATCAATGAAAAAAGTTCTGTGGGTTTCGAAGCACAAGTTCACGAAGTCCCAGGAAGTCGGGCTTCGAAACTTCTTCGACAGCGATGTCGAAGTTGTGTCCGATCCGCGGCCGTTCGATGATGCGCGGGAGATCGCGCGTCGCTTCAAGAGCGGTGGATATGACGACATGGTGGTCGTCGCCCCGTTGTCTGTTATTGCGGTTCTCTGCCAAGAAGGCATGAAACCGCTTTACTCGGAGGCCGCCGAGGAAAACGATCCCAAAAAAATCGAGTTCCGCGGCGTCCGTGGCCAGGGGTACCGCTTCGTGCGGTTCCGCCGTGTGGTGGAACTGCGACTCGTCTTCGAAGATGAGTAGCATCGTTTCCTAAATGGCGTCAGGGAATTGACGCCAAGTTCAAACAAAGCCGGAGGTTGACAATCATCAATCTCCCGCTTCTTTCTGAATTCTCAAAAATAATTGAGGTTTCAGAAAGGAGCGAATTGTTCGCTCTGGTTTTTAATCAATCCGCTGACTGTCGGATTGAAAAGGGAGGAAACGTGTTTGCGCAGTTTAATGATAGGGGCTGGGTAGTCATGGTGGCAACCCAGCCAATTAAAATCAACTTGGATATCGTCCGCGCCAGGATGCCACGCGGACGGCGTGGCGGAGAACCCACTAGCGAACAGATCGCCGGTGTGGCTCTTCCTGGCCACGCCAACGACGACGACCAGAACCCACAACCGGGCATCTGGTACGCCGTGGCATACCAGCCAGATCCAACCGGCCGTGGGCGCGGGCATTTTACGATTGGCGACCGCGCCGAACCGCCGCCTGACTGGTTTGTCTGGCAAGCCCAGCAAACTCGGGCGGCTCACGTCCTGGCGACGTGGCGATTGGTTTCGCCGCCGGGTCTGCAACGGGCGACCAATGAAGGCGCCAAGGAGTTTCCCTGCGCCTTCAAACCGCGTCCCTGCTACTGCGCGGAGTGTAACAAACTCCGGGCGCAGGGTCAGGCGCCCTTACACGCCGACCTATGATCGGCAAGTCGTTTTTCGGGGAGGTGCACGCCTAAAGACCGTAGTTCGGTCATGCACCAAAGTTCAAACAAAGCGCGGAGTCCCGATTGCTCATCGTGGACTCCGGCTCCTTTCCGAGGTTTCAAGGTAATTGAAATTTTGGAAAGGAGCGAATCTTCGCTCCGACGGCTCACGCCAACACGAATAGATGCCGGGTAGTGTTACTAGGCATCGAAGGTCTCACGACCGTTTCGTGGAGGCGAGGGTTTTTTTGGGAGAAATCCCGGAGGAAAAAATGGGAATGTCAACAGGGGCGCTTCCCTCCTACAACACGCTTCAGCGATTTGAGGCGCGCTGTAGAAACGGCGCCATCATGCGCGCCGCCGAGCAGGAAGCTCTGGCGGCGTTTGATAAAACCCGGCCCGGGAGCCAACCGACGGATAATGAGGTTTACGACCTCATTATCAAAGCCGCAAGCAGCCGACTCGAGATGATCGAACCGGCAATTCGGGACCTGTTCTACCGGTCGGAAAGGAGGGGTCTGGAATGGGTAGAACACCTCCTTTCCGCGGCGCCTGGTGACATCACCAGGCGGGTGGCGGCGTTTTACCGCGCCGCGGCCGAACAGGTCTCCCGCGACGAGGGATACTTCCATGCCGTCCCTCCCGGACGGCATGAAGAATATCGCTCGTTTCTCCTCCGGAGGGCGGAGGAGATCGAAAAGAACGGCGTGACTGTCGTTCTTTCCTGCGGGTGGCCCGTCTGTGAAGACGGACCCGTCGGCTAATCTTTTCTCTTGCCACGGATGGCCTACCTGTTCACGGCGCGGTGCACGCCTAAAGACCGTAGTTCGGTCATGCACCAAAGTTCAAAAGGAGAGACGATGCTCGCCCAGCGCGTCTCTCCTCTTATCCTTAATTTTTAATTCCACGTATCATTAAAAATTGAGAATAGGAAAGATTTAAAAAATATAATCACCATAAGGTCGCAAGTCAGGTTTGCAAAGCTAGATCGGGGCAGCAGTGTGTTTTTGCCTCGGATCTGTGTTTGAGACCTACTGATTAAAGAATTTTCTACTGCAACCTTGAAATTTTGGCTGGAAATTTTTAAAAATTCGGCAGCTTATCATTAATCTGATAAACTTTCTCATTTTTTAAAATTTCCAACCTAAAATTTCTTTGTTTCGTAACGAAAACCTTTAACCAGTAGGTCTCTTAGAGAAGAGGCTGAAACTCTCCTCCCGAGAAACACCGTTCCTCGGTTTGTTCCTGCATTTCTGGCTCGCGGCCTTATGGTGGGTATTAAAAAACAGCTTTTATTTTTAAGCTGTTTTTTTGTTGGAAAAATGACAGGATAAGGTGCGCCCATGAAATCTGATATTGTTAATCAAAAAATAGACGGCCGTCGCTTTTTTGATTAAAAATGGAAAAGATATCCACAGGATTTTTACTATTATAAAAGTAACCCCTCGCGCCTCGTCATTGCGAGCCAGGCGCAGCATTGTGCCTGGCGAAGCAATCCCTCCTAATTACATGGAACGAGATTGCTTCGTCGTCCGCGACTGCAGTCGGGACTCCTCGCAATGACGGTTCCGCGTTCTTCCGCGTTAGTTTCCGCGTGGTTTTTCGGTATTAGCCGTAGACACCCAAATTTTTTTTTGGTAGAATAGCTAAATTACGCATGATACAGATTAATAAGCGAAAAGTAATTAAGGTGGGGATTTTTTTAGCGTTTTTTTGTTTGGTATTTTTTTCAGGAATTATCATCGGCAAACAATCGGTGGTATGCCAGGTATGCAAACCAGAGACCGTTAATTTTTCTTTATTTTGGGATGCTTATAATAAACTCCGCCAACACTATATTAACCCTGAAACCATTGACGAGCAAAAAATCATGTATGGGGCAATTTCCGGCATGGCCGCATCTTTAGACGACCCTTACACTTCGTTTTTTGACCCAGAACAGGCAAAAATTTTTGAACAAGACCTGGCCGGTTCATTTGGCGGCGTTGGCATTGAAGTAGGCATTAAAAAAGACCAATTGACGGTAGTCGCCCCCATTAAGGGTACTCCATCACAAAAAGCCGGCTTGAAAGCCGGAGACATCATTGTAAAAATAAATGGAAAATCCACAGTTGATATGGATACCGATCAAGCGGTACGCCTGATTCGAGGCAAAGAGGGCACTAAAGTTACCCTTACGATTTTTCGGGAAGGATGGAAGGATATTAAAGATATTACGATCGTAAGGGACACCATTAACATTCCCTCTATTGAGTGGGAAATAAAAAATAATGACGTTGCCTACATCCACATTTACCAATTCGATGAAAAACTGTCATCCAATTTCAGGAAAGTGGCCTTTGAAATTCTTGACAGTCCTGCTAAAAAAATTGTGCTGGACCTTCGTAATAACCCTGGTGGATACTTACAGGTTGCCCAGGAAATTGCCGGTTGGTTTCTAGAAAAAGGCCAAATCGTGACCATTGAGGATTTTGGAACCACCAAAGAAAAGCAGGAATATAAAACCGAAGGAAATGCGGGTCTGGCTGCCTATCCTATTGTGGTATTGATTAATAAAGGTTCGGCTTCCGCATCCGAAATTCTGGCCGGCGCTTTGCGGGATAACAGAAATGTTAAACTGGTTGGGGAAAAGTCGTTTGGCAAGGGGTCGGTCCAAGAGGTGATTAGGTTACAAGACGGCATCTCTTTCTTAAAAATTACCATTGCAAAATGGCTAACGCCAAAGGGATCATCGATTTCAGAAGTGGGATTGACTCCTGATATAGTCGTAAATATGCCAGAAGGCGATAGTGAGACCGATAAAGACCCGCAACTTGATAAAGCGCTTGAAATAATATAAGAGATGAAGTAGAATACGATATGAATTTCTAATTAACCTAATTATACTAATTGACCTAATCAAATCCCAAATTGTTTTAGGAATTGGTCATTCACTTTTTTTGGACATTGATTAGAATAATTAGAACAATTAGAAATTAGAATAATTACATGAAAGTTATCTTACTTGAAGATATTGAAAATGTCGGTAAAAAATATGAAATTAAGGAAGTAAAAAACGGCCATGCCCGAAACTTTTTGATTCCCCAAAACCTGGCCAAACCCGCAACCAAACCAAATTTAAAATGGCTTGACGCGCAAAAAGAGGCCATGGAAAAAGAGGTGGAAATCGACCTTAAAAAAGTTCAAGAAATGGCTTCGCATCTTGATGGTCTTGAGGTGGTATTTTCAATGAAAGTGGGGGACGGAGGCCAGTTATTTGAATCAATTAATGCCGTAAAAATTGCCGATAAATTGCATTCTATGGGTTTCGACGTTAAAAAGTCAGAAATTAATTTAGAAGAACCCATAAAAGAATTGGGAGAGTTTCCGGTAAAAATTGCGCTGGATCATAATTTAGAAACAGAGATAAGGGTGATTATAGTGGAGGAGAAAGTTTAGTGTGAATCTAGAATCTTGTATCTTGTAGCTTGAATAAAAACCGAAAACTCAAATTCACTATTCGGTATTCTATTATTCTATTCTAGCTTCCAGATACTAAATTCAAGATTCTAGTTTGTTATGAAATATATTTTCGTCGCCGGGGGTGTTATGTCGGGAATTGGAAAAGGCATAGCTTCTTCGGCGATCTCTTTAATTCTCAAATCAAAAGAATACACGGTTACTGCCATTAAAATTGACCCCTACATCAATGTTGATGCGGGCACCATGAACCCCACCGAACACGGTGAGGTTTTTGTATTGGATGATGGGTATGAGACCGACCAGGACATGGGAAACTATGAACGCTTTCTAGATGAAACCCTGCCTTCTATTAACTACATGACCACCGGCAGTGTGTACCAAGAAATTATCCGCCGGGAACGCAACTTGGAATACAAAGGCAAAAATGTGGAAGTGGTACCCGACGTGCCATTGGAAGTAATCCGACGAATTGAAGCCGCGGGCAAAAGTGCTAAAGCAGACATTGTTATTATTGAAATCGGCGGCACTATTGGTGAATACCAAAACATTATTTTTTTAGAAGCGGCTAGAATATTAAAACAACAGCATCCCCGCGACGTGGCCATTGTTATGTTATCATATGTGCCAATTCCCAGTAACATTGGCGAAATGAAGACAAAACCCACCCAGCATGCCAGCCGCGAACTTAATTCAGTTGGATTGCAAGCAGATGTTATTTTGGCCCGAGCCGCAACAGTTCTTGACCAAAAACGTAAAGAAAAAATTGCCACTTTTTGCAATATTATTCCAGAAAGAGTCATATCAGCCCCTGATGTGGAAAGTATTTATGATGTGCCTTTGAACTTTGAAAAAGATGGCCTGGGAGATATATTATGCGACATTTTGGGATTAAAGAAGCTCCCTACTAATCTTTCAGATTGGCAAGCATTTGTTGCCAAGACCAAGAATGGCGCCAAAAAATTAAATATCGCGGTTGTCGGGAAATACTTTATGTCCGGGGACTATGTGCTTTCCGACGTATATATTTCTGTTATTGAGGCCCTGCGCCACGCCGCTGCGCATCAAGATGTAGGAATTAAACTTTCATACCTTGATTCTGAAGAATACGAAAAAGACGCTTCAAAACTGGAATTATTGGGAGAATATGATGGCATTGTGGTGCCCGGCGGTTTTGGCAGCAGGGGAGTGGAGGGCATTGTCCGAGCCATTGAATTTGCCAGAAAAAATAAAATTCCATACCTTGGTTTGTGCTATGGTATGCAATGGATGGTTATTGAATATGCCCGCAATGTTTCCGGACTTAAAAACGCCAACACGTCAGAGGTGGATCCAAAAACTCCCTACAAAGTCATTGATATTATGCATGATCAAAAGGCAAAAATGGAACAAGCGGACTTTGGTGGAACTATGCGCCTGGGCGGATATCCTTGCACTTTACATGAAAACACTATTGCCCGCCAGGCCTATGGTAAAAACCAAATTCGCGAACGTCACCGCCACCGCTACGAAGTCAACCCAGAATATATTGGAAAACTTTCTGATGCGGGCTTGGTATTTAGCGGCACTTCGCCCGATGGCCGTTTAATGGAAATAGCGGAACTTCCAGCCAGCGTGCATCCATTTATGGTTGGAACACAGTTTCACCCTGAATTTACGTCCCGACCCCTGGCCCCCCATCCACTGTTTATGGGATTTATTAAAGCCGCAATTAAAAACTGAAATCAGATGATTTCAGTTTTTAATTGACATGTAACATTTGACATGCGACATTTAACTTTACGGTCAATTGTTAATTGTTAATGGTTAAAGGTTTATCGCGTCTACATTTACTACCCTCACCTGGCGCTGGGAACCGTTGAATAGCTTTTTCAATTTAGTGGCAAAACGGACGGTTCCATCAACTCCCGCGTATAGAGTGTCATCCGACCCTCTTTTGACATTGATGCCAGGCAAATACCTGGTACCCCGTTGCCTGACAATAATCATTCCCGTTTTGGCTTTTTCTCCCGCATACAGCTTAATACCCAGGCGCTGAGCGGCTGAATCCCTTCCTAAACGCGATGAACCCGATGATTTACTTGTTGACATAGTAGCGAATTTTCAATTTTCAATTATCAATTTTCAAAAACGAAAGCGTCATTGATAATTTGATAATTTATAAATTGATTGATAATTGATACTTGATAATTGATAATTTAACTTATATGTTATCAAAATTCTCCCAATTTGTCAAAACCCACATCAATACCATCATCTTAACCGCCACGGTTGCATTATTTGTCTTGCTTTCGTTTGCCACGGGGTATATAATAGCAAAGTATCAAGACCGGGCACCAATAGAAATATTAAATTCCAAATAACAAATTACAAACCCGTTTTAGAATTTAGGGTTTAGAATTTAGGATTTCTTTTGCGAAGCAAAAGCTATGAACATTCCGCAACATGTCGTACTTTTTCCCGACGGCAATCGCCGGTGGGCCAAGGCCAATAATCTACCACCGCTGGAAGGCCATAAAAAAGGGTACGAAAAATTAAAAATGCTATGCGACTGGTGTGAAAACAGGGGGGTGAAGGCGCTCACCGCTTTTGGGTTTTCCACCGAGAACTGGAATCGGTCAAACGAAGAAATCGTCTACCTAATGAAGTTACTTGAAGACACCCTCGTACTTTTTCAAAATGATCCTGATTTGCAAAAAAAGGGCGTACGGCTGCGAATTATCGGCCAAAAGGAACGGCTACCAGCATCGTTGCAAAAAACAATTCAAGACATTGAAGTATTTACCAAGGACAATAACCGCTTGTTGTTAAATTTAGCGGTAAGCTACGGCGGCAAATGGGATATTTTACAAGCCGTCAAAAAGATTATTCAAGAAAAAATACCGCCAGAAAATATTGACGAGGCGTTATTTGAGAACCATTTATCCACCGCCGGCCTGCCAGAACCCGATTTAATCATACGAGCAGGCGGAGAAATGCGACTTTCAAATTTTGTTTTATGGCAAGGCGCGTATTCTGAATTATACTTTTCGCCAAAACTATGGCCGGATTTTACCAAAGAAGACTTGGACCAGGCCCTAGAAGAATTTGACCGCCGCACCCGGCGATTTGGAAAATAATATTTCATGGCCCAGGATTAGCGCAGATTACCGTGAATTACGAAATGCTTTCGCAAGATTTTTTCTTAATTTTGAACGAAAATTCAGAAAAAAGATGCGAAAAGTCCTTTAAAACGGGCATTTCGTAATTCACGGTAATTCTGTAAATAGAAATTTGCATAATCAAACGACGCGGATAATTTTCCACAAATTTACACGATCGTGTAAATTTGTGGAAAATTATCCGTGTCAATGAAAACACCCTCTGGGCTGTGAATTACGAAACCCCCATGTTAAAAGAGTTTCGGGCTCTTTTTTCCAGATTTTGTCCATAAATTCGCTAGAATTTTTAGGTTAAGATGTGGACAAATTTACCACAGTAAATTTTCCCATCTCCGGGCCCTTTGGGCAAGCCGAAAAATTCTATCAAATTTCTAGCTCAAAATCTGAAAAAAATAGCTCCGAGGGGTTTCGTAATTCACAGCTCTGGGGTGTTTTTTGGTATACTTAATCTAGTTCCTACAAAAAAAGGAGGTCCAATGGGAAGTATAAAAGTAAAATGGCTGAGCTTAGTGGTCATTATTATCACTACCAATGCCATAACATTTGGTATCGCTCCGTATATCGGGCAACTTTGGCAAAACTTTAACGCCCTAAATTCAAAACAGCCCGAATACCTTAGTATTTCGTATAAAGAACAAGAAACGTATTTGGCGGTAATCATGCAAGACGAACTAATCACCCAAAACCCAAAAGAAGATATTGCATGGGCAAAAGATTTTATCTGCAATTCCAGGAAGGACGGTAAACAATGGAGATACCAGGAAACCGTAAAGTACTTCGGCCACACGGCATTTATTTTTAAAATATCGCCACCCAGCGACCAGTCCTACTAATATTTTTTGACTCCACCAAAAAACCACTTATTTAAAGTGGTTCTTTTATTGCCGAGGATAGCGCAGATGGTGCGAATCGCAATTTGCACCATCAAGCGACGCAGGTCCCGATTTCATCGAGGATCCCGTATCAATTTACTGCAGTAAATTTATCGGGACAATACAGGGTTCAATACCCTTTATTGTTATTATTTTTGAGTTAACGTTTTTGCCATAGAGCCGAGGAATATATTAGAAATAATTTTAGAACCCAAAAAATGAGATGATTTGAAGGCGCGGCGAGGAGGCGTAGCCCAATGCGCTACGCCGACGAAGCCGCAACGCCCAAATCAGCCATTTTTTGGCTTCCCGAAGGGCGGGCCAATTCCGTCAAGCTTCTTCGTTGCTTCGTCGCGAACGATACCTCCGGCATCAAATTCGCTCCTCGCGCCTTGAAGCTTGGCTGAATTCGCTTCCGCTAAAATTTATTTCTAATATATTCCTCGGCTCTGTCGATCCATTTTGAACCCCGGGGCTTATTTTTATGCTTTGCCATTGCCTTATGAATTTCCATTAAATGCACCAAATCATGTTTTTGCCACTTTGAAAGATAAATTCCTTTGTTACCATAAATAATTCCCACGGCTTTTTGCCATAAATGAAAGTCCTTTTTCTTTTTTTCAGCTAGTTTATTTTTGGTAAAATAGGGGATTATGCTTTCCATAATATCATCAATTTTTTGCACCGAAAATCTGGCTTGCCCTTTTTCCAGCGAAACGTTACCGCAACCCAGTATTTTTTTTACTTTTTCCAAAGTTTTTATATTTTCCTTCGGAGTAGTAATAATAAATTGGGCCTTCCAGCGATAGTAAGTGGGGGAGCCAGTCCGTTCGTGTCGGGTATCTTTACGAAACTGTAAATCAAAACAGCCGTCGTTGTTTACTAAGTTTGTAATACTAAATTTTTCTTGAGCCATTGTTTTGAATCTTGAATCTGGTATCTTGAATGGAATAACTAAATATGGAATTCTAAATTCCGTATTCTATTCCAGCTTCAAGATACAAGATTCAAGATTCTAGATAAAGTATACCAAATATTTAATTATGCGACAACTCCTAAATTATATTATGCGACAAAGCAACCCCTCACACCTTCGTCGTCATTGCGAGGAGCGCGCACGCGACGCGGCAATCTCCAATCACCCAAACGAAAACGGGGATTGCCGCGGCTGGCCAGACGCGAGGCGTAATTTGTCGCAACAAATTCGCTCCGTCTCAGGCCTCGCAATGACGCCTGGAGTGTGGTGGTTGATTGGAAGCCAGTGAGCAGTTACACGACAAAGTGTTGACAAAAAATATGGTTTTGCTATGATACCAATCAGCACACTGCTCAAGAAACTATGCGTATAGTAATCTTGGAGCAGGGGATTTCCCCCAAACAATCGGAGAAACTCATGTTTTTGCTCAAATGGATGGTCAATGAAATGGCCAAGGTTTCTTTGAGAGATGTGAAATCGCCAACCGGCGAACTGCAAGAAGGCGAAAAGGTTGTTGGTATTCTGACCGACGACCTGAAGCGACTATTTGCAATCAGGGCGGCTTTGTACGCCAACCTGGGGTCCGTCCACCGACGACTCGAGGAAAAAATAAAGTTGTTGGCCGGAAGCGAAATTCCAGAACAAGAAATTAAGGCCATGCATGTTTTGCATACCACCGCCCACAACGAATACCAAATGTCCAACTCGGCTTTTTGGCACTGTGTTCGTGGTGAATTCCCGAGCATCGCTGGTCAAGAGATTGGCGTGCGCAAGGATTGGCAGGTGGTTACGATTGACTCCATGCTCATCATCAAAAAGGATATCATTGACGGTATTAACGAGATTTTCGCAAAATACAGTCAATCCAAAGAAGAGTAAAAAACTGGCCCGCGGCGCTTTCAAGCACCACGGGCTTTTATTTTTTACAAAAACCGCTTTTGCACAAAAATGCACGATCGTTCCATTTTTTGAGAAAAAGCTGTTTTGCAAATTATCCCCAGGATTTATTATGCGACAAAAGTACAATGTAGTGATAGGTTGCAATTTGCAAGACAAGGAGGCACAATGGCGGTATGGAACCGCTAGCATCAAAAATCAGGCCAAAACATCTTACGGATTTTGTGGGACAAGAGCACTTAGTAGGGGAGGGAAAACCCCTTAATGTTGCTATCCATGAGAAACATTTGTTTTCTTTTATTTTATGGGGCCCGCCGGGCGTCGGTAAAACCACGCTGGCAAAAATTTACGCTAATAATGTCGATGCCAAATTATATGAATTGTCCGCCGTTTCGGCAGGAAAAGCTGACATTAAAGAGATCATCAATGAAAATTCTTGGGGCAAGCCAAAAATTCTTTTCTTGGACGAAATCCACCGCTTCAATAAAGGCCAGCAAGATTTTTTATTGCCGTACGTGGAAAGGGGAATATTAACCCTTATTGGAGCCACCACCGAAAACCCCAGTTTTGAAGTGATCTCGGCCCTGCTTTCACGTTGCCGGGTATTTGTACTCAAAGAACTTTCAGAAAAAGATATGGCAACTATTATTAAAAGAACCGGGTTTAAGCTTGATAAAAAATCCCAGGACTGGCTGATTAATATGGCCAATGGTGACGCGCGCCAGGCCATTGGCATGCTGGAAAACACTTTTGCCTTATACAAAAAAATCACCGTTGATAATTTAAAAAATACCCTGCAGTCCAAGTTTTTGCGCTACGACAAAGCGGGGGATGAACACTACAATATTATTTCGGCCTTCATAAAAAGCATGCGCGCCAGTCAAAGTGACGCCGCCCTGTATTATTTAGCCAGAATGATTGACGCGGGCGAAGACCCTAAATTTATTGCTCGCCGCATGGTCATATTTGCCTCGGAAGATATTGGCATAGCCCAGCCAACGGCCTTAGTGGTGGTCAACGACGTCTTCCGCGCTGTAGAAACCATTGGTTTGCCCGAATGCGGCATCAACCCAGTGCCTCAATAACATAATTTTAAACCCGTAGCGACATAACGATAACTTGGATTCTAGGCGCGAGGAGGAAGGGTAGTCTGTGCATTACCCTGACGACGAGCAACAACGAAGACAGGTTATCGTTATGTCGCCCTTCGGGAAAGTTGAAATTGGGTCATCTTCTTCTTTGCTCCTCCTCAAGGTGGCGCAGAGACCACCCTTCGTTGTCGCGCATCGAAGCTAACCCAATTTCAGCTTTCTACGGGTTTAAAATTATGTGATTGAGGCACTAGCCCACGGAGTTGTTTATTTGTGCCAATGCAAAAAAGATCGCAGCTCTTATGATGCCTACCAAAAAGCCCTGGAAGAAGTAAAAAAATCCGGCAACCTGCCAATTCCATTACACCTCCGTAACACACCAACAAAACTCATGAAAGATCTGGACTACGGCAAGGGCTACGAAAAATATTCCAAAGAATCGTACCTGCCGGAGAAATTGAAGGGTAAAAAGTTTTTCACCGGGGAATAGGGGATTGGGCTTGCTTTTTTACTGTAATTAATATAGGAGTTGAAGTATGAGTAGTCGCATTTCACAGGGCACATTTTGTGACTCTTACTTAATTTTAATAAAACATACATTATGGATGAAGAAACAAATTATATTGGTAAAAAGCTCCCTAACAAAGTTTATATCAGTAAACGAATAGAACATACGAATTTAGATGGATCTACGATCCCTCTGCGATATGTGAGTAAAGTTATGAATTCTGAAAAAACAATTGGTTTTGTAAAAGAAAAAGGAGTAATACAGCTTAGATTAACTCCTAGTGGCAAGCAGGAGATATTAGCTAAGATTTTAGAAGTTAATAACAAGATATATGTTCTCTCAATCCAGAGGTATGATAGTATAACCGGTTCTCCTCATAAAATACATTTTTCTTTTATTGGTAGGGAAATAAAAGCATTGCGGGATTTTTTAGACTCCATAGCTTTATTGCAATTTCCGGATGATAAAAAGGCAAGAATTGAAGAAGCTGATTTGTTGAAAATTAAAAGTATTTTTTATAAAAACCCGGATATAAAACTGATCGAAGAAACATTAAGAAGTAATGTTACAAGTAAAGACATAGTGGCAATAGGTTACAGGAAAAATCAGTTAGAAATTTTTAAGAAATTACTTTACGAGGGTTATCTTTCAGAATACAAAAAGGTTATTAAGATGGAGAATTCGAAAGATGAAAAGGTGTGGCAATATTTTTTTGAAAAAAACGAATGGATTTTTGGTTATGGATTAGATTATCGATTTCAAAGTATATTGCAAAAAGAATTTGCTGCCTCGAACAGCGAAGCAGATGGCTCTAGTACTGTTTTTTCAGATTTTTTACTCGGCGATAAAAAGTTTACAACTTTCGTTGAATTAAAAAAACCTGAAACGCTGATTTGGGGAATAGAAAAAAATAGATCCAATTCCTGGAGGTTTTCAAATGATCTTATTGATAGTATCTCTCAAATACTAGAGCAAAAAGCAAGCGGTCAAATAAAACTAGAGTTATTGCAACATGATACAGATGGAAGAGAAATTAAACAAAGAGCTTATGACTCAAAGGTAATTCTAATTATTGGTTGTTGGAATCAAATTAATGGATGCGAAGATAAAGAGAGAAGGATTAAAGAAAAGACATTTGAACTTTTTCGCCGAGACTCAAGAAATATCGAAATACTAACTTATGATGAACTCTATGATAGAGCAAAATTTATAGTAGGCGATACAACAGATTAATAGTTTATTATGCGACACTTCGACTCGCTTCGACTTCGCTCAGTGCAGGCAAATTGGATTAAATAAAAAGAGGGAATTGGGCCCTCTTTTTTTGGTGCTATTTTTTATCCGGATCTGAATGAAACTGATGGTGGATGTCGCGCAGGCGTTTGTTGGTGACGTGCGTATAAATTTGGGTGGTGGCAATATTTTTTTGAATCCAAAGATTATAATGTCTATTGTCTATATTTAATATCCGTTTCATTAATTGTGAATTCTATTACATGATCCTCCTGGGGAACTAATAAGATTGTTGATTTCTCGTGCATTGTCTTAAGGTTGCGAAGCAATTTAGGTAAAGATACTGTTCCCACTTCCACAAAAAGTGGTGATGTGCCCTTTTTATATATCCCTAAATCAGCTCGGCCCCATGCCAAAGTAGGCTCTATTTTGACTTCAAATCCCAAGGATTTGAAGTGTCCACCAATAGTTTTCATCATTTCAAAATGCCATGTAGCTCCATGAGGTTTTTTAATGTTCATTTTTTCACCACCCCAAAAAGAATTAGTAGTTGAAGAAATATCCTTTGCTTTAATTTTCCCTAACATCATAAGTATTGCTATTTGCCTTAAGGTACAATTTGTGCAAAAATCTTTTTCGAAAGGCGAAGGGATGATAGCACCTCTAAGCCATTCTATTTCTTTAAAAATAGCTTTTTCGACCTCATCCCAGGGAAGTGGTTTGTTATTCTTGATTTGTTTTTCCATGAAATTTTCGGTGAATATCTTTTAACCTTTTACTGGTGACATGGGCGTATATTTGTGTAGCAAGAATATTTTTATGACCCAAGAATTCCTGAATAATTCTTAAGTCAACGCCTTGGGACAAAAGATCAGTAGCAAAACTGTGGCGCAGAACGTGAGGAGTAGTGGTAATAGGCAAACCGGCTAAAATAATGTATTTTTTAAGATTTTTTTCGATAGCTCTTGGCGTCAGCCTATGGGGCGCACTATCCTTGCCACTGTAACTAATGAATAATGCTTTTTCTTTATCGTGTTTTGTCTCTCGCATATCGAGGTATTTTTTTAACCACTCTACTGCGCTCTTTGAAAAATAAATAGTTCGGGCCCGCCCACCCTTACCCACAATTCCTAGCTCTAACTCATGCATACCAGGTTCTATCCTAATCTGTTCCTTATTTAATGAGGTTAACTCGGATATTCTCATTCCCGTTGAAAAAAATGACTCTAGAATGGCCCTATCTCTCAAACCCTGAATACTAGAGGTATCCGGGGCCAAAAAGAGCTTATTAAGTTGTTCTAGAGTCAAAAACTTCACTGTTCGCTCTTTATCGGGCCTAGAAAGCGTTATTTTGTCAGGGGGTATGGAAAGTATGTCTTTGGCTACAAAGTAGCCTAAAAAGGCCCTTAAAGCGATTAAATAGTAGTTTTGGGTGGTCTTTTTAAGGGGTTGGCCTTGGTAGGTGAGGGAATTACGAGATAAATAGACCCGATAGTCCCAAACATGATCTGAGGTAAGTTGATGGGGAAGTAGGTCTTCAAACTTATTTTTTTTCATCCAAACTAAAAATTTTTCCAGAAATCTTCTATAGTTTTCCTGAGTCTTTGATGATAATCCCTTTTCTATATCTATCCAATCCAAAAAATCATTAATATGTCTTGGTATGGGTATCTTACTTTGTTCCATAATGTTATACTCTTATGGTGCGCTTAACTATAATTATGCGAACCTTATTATACTGAGCATAATGCCTGCAAGAGGCCTTGTCAATGCGGAAAACCTACTTCACTTCCGTGCCAAATGTTTTTGAAAATTTTTCTGCAAAATATTCTTTGAATTTTTCCCACGTATATTGCGCGAAATTATTTTTTTGATGGTTGACCTGTTCCAGGGCGGCGGTTTGAATACCCCCTACTCCCCCGCCCACTTTTGGCCAAAGGTAAACCTCGGCCCACGCCACCCCTTTTTGCCAATAGTCGTTACCTTGCCCCATCCCTTTGACGTATAGGTCTTTCCCGGTGGCCACAAAATACGGCTGCTGACTCAAAAACGCCACTGCCAGAATGATACCGATAATTATTAAGTTTTTTATCAAATTTTTTAGTTCCATATCTTTTTATCGTCATTGCGAGGAGTTCGCAAACGACGAAGCAATCTAACGGTGAAGTGATCTTTCTAATTAATAGACCTGTTGCGTATTAAGGATTTACTGCAAATTGCATATTGCACCTGCGGGGATGCCCTGCGGGTCAAGGGCCACAAATTTGCTATAATTTTTCGGCGGGCCCTCTAGGCAAGCCGAAAAATTCTAGCAAATTTCTGCCACAAAATCTTCAATTTTCGTAACAATCCTTAATACGCAACAGGTCTAATCTAGATTGCTTCGCTACGGCTCGCAATGACGATCCCCGCCCTTTTTTGTCGCATAATAAGAATTATGACAACTTGCTCATTGCATCGGAAATTCTTTGTAACGTTTTTTCACGGCCCAATATTTCCGCGATTTCAAAGGGGCTGGCACTCGCCTCTTTTCCCGACAGCGCCACACGCAAGGGCCACAATAAATATCCGCGGTTTTTTGAATTAAATTTTTGGGCTTCAGCCACTAATAATTCCTCAAGTGATTTTTTATCAAACTTTTTGGCGACTGATAGTGTCTTGGCGGAATGGTCTAAAGATGCTTTTACTTCTCTATCCCCCATTTCTTTCCATGCTAGTATTTTTTTATCGTACTGTAATTTTTCCACAAAGAAAAAATCTGTTAAGTCCTTAATATCAGAAAGCTTTTTGAGTCGCGCTTTATACGCCTCAATAATTTTTTCTAATGTTTTTGGACTGTATTGTTGTGCATTAAATTCCGCTAAATATGGTAGACACAATTTAGTTAAACTACTTGGAGATTTTTCTCGAATATAGTATCCATTTAAATAATCCAGTTTTTGAAGGTTAAATACCGCGCCTGATTTTTGCACTTTTTCTATGGAAAATTCTTTTACCAATTGAGACAACGTAAAAATATCTTTATCAGTTCCAGGATTCCAACCGAGTAAAGCCATAAAATTAATTAATGCTTCGGACAAATAACCATTTTTATGGTAATCACTCACCGCCACATCGCCCGCCCGCTTGGACATTTTACTTTTATCGGGATTTAACAATAATGGCAAATGGGCATATATTACTTTATCAAAACCAAGCGCCTCCTGGAGCAATATTTGGCGCGGAGTATTTGAAATGTGATCTTCTCCGCGCACGACATGGCTTATGTGCATCAAAAAATCATCAACGACTACGGCAAAATTATATAAAGGTTCGTTAAGGGTTTTGGCAATAATAATATCTCCCATTAAACTGGTGTCAAATTCTACTTCTTGTCTGATAAGATCCGTAAACTTCACCTTTTTTTCATGGATTTTAAACCGTATCACCGACGGAGTATCTTTCGCAAAATTCTGGTCAATGGTTTTCTGCAGTAAATCACGGCACATACCATCATATTTTGGCGCCAATCCCCTACTTTGCTGGTCTTGGCGCTTGGCCTCTAAATCTTCGGGCAGACAAAAACAGTAATATGCTTTTTTTTCTTGCAATAACTTTTCTAAATATCCTTTATAAATGTCCAGACGCTGAGATTGCTTATAAGGCCCGAACTTACCGCCGACATCCGGCCCTTCGTCCCATTCAATACCAAGCCACGTTAATTCATCAATAATTTCTTGTATCCATCTTAATTCAGAACGCTGGGTATCGGTGTCTTCAATGCGCAACACTATCTGTCCACCATACTTTTTGGCAAATAAATAATTAAATAATAAGGTCCTGGCATTTCCGATATGCAAAGGCCCAGTGGGCGAAGGAGCAAATCGAACTCTTATTTCCTTATTTTTGAATTTTATTAATTTTTTAAGCATCTGATAGATAATTTTAAATTTTAAGTTTTAAATTTTAAATCAAATTCCAAAATTAAATTTTGACTTGGCTCGTTGCGGTATTTATGGCTATTTTTGAAAATATTAATGTTAATTCCTGAGCTTCCTTCCATAAACTTCTGCATTCCTGAGAAAATACGTCGTTTGCTTTCGCTAAAATCCTCAACCAATATTTTGTTTCTCTGGCTTCTTTCTTACATATGCATATTTTATTTCTAAAATCTTTTCTAGAAGAAGCACCATTTGCTTCCATATAATTTGCTCCGATACTTGTTGACGACCTTACTAATTGGCTGATAATTGGTTTTATTACGATATCTTGAGGCACCTTTTTACAAAGTAGAATAATATTTTCCGAAAAGATAGCAGTCCTTTCCTCAAGATCGTATTTCATAATTTTAAAAATTTAATTTTCATTTAAAATTTAAAACTTAAAATTACGCGAGATACTCTAGTATCTCGCGAGCAATCGCCTTGGCCGCCAGCGGCTTGGCAAATGCTAATGCCGCCTCTTTCATGACCTCTAATTCTTTTGGACTTGAAAATAAATACTGTAATTTTTCCAAGAAAAAACTGGCGTTTAAGTTATCTTGCTCTATCACCAAGGCAGCGCCGTTTCTAGCATATTCATACGCATTTTTTGATTGGTGGTTATGCGCGCTTGATGGCAGTGGCACCAAAATACTGGGTTTACCAAGCGCCGCAATTTCAAAAATACTGCCCGATCCGGAACGCGAAATGACAAAATCGGCAACGGTGAGCGCGTGCTTTAATTCCACTTCCCGCAAAAATTCAAATAGGTGGTAGTCCTTTGCCAAAGAAGCAAAGGCATTGAGAATTTCGCTGCTTTCCGCCAAAACATTGCTGTAATTTTTATCTCCGCACACATGGATTACCTGATATCTATCCAGTAGTTTTGGCAATATTAAAAGCACAAAATCGTTAAGAGCTTGAGATCCCTGCGATCCGCCCCAAAATAGTAAAACCGGTTTTTGTGCGGTAAGGTTGAATATTTCCCGCGCCAAATTTTTATCTCCTTCAAGCAATTCTTTTAAAATAGGGTTGCCGACCAGCATAATTTTAGGACGCAGGCCCGAGGCGCTCTCGGCCGAACCAAAATACTCGGTTTTCGGAAACGAAATAAATATTTTTTTGGCGGCCCACCGCCAAGCCAGACGATTAGAAGAACCGGGCACCATGTCGCTTTCGTGCGCGAATATGGGAATTCCAAGCAGCGCGGCACAAAATACCACTGAAACCGAACCGGTGCCACCTTTGCTAAATACCAAATTCGGTCGGTCAATTACTAATAACCAAAAACTTTGCAAAATTGACACAGGTAGTTTAAAAAGCACGTCAATGATATTTTGGAAAGAGAAGTACCCCCGTATTTTTCCGGTAACAATATTTTGGATTTTAAAATTTTCCTGAGCCAATAAAAGCGAGGCCATGGGGTCTTTGGGCCCGACATAATACAGTTTAATATCCTTGTCATCCGATAACCTTTTCAATTCTCGGGCAATGGCAATAATGGGGAGCAAATGCCCACCCGATCCCCCGCCGGTAAAAAGTATTTTCATGAAACATGGAACATGAAACATGAAACATACGACGACGTTGCGTTTTTATGCTTCATATTTCATGCTCTTATGATTCATATTACTAAATTTGGCCCACCTTCTCAAGTCTTCACCCTATGCCAAAAAGTGAAGAGAGCTTGGTGAATAATATCCAGCACCGTCATTGCAAGGAGCCCGCAGGCAACGAAGCAATCTAACAGTGAACGGAGATTTATCACACCGCCCTTCGCTCGGGCTCAGGACGGCGCGCAATGATGGTTCTGCATTATTCTGCGTTAATTTCCGCGCGTTTCCGCGGCCCATCAGCCGTTTTTGGAGATATTCAACAACAACCCCACCGCGATTAATTCTGCGATAATATGAGACCCACCATAACTGAAAAATGGCAATGGAATGCCGCTTAGCGGAAACATTCCAATCGACGAAGCAATGTTTACAAAGGCCTGGACTCCAATCCAGGTGGTAAGGCCAATGGCGGTCAGTTTAGAAAACATATCGGTTGCGTTACCGGCAATTTTGTATCCCAAATATAAAAATAGTAAAAACAACAGCACTAGGATTGTACACCCCAAAAGCCCCATTTCCTCTCCAAAAATAGCAAAAACCGAATCAGACATGGCCGTTGGCAAAAAACCAAATTTTTGGGTAGACATGCCAAGGCCTTTGCCAAAAAAACCGCCCGAACCAATGGCAATGAGTGATTGTTTTAATTGCAATCCCATGCCCAAGGGGTCTGATTCGGGGTTTAAAAAAATAAACAGACGCTCTAGGCGGTAGGGTTCGCGAATAATGACCACCAGCGCGCCGCTAATTCCCACGATAATAATTAGTAATGTATTCCAAAGAGGGGTGCCGGCGTTAAAGTACATTACCAAGAGCGCAATAGCAATGATTCCCAGAGTACTGACGTCCCGTTGCAGTAAAAAAACTGCGGTAATAATTCCCAAAAAAATCAAAAATGGCACAAAAACCTTTCGGGCGTTTTCATACCCGCCTTTTACTAAAGACAAAAAACCCTTTTTAGCGGTTGACGAAAAACGGGAAGAGAGCCAGAGTGCAAGGTATGCTACAGCACTAATTTTAAAAAATTCCGACGGCTGAAACGTATACCCTCCAATGTTTATCCAGCGGGAAGCGCCCCAAAGTTTAGTTCCCACCCCCGGCAAAAATACAATTAAAAGGGTTACGGCATTTATAAAAAAAATAACGGGAACGGCTTTTTTTATAAACCGCAGCGGCGTTTTATACGCAATAATTCCCAGCACCAAACCGATACCCACCCCCATTAACTGGTGGAACAAATAATGGGTCGTGTTGCCAAAAACCCGCAGGGAAGCAATGGCTGACAGGGTCGACAAAAACAACAACCCAAATACCAGCAAAAAAGATGATAGGCCCAAAAAATAATAATTGATGTGACGGTTCATAGCGAAAACTCTAAACACTAAATCCTAAACGTTTTAGGATTTAGAGTTTAGGATTTAGAGTTTGCAAATTTTTTTACAAAAAATTTGAATTGACCTCCCTTTTCTTCAAAATTTTTCCACAACGAATAGCTAGGAGAAGCGCATGATAGTAAACAAACCTGGCCCGGTGCCGTATTTTTATAGGCAAAGGCGACTGCCTCTTTCATGCTCTTAGTTTTTAACACCCTGATTCCGATTGGTACTTTGATTCGCCTTCCGCTTTCGGGAAATAAAACTACATTTTTTATATTATATTGTTTTAGGGATTTTTCCAAATGTGAAAAATCATACCCGCGATCCGTGCCGCCAAGAAAAATGGTGTCAACCTTCGGAATGGATTTTAATGCCATCACGGTTGATTCGGGCGTGGTTGAAATGGCATCGTCGTAAAAACTAATGCCTTTGTATACTCCCACCAATTCGAGGCGATGCGGCAGGGGTTTAAATTCCCTTATGGCTTTTTTGATTGCCGCATCAGAAACTCCCAATATTTTTATCGCAGCAATAGCTGCTTTAATATTATCTTGGTTATGCTCGCCCAATAAGGAAATCTTATTTTTTTCCAAAGGAATATGTCTGGCAAAAGGAATCGCCCTGCCCGCATAATTCTTTAACCAGCTTTTTACTTCTTTATTTTTTTGGTTATACACAAAAAAATTATCTTTGGCATGGTGATTAATAATATTTTTTTTGGCCTCGTAATATTTTCCGACCGTGCCATGATAATCCAGGTGCTCGGGAAACAAACTGGTAACCACCGCAATATCAGGCGAAAAAGCAACATCATCTAATTGGTAACTGGAAAGCTCTAGTACAAAAATAGTATTTCTCTTAATCGGCTTAAGGAGTGCTTGGAGCATAGGTTGCCCGATATTTCCTAAAAAAACCACTTCTTTGCCGGCGGATTTTAATATCTCAAAAATCAGTGTTGACGTAGTGCTCTTTCCCTTACTTCCGGTAATTCCTATGGTAAGATACATCCCTTTTACCTGGGAGAAAAAAATATTGGTTGCGGTGGTATAGGGAGTTGTAATCAGTTCTTTTTTTATTCCTGGCGTCTTAATAACAAAGTCAAAACCGATCTGCTTTTTTAAATAATCCCTCCCCTGCTTGGAATCAGCAATACCCACTTTTAATTTTGGGTAACGTTTTTTCAGGTATTTTTTAGAGACGTTCCCCTCTTTTCCAAAACCGGCAATTAATACCTTTTCCATACCCAAGAATTTTAGATCTTCGGGAATATTATTCTCTTTATTAGTATAAAACACCTCGGGGTGGTATTTGGCTTTTTTACCTAATTGTCGCATAATAAAACCATCTTTGAATTTATTTTTTGCTAAATACAATGCCGTTTGCGCTTCTTTGAAAGTTCCAACGCAATCAAAGGGCTTCATAGTGCCCAAACCCAACACATCTTTAAATAAGGGCAGTAAATGTTCTTGTTGGTACAAGTTTTTGCCAAATATTTTCACCAATTCTTTTTTCGGTAAAAATGCGGAAAGCAACGTAAACACGAACACGCACTTAGGGCATTCGCCACACCAAATATTCCGCGTAAATCCGCGTCCGATTGCTGGCAATCGGTATCTGCGTAAATCCGCGGCAACGAAGTTGCGATTGCAACTGGAAAAATAAGGGAAATACTGTTTGTAATGGGAAAACATCTTCACGATGCGTATTTCATAAAAAGGGCGCAGCAGGGAAAAATACGTTACGCTCGGGGTCAATATATTTTTTACATAATCAGCAAACAGTTCCTCAAATTCAAACGACTTAGACCATTGGTGATTAATTTCCAAGCCCTTATACCGCATGTTTCCGAAATTACTGCTATGTTCGTTTCCCACCACCACGCGGGAATAACCGTACAAGATTGCCAAAAATACTCCCAGGAAACCATAAATGGCTGAAATAGGTATGTGGCCGTTGTATAAGTGTTTGTCAAACACCTTTGGGTCAAGATGGCGCTCTATGGCTAGGGATTCAATTCCTAGCGTTTGAACTATTTTTTGAGTAAGCGCTGAATCAATATTGGTTTTTACAAAAAAAGCCGTAATATCGGCCCCATCGGCTTTTAATAATTCCGCGGCGACAATAGAATCCTTCCCTCCCCCGATACCCAACAATATTCTGGCTTCTGGCTTCTGGCTTCCGGTTTCCGGCAAGTTGTTAGCTGCTAGTTTGCTAGTTGCTCGAAACTTCGGGAGGATATTGGGATCTAAATTATTTTTGTAAAAAAATTCACCAAGGCCTTTTTTATATACCGTGTTCCAAAAATCCGCCTCTTTTTTTGACAGTTGATATGGAACAGTCACTTTTGTCGCACAATAAAATTTAAAATAACTGATGCCTAATATCATATGCAAACTCGCCAATAACTTATTAAATAGCTCTTTACCAACAACGTTCATGTTTGGCGCAGTGGGAAGCGTAATGGTTTCAGTAAAAAGAATGGGCCCTCGGTCACTGAATTCTGTTTTGTAATTAAAAAGAATCCTTTTTTTATCAGGTTCATATTCATATGAAGTAAATTCAAAAAAAGTAGCAGTTGAGTGCATAAACTAAATATACAACCCGTATGGAACAAACATTACAAAACCGGCACTAAAGTCGCCGGCGGTTTGGCAATCTTGGGCGGCTTGGAGTTAAGACGCGAGGCGTAATGTGTCGCAACATATTCGCCCCGTCTCCAAAAAATATGCGAGGCGTAGCCGAAGCTACGGCGAACATATTTTTTGTGAAAACTGCCCAAGATTGCCAAACCGGCAAGAATTGGAGCGCGGTTTCATAATGTTTGTTCCATAAATTACGCGCTACGGGTTACGGGTTACGCGCTAAGTGTCCGAAGAAAGTTTTCTGAAAATAATAATAAAAATAGCTACCAATATAATGGCAATAATAATCCAGATATATAAGTTTTTCTTAAGGTTATCTAAAAAGGAATTTCCCGTTGCGGCGGCTGGCGTTGTAATTGTTGTGGTGGGGTTGGTATCACCAGTAACCATGCCCGTAGTTTCAGGAACCGCGACTGTTGGAGCGGCCACGGTAACCGTGATGTAATCAGTATCTTGCACCAGGGTACCCACGTTACTGGTTGCGCTCAATTGCACCACAGCAGGGCTGGCATCTTGAGGAACTGTAACGGTAAAAAATAGTATTTTAGAGGATTTGGGAAATAACGTACCAAGGGTAACTCCAGAAACCAGGTCGCCCTGGCTCGAAACCGTATCAATAATTAATCCTCCCGCATAGGTGAGGTTTGCCATACTTGCCTTCACCACCACATTATTCATGGCTAAATTTGAAGTGTTTTTAACGGCCAGCATCACAGTAAAGGTGTTGCCTCCAGTACTATTTACGTTTTTGCCCCATTGCAACACACTGCCGTCCCGGGAGGCAAACATGGTAATACTCACGCCGCCTTGCCCTTGGTTTTGGGTGGGTGTTGTGGGCGTAGGCGTAGGAGTAACTGGCGTAGGGTTTGGTGGAGGCAAACTAGCTTCTTTATTAACACACCTTGCGTCTTCGCAAATCTGATTGGTGATATTGCAATTTTGGTAAACGGACTCTACTGATCCGCAAGAATTATACCAATACACAATATTACTAATGCATTGCTTGGTGGACTGAGGGTAACAGGCAGTGGCTGCGTCAACTACGGGAGCGCCCTGCCATAAGACCAATGGCAATGCAAAAATAAACACGATAACTATACCAATAAGAACTTTGTAAGTATTCATATTTTAATGTATGGTTTAATATTGCATAATAACATGTTATTATGATTTTAGCAACGCAAAGCGTAGAACTGCTCACTGGACATCTTTGACTACTGTCATTCCCGACCCGCAGGATGGGGTATTTTACATACCAGGTCAGTGCATGGTAATATTAATTTGTGTGACTTAAGAACCCTTCCCTTATGGAAAATCTTTTGGCAATCAAAATTTTAAATTCGGCAACTCCTATTGCTTTTTTGGTATTGCTTTTATTTTTTATTGTAATATCAATAATTCTAAATTATCACTGGACCCGTTACGGAATTGAAGAAAAAAACATTCAAACGGTAAGGATGTGGTATTTTGGTTTTTCGTTGATATTATTCTTTGGAATGGCAATCTCACTTTTAATAATATTACTATAGACCTCTTGCAAAATAAGCTTTTACTGCAAATTACATATTGCACCGGCGGGGATGCCCTGCGGGTCAAGGGCCGAAAATTCTATCAAATTTTCATCTCAAAATCTTCAATTTTCGTAAAAAAGCTTATTTTGCAAAAGGTCTTATGATAAATCTTTTAGAAAATGAAAAAATAATACTGATCAAGAGACGCCATCCGCTTATTATAGCCATCGAAGGGGCATCGTTGTTTTTAATGGCCTGTTTACCGATGGTCTTGTTATTTGCATCGTATTCTATTTACCCCGATGCGATGGGATTTTGGCGTAATTACTGGCCATTCATCATATTCTATCAGCTGCTCTGGATACAGATTTTGTGGATAATGTTCTTTATTACTTGGACAAATTATTATTTGGATGTCATTTTAGTAACCAATAAGCGCGTCGTAGATATTGAACAACTCGGCCTCTTCTCCCGCGATATTGCTGAAATAAGGTTGGAGAGTATTCAAGATATAAAATCCGAAGTGCTGGGATTTATATCTTCGCTCTTTAAAATGGGGAACTTGCATATCCAAAGCGCGGGACAAACCAAGGAGATTCTTTTAAGAAATATGCCGGAACCCGAAAAAATAAAAGATGCTATTTCCAAATGCCGCGATGAGGTTTTACATGAAAAAATCGTGATCCATAAAGACACGACGCCTACCCAAATATATAAATAAAATATTCCAGAATTGGACTCCAAGTAACCCCCTCACACCCCGTCATTGCGAGCCCAAGATGAATAAAATACCTTGGCCTTTAGCCACGAGCGAAGCGTATAGACATCACATCCCTTAACTGGACTCCAAGAACCTGCCAATTTGCCAATCTTGCCTGCCTTTCAACGAAAATTTTGTTAGCCGTATCTACGGATATCCCTCACAAAATTTTCGTCTCCAAGACAGGCAATATTGCCAAATTTTCTAGGTCTTAAGTCCATTTAAAGGATGTGATGTCTATAGGTGGTTGGCAATCCAGAGTTATTGATTACATTGAAACGAGATTGTCCCGATCGCGAATCGATCGAGGATCCTCGGCATAGTCGGGACTTCGTCGTCCACGATTGCGATCGGGACTCCTGAGTCGGGAATTTTTACTGCGGTAGAAAATTCTCGCGACTTGACGCAATGACGGTGAATGGACGTATGGGGCGCGAGGGGTTATTTTTTTAAAAAATAAAAAACCCGCTAGTCCGAAAACATAGCGGGTAGGTTTTCTGGTAACCTATAACCATAAAATCACAACCGAAAGTTCGGCGGTTCAACGAGCAGAGCCAAATTCATAAGAGCCATTTTACGCTCTTTTTTCCGGCAAAAGAGCAGGTCCCAGGGCTTGGCGCCAACGGGATAGAAGCCAAAAACCAAAAAGTCCTTGGTCCTTTCTACGGCCTGATGGGCCACGCCGGCCGGGATGACGATGGCATCGCCTTGGTTGACTTCTACGAGTTTACCAAGCCGATGACCGCCCAATCGCAGGATAGCCGAACCTTGAAATACCACCAACGCCTCGTGCGTTGTTGAGTGATAATGTGGCCGTTTGTAGACCTTCCACAGCCACTCAAGATTCCAACCCTTTTTTAAGGCACGCTTTTTGAGCGTGGCCTCAGCGTCCATGGCATTCATACCACGAAAGTTGACCATCTTCCGAGTCAGAATGACCGAAAAACGGGAATTTGGAATGAAACCATCGTCTTCGAACGAAAATTTCTTCATGTCTTTTTCTCCTTGTGAAAGTGTACAGTCGTCCACTTCAGAAAAGTATTCATTAAAAACTGCTCTGAAGTGTGCCCCAGTGAAAATCCTTTTTCACTGGGGATTTTGATGGGACTACTTAATGTCTTTTTCGCGCTTTTTCTGCGCGTAATCGGATACGCTGACGTGCATCCCTTCGTATTTCGAGGGTTCTGCCCCGAAGGTCTTCGATGACCTTGGAGGCAAATCTTCAATGGAGTGGGTGTCGAGGACGCCGTAGTTGGGCTTTCTGAACGACACTGTGAGTGTGCGCCACTCATCCGAATCGTTGTAAACAGTGACATCGGCTCCGCTTTGGACCACGATGCCCATGCCTTCGACTCGCTTGTCGATGCTGATGGCACCCCAAGGCACTACCAGCCGAGCTCCGTTGCCGAAGTCGTACGTGGTCGGGCGGGTTCCCCACCACACCAAGGCAACCACCATGGCGGCAGCGAGGGCGAAAACTACCAGAAAAACACCCCACTCGTTCCAGAAATTTTTCAGCTTGCCAAACATGCAAACCTCCGTTAAAACTAGCTTGCCACTATCCCCACTTCAGAAAGGTCTTAATTAAAAAACTTCTCTAAAATGGGGCCGAAACATTAGACCTGTCCCTAAATAAGATTTGTTACGAAAATTACAGATTTTGAGCTGGAAATTTGATAGAATTTTTCGGCTTGCCCATAGGCCCGCCGAAAAATTATTGCAAATTTTCGGCCAAAATATGGAATTTGCAGTAAAATTTTATTTAG
>Ga0209541_10003235_pt1 | contig 30127 bp, 30 predicted proteins | sample RifCSPlowO2_01_FD_184027 | JGI IMG/M metagenome (GOLD analysis project Ga0209541, IMG submission 184027) | Groundwater microbial communities from Rifle, Colorado - Rifle CSP2_plank lowO2_0.1 (SPAdes) (version 2) | ecosystem: Environmental > Aquatic > Deep subsurface > Groundwater | place... | reverse complement strand
TCTGGGCTCTGGTTAACAATGAGGTCGCATGGTACAAGATCCATCGTCGAAGAAGCTATAAGGTTATCCAGCCAGCGCTTCAAGACCAAAAAGGAAAGATTATCGTCACAGACCGACTTCCCACCTACAACCACCTTGCTGAAGAGAACGGATGCGCCCAGCAAACCTGCTGGGCACACATCCTGCGCGACTCAAAACGACTTGCCAAGAACTATGACGAAGCCAGAACCGTGCACCGCCGGCTGAAAAGCATTTATCACAAGGCCAAAATCTTGGCTCCGAACGCGAGCGAGCGCGACGTACAGAAATTATTGGCGCGCATCGGCGAGCTAGGCAAGCTGCACTTTGAGCACAAAAGCATCCGAACATTCAGGAACAGCATTTGCAAAAAGCACCGCAGCGATCTCTTCCACTTTGTCACGAATCCGGCAGTGCCATCAACGAACAATGGCACGGAACGTGCCATCCGCAAAGCGGTCATCATCCGCAAGATAAGCAACGGCAGCAGAAGCGAGAAAGGGGCGCGAATCCTCGAAACACTCCTCAGCATCATAGAGACCATCAAGCTCCAAGGAAAGAGCCCGCTTGAAGAAATGTATCACATTCTCGCTTCAAGAGCCTAACCAATTACCGGAAAGCTATATCTTTTTATAGGCAGCGAAGGCCCTTACCGATGATGCGGGGATGCCGGAGCGGTCTAACGGGATGGGCCTAGGACCCATTGGCTTAGTGCCTTCGCAGGTTCGAATCCTGTTCCCCGCATCTTTTTGACTTCGTCAAAAAGCTGCACCAAAATTGTCCGGCATAAAGCCAGACTGTCCGGGCGGCTTTAGCCGTCCTCTTTCGCGAGCATTTCGAAAAGGCTCGTGGGAATCTTGTTCCCCGCAGCCTTTTTTAATTCGTAAAAAATGCTGGTGAAAATGGTGCGACATAAAGTCGCACGTCCGGGCATCAAGGATATTCTGTGCCCCGGAATTGCGCTCCGTGCGGCTCTATAAATCTCGTGCGGCAGCAATGAGGTCGCTAAAGGCATTCAACGCATACTCTCGGCCTGTCGCTTCTTTGAGGACTCCTTTCATTTTTGCTATCGCTCGGGGCAAATGGTCTATCTGGGGTTCAGGAGGAATCTGGCCGGCTAGATTTCTCAATTCGTTCAGCGAATATCTCCCCCGATTGGCCCACCAGGGCAAAGTGGAAGTAAGGGCATAAGCCCAGTGCTCCCTGCACGCCTGCTCGAGGACATCGCGCACAGCCTCGACCCTCTTCCTGCTGCAGGAGGGATCCAGATACTGGAAGTTCCTGTTCAGGAGCAGGAGCCGGTCATCAGGCTCAGCGTGGATGTACTCCGAATGCGCGCCGCGCATTTCTTCCGGAGAGTGCTTGGTGAGCCTGTATCTGCTCTGCTTAATCGTCAGGATATGCTGGCCATTGTCCTCGAGGAAGGGAAGCCAGCGCAGGCCTGTCTCGATGGGTTCGCCGGGGATTCCGACGATGAGGAAGACATGCGTCTGGATCCCTGCATTTGCGAGGTTCTCGAGAATCCTCGCATAATTCTCAGGATGGTTCCACCCTTTGTGTTCACGCACAAGCGTGTCGCGTGAAAGAGACTCAAGGCCAAGCTGCACCCCTCTGCACCCTGCCTCATACAACTGTTCCGCCCTATGGGGATCAAGGAGGTCATTGGTGACTGTGAGATAGCAGTTCCACGTCGCTGCGTATCCCCCGGCCTTGAGCTCGGCTCCCAAGGCAAGCTGCCGGTTTATGGGGAACATCTCGTCCGCTATCTCAAAGCGCGCCGCTCCTGTCTGCATCATGACGTCTGCGATTTTTGCCGGTGATATCATGCGAGGAGCAGCGAGAAAGGTGTCGCTGCCGGCCGCAATGGCGCAGAACCCGCACTGCATCAGGCAGTTCGACATCGTATACATCTGGGGCACAAAATCCGGAGCCCATTGTTTCGCTCCACCATCAAAAGAGGGCGCAGGCAGGGCTTCAAACTGCGTGGCAACAGGCGCAGGAGGATTCACTCGAACTTGATCTCCGTCAAACCAGGCAGTTCCTGACGCTTGGCGGGGATCAAGGGTTTCAACGAGCGCTTCAAGAGGCTGGAACCCCTCGCGATAGACGAAAGCGTCAGCGTGGCGAAAGAGCTTGCCGAAATCCGGATGAGCGAACGCTCCCACGGCGCGGGACCAGAAGTTGCCGCCAACAACGACCAGCGTTTCAGGCAGCGCTTCCTTCACAAGCGACGCAAGTACCATGCCTGGAAACAACTGGCGCTCATCGCTGATGCTAATGCCATAAACCTCAGGCTGGACATCGCTGGCGAGAGGGAGTTCAATCTGCGTGAGATAGGAAAACCAGGGCGAGGATTCCCTGTTCGCAAGCGACTCGAGCAAACCTTCCAGTGTCCCATCTTGGCGCTCCGCAATATATAGCACATTATTCCTTTCAACGCGAAAGGTGTCGTGTGTCGGAACTGCCCGCGAAACTCGCTCGATAAGCTGCCTAGCAGAATACTGCTCCTGGATGTTGGTTTTCGGATCTCGGATTGTACGAAGCGCCTCATCGACAGCAGCACCACCATGCTGGGAGAGGAGGTGTTCAAGACCGATAATGTGCCCATAGCGCTGGACAACCTCATGGCCTCTCGACCGTAAAACCGAAGTCAAAAGAGAGATGCCTGCGGGAAGATGCCACACCGAAGACACGGGTGGGTAATTGAGCAGGACCGTTCTCTGGGCTTTCATAACCACTAAGAAGTAATGATATTTATATAAAATATTCAATTATATTTTTTATCAAAATAACAAAATTTATATACAAAATGTAATTATAATGAGGATATGGAAGGAAAATATGCACTGGATAGGAAAGATCTCCGCATCCTCGTAGAGCTCGATCGCGATACAAGGCAGTCGAACAACCAGATCGGGAAGAAAGTCGGCCTGAGCAAGGAAGTCGTGCATTACCGGATAAATAGGATGCTGGAGGGCGGCCTCATCGTCAGATTCCATACCGTCATCAACTATTTCAAGCTTGGGATCGCCAAGTTCAAGGCGTATTTGCGCCTCGTAGACGCGGACAAGGCCAAGCTCGAGGAGATCGCCGGCTATTTCAACAGGCACAGGAAGACGGAGTGGGTAGCGCTTACGACAGGGAGATGGGACCTGATTGTGGGGTTTCTCGCCCATAACGCCAATGAGTTTGATGATGAGTTGCAAATAGCGCTCACGAAGTTCTCGAGATACATCCAGGACAAGGCAGTCACGACAACCCTCTATCTCGCTCACCAGACACGAGAGTTCCTTTCCGCATCGAGCAAGCCAGAGAAGTCTCGGGTAGTGTACCACACGTCGAAAGATCCGCAGGAAGCCATTGATGAAATAGATAGGGGGATCCTGAGGCTGCTCGCCAACAACGCGCGCCTGCCTGCTGTGGAAATCGCCCATCGATTGCGGACGACTCCTCGCGTCGTCCAGTATAGAATCAAGGAAATGGAGAAGAAAAAAATAATTCTCGCCTATCGCACGCATCTTGATTCTAAAAGGATGGGAAGGATCTTCTGCAAAGCCATCATCTACTTGGAGAACATCACCAAGGAGCGGCTGGAGCAGTTCATCGCGTATTCCTCAAATATGCCCGGCGCGATCTGGCCCCAAAGAGTCCTGGGATCCTGGGATTTTGAGCTGGATTTTGAGCTGGAAGATTATGATGCTTTCCAGGATGCTCTCCTCAATCTCAAGGAGAAATTCTCAGATATCATCCGCAGCCAGGAGTTCTGCATCCTCTCAAAGGATTTCAAGCTTGATCTCTTCCCGGAGGCTTTTCCCGCGCTCACTCAAAGATAATCGTTATCCCGTCCCAGATCGAGAGCCACAGCTCCTTTGTCTTGTCAAAAAAGGTTTGTTTCCGGAGGTCGTTCTCAGTGTAGCCTAAGTCCTTGACGAGCTCGACGTAAGCCGCGTCGCATTTCACCGGATCCTTGAGGTCGAGATGATAACAGGGGACGACGGAACTGCGCACCGTGCCCTGCAGCTGCGTGCTGTTGATGGCGACGATGCCGTCTCCAATATCATCGATCTTGCCGGAGATAGTGTAATACTGCACCAGCCCGGGAGTCTCGTCCGTGCCAAGCTTAGCGACGCTGCCCGCGCGCTGCAGCTCCTGGCAGTCGCCGATGATGTCCCGGCCGTCAATTAATGTAAGCAGGAGCGACGGCACGCCGATGGTGGAGCATTCCTTGAGCAGCACCCGCCGCTCGCCCAGCTCCGCCCTGATGCCCTTGAAGAGCTGATACGTTTGCTCGCCGTAGATGCCGCCTTTCATGGGCGCGCCGAGAAGGATGATCTTGTTGATGCTCCTGCTGTGATCGTCCTCGAGCAGGTAGCCCATCGCGACAGCGCCGCCCATGCTGTGCGCCACGATGTTGACCTTGTCCGTGCCGGCGCAGGCCTTGACGCGCGCCACCACCTGCCCGAGATGGTCGACGAAAGTGGACTCGGAGGGCTTGAGCCCCTGGCCAGGAAAGAGCTTCTTCAGGATGAAGGAGATCCGATCCTGCGACTGGATCTGCTGCCCGTTGCGGTAATAGGTCGCAAGATAGACGGTGCGATTCGCGAGCGTAGGGCATTCAAGCGTTGACGCGTCAAGGGTGCCGCCGTTGACATAGCCGAGGTCGAACGCCAGCTCGCGCTGGAGTTTCTTCAGCTTCGCCGGCGAGCTTGCGAAGCCATGGATCAGGACGATGGGATAGCTGTCCTTTCGAGGGGTAAGCGAACTCGGCCCGCAGCTGCAGTCAGGCGAGGAGCACGGCTCGGCCGGAGAGCAGACGCTGTCCCCGGCGCGATATGCTAATTTTGTGCAGCTGCCGCTGACGCAGGTTTCCCCTTCCGCGCAGTCATCGCTCGATACGCAGAATGGGCGGGAAGGGCAGAAGCTGCAGAAGCTTCCTGTGCAGCTTTTCCCGCAGTCCGCGCAGGAGGCGCAAAAAGGCTGGCAGGTTGCAGAGCGCGTCACGTTGCCGCAGGCATCCTTCTCCAGGAGTTCGCCGGCTGTGCAGACCCTTGATGTGTACAGGCCGCATCCCTTGTTGCAGTTGTCCTTGCAGAGCTGGAAGGAAGGGTCGAAGTTCTGCACGAACGAGACTGCCGCGTTCTCAACGCACTCCACCTCGCAGACGATGGGAACGTAGCCATCTATCGTGAAGCCGGCCTCGAAGGCGCGGTACGCTGTCCCGCGTGTGCCGAGGAAGCTGAGGCCCAGGCCGGAGACATTCTTGCGCTGCAGGGGCAGGAGATTCACTGGCAGGTCGTTCAGCAGGAACAGCGCTCGCCCGGTCTCTGGAGTGTACCTGACGAAGGCGATTGAGATTGTTCCTTTTCCGGTCTCGAATTCCTGCCTTGCCCCAAGCTCGAGGTAGCCGGACATCTCGGCGAGCGCCACAGGCACGGCAAGGAGGAGCAAAAGGAAGAGCGGCCATCGCATGGCCCCACACAGGGGACTGCACTATAAAAAGATTTCCAAACGCTACCCCTGTATACATTTGTCCTCAAAAATCGCGCAAACATTTAAATAGGGCAAAGAGAGAAAATCCTGAAGGCTGGGTGGGTGGTTTAGGGGAGCAGGAAGTTCTTATTCTACGAAATCTCTAAATAACCCCAAAATAGGCGGTTTCTCATTGACCTTATTGCAGGCCTTGCGCCAATTTCTCGGCAGTTTTATATGCGATTTTCTCCCGGACAGAAGAATCCAGCTGGCCGATAAAGGATCTGGCAAGCATTACCTGCGCTTGGCCCACTTCAAGATCATAGTTCCAGACAGCGTCCCCGCGATCGATGCCCCACAATACTTGGTCGGGATGACGCTCGACAACATCTTTCCAGTCCTGCACCGCATAATTCAGGACAGTGGTAAATTTCGCATTGAGCTTCTTCAGATACTCCTCCTTGCTGTCACCGACGAAGAGAAGGAAAAGCTCTCGGTCATGGCCCCAGAAAGCATCAATTCCATAATATGCGTTGGGATGGTTGCTGAGGACGCTTTCAATCTCATCCGTTGAGAGCTGGTCTCCATGCCAGATGAAATTGATGTCGGGGTTCTGCCGCAATACTGTTTCAAAATTATCCCTGTCTCCCTCGCCTAGATGGAAATAGACGACCAGATTGTTCTCCCGCACAAGAGGGTAGATTTCCAGCAGCCGTTGGGAGTCAGGCGGGAGAGCCGGGGAACCGCCATTTTCACGCTCGTAGAGGCCGATCTCGCCATACCCTCGGAACAAGTTGGGATAGACGGCAAGCATTTCGCGCAACGTGGCTGCGCCAACAGTTGGAAATCCGTCGGGCTGGTCATCGTTGCCAGAGGACATGATGAAGGGAGTGAACTGCTCAGGATATTCCTCCATGGTTCGTTTCCAGATCTCCAGCTGTCGCGCGGAGATTTCTCCTTCATACACGGGGAAGAACGCGAAATTCTTTCGAGTTCCTTCATTTTTGATCGTGCAGGCGATTTCGCTCATCTTCACGTTCCAGCCGAGCAGCGCTTGCGGACCCCCGAATCTTCCTTCCGGTGTCTCGGTGACTTCCTCCTCAGGGTCCCAGTCCGGAATCGACGGGATGTGCAAGTGAGTGTCAATCAGCGGGCCCTGATAAGAGGATGCTGGATAGTCCGGCGCAGGAACAGGTAAACAAGGCGCTGGCTCCAATGCCGCCTCGATGCGCCCGCGCCAGGCTTGTTCTTCTGGACTGAGGTCTTCTGGAACGGGTTCTCCAGAAGCTTGTGCAATCTGCGCTTCGGGCTCCTGAGCTATTTGAGCCTCGGGCTCCCTGATTTCTTCAATTTCAGGAGCTTTCGCAGGAGGAGCTTCAAAGGTTCCTTGCCCCTCATCCGATGGAACCTGGGCGCACCCGAGCAGCAAAAGAGTGAGAACCAGCAGGAACCTCTTCATGTGGAGATTTTCCTACATTCCCTATTTAATTATTTCCAATAATGGTAATTGATTGCCCGGAAGGGGTGAGCGCAACCTTTAAATACGCTCTTCCAAGCCAAGCCGGCATGGCGAAAAAGAAGGGGGAGAAGACAGAGCCAAAAGTTTCTGCGCGCGAGAAAGCCGACGAGGAGCTGAGCAAGCTGCCGATGCCGAAGGCACCTGGCCTGCCGGAGCTGCCGCAGGAGGCGCAGGAGAAGCTGAAGAAGCTCAAGGCCCAGCTCGAGAAGTTCAAGTCCGAGGCGCTCAAGAAGTTCGACCAGTATATCATCGGCATCACGCTCCTGCCGCCGCCCAAGCCGCGCGAGGGCGAGAAGATAAACAAGGATCTCATTTCTGTCATGATGCTCATCGACGACACGGACAGCACCAAGATGAGCAAGTACGAGCTTCGCACCAAGCTCCAGGACATCATGGACAAGATCGCGAAGGAGATCGATCCCAATTTAGTTCCGGAAGTGATCATCCTCTCCGAGCTCTGGCAGAACTGCTATGACGCGAAATACGATCTCTTGCAGCTCATCGCCATGGGAGCGCCGGTCTATGACAAGGGCATGCTCGCCGCCATCAAGATCGCCGAAGTGCACAAGAGCATGGTGCTCAAGAAGTTCGAGAAATACATCGTGAGCTACGTGCTCGCCGGCTCCCTCACGCAGGGCCGCGCCACCCCGACGAGCGATATTGACGTGTGGGTCGTCATTGATGACACCGACGTCAAGAAGATGACGCGCGTCGAGCTGAAAGATAAATTGCGCGCCATCATCATCGGCATGGGCATCGAGGCCGGCGATCTGACCGGCATCAAGAACAAGATCAACATCCAAGTCTACATCCTCACGGACTTCTGGGAGAACCTCAAGGAAGCCAACCCGATCATCTTCACCTTGCTCAGAGACGGCGTGCCGTTCTATGATCGCGGCATCTTCATGCCCTGGAAGCAGTTGCTCAAGATGGGCAAGATCAAGCCTTCTGCCGAGGCGATCGACTTGTTCATGAGCTCCGGAGACAGCATGATCAAACGTGTTTCGTATACGCTCAAGACTCTGGGCATGGAGGATACGTATTACGCAATCCTCACCCCGAGCCAGGCCGCGCTCATGATGTACGGCATCTCCCCGCCTGCGCCGAAGGAGACCGCGGAGCTCATGCGCGAGATCTTTGTCAAGAAGCTCAAGCTGCTCGAAGACAAGTATGTGGACATTCTTGAAGCCAATATCAACCTTCGGAAGGATCTCGAGCACGGCACCAAGAAAGAGCTTACAGGGAAGGAGATTGACAAGCTGGTTGAGGACGCGGACAAGTTCCTGAAGCGCATCAAGACATTGTTCACCCAGATCGAGAAGATGAAGGAAGAAGAAGATATGGTGAAGCTCTATGATTCTGTCGCCACGATGATCCGCGACGTCCTGAAAGTTGAAGGCGTAGCCGGCAAGGTGGACGACCTTGAGCTGGTGGCTGTGTTTGAGAATGAACTCATCTCCAAGGGCCTGGTGCCAGCGAAGTATCTTAGGACGCTCAATGAATTGGTCAAGGCCAAGAAAGATTACGAGGAGAAGAAGCTCTCCAAGCATGAAGTGGAGGCCATCCGCAAGGAGGCCAATATCCTGATCCGCTTTTTAATCGAATATGTCCAGCGCAAGCGCGGCCGTGACCTGGACCGGGCCAAAGTGCGCGTGAAATACGGCGATGCCTATGGCGAGGTGCTCTACCTCGACAAGCAGGCCTTCATCATCCAGAACGTGGAGAAGGAAGAAAAGGAAGTGAGCAAGGCAAAGCTTATTGACGGCCGCCTCGGTCCTTTGGAAAAGAGCACGCTGGAGGAGATGGAGCAGGCCATCGCCAAGGTCGAGAACCCGCCGAGGATCATGCTGAAGGAGCATCACTTTGACGACCTGAAGAAAGTGTTCGGGAAGGAGATTGAAGTCTTGCTGGGCTAATCGCTCGTCAGCGAAGGGTATATAAGGGAAAAGCAATTCTCGATCAGTGATAAATTTTATGCAAACAGTCAACCCCTTAATCGCCGGATCACGGATTGAAACATTGGAAGGAAAGTTCTCAGTACAGATTGAGATCCCCCCCGATACGACGCTTTCGGATGCGGATGTCCGGCGAATCCTGGAACTCGGGTCGTGGAAAGTCCCGCCTACAAGAGAGAATGTAAGCGCATATGAGGGTGTAAGGGCTGTCATCATCCCTAAAGAGGTGGCCGTCAATAAGGGCGGTATGGAGTTTGCGGCATTGCAGGTGACAGGAATTGGATACCGACCAGGAACTGTTTCGTCTGCGGGGGACACCATTTTCGCGGACGAAAAAAGTTTTTTGCCGCCGACAGCCCGGAATTTCGTGGAGGAATTCGCAGGGATGAAGATGGCTGTCCAGTTTTATGACGACTCTGAGTTTGTCGTTCCTGTCATCGCCTATCGCGCACTAGGCACATACTTACCTAGCGAGCTTGAGGCGAAGGTGAGAAATACGCAAGTGGCCGCGGGATTGGAATTGAAGCGCTTTAAGGTAGCCGGAGTCCAGGCGGTTGGGAGATATCTTGACACCGAATTATCAGATGAAGACGGGCCGTTTGGCTTTTTTGTGACTGAGGTCCCTTCGGTTTCGCTAAAGAGGCATGGAACGGAGTTCGGGAGAAAGCTTGCGCAGGCGATAGATGGCAATGGGGCCAAGTCCGAATGGAAAAGTATAAGGGCAGTAATGAACACATTCTCTGTGGTGTCAGCACAATTGGCCTATCCTCTGTTTATGGGGCTCCGGGAGTTTCACGACGCTGGATACACGATGCACGCCTTGCATCCCGGCAACTATTATTTTGATGGTCGGGAGGTCGCGGTCTATGATTGGGCCACTCTGCGACCCATGACCGGCAACAGGTGGGTGGATTGTGTAAACCGGGCAATAGATATCACAAATCCTGTGAATGATAACCTCTTCTTGTTGGGGGATTTTGTTGCCCCTGTGGATCCGAAGCTTATCACGGCAAATTGGAATCTTGCAGTAAAAGCGTATCTGGGACTGCGGGAGATTGACTTATCCAAACATGTTGACAAGGCAAGAAGGCGTTTCGGCGAGTGCCCTCAAACAATGATTTATGCGGTAGCTTTCGCCCTTGACAGGCATCTCCCCAAGGGATGCTGAGCAGTTCTGTACCTTTTTCGTATACTAATATACCAAAAACAGAAAGTTTATATATGAACAACCCGGAATGAGCCGAGGTAGTCAGCGCCCTATGGCCGAAGCGAACAAGAAGGGGACGAGCATCTCTTATGAGGATTCCATCCAGCTTATGCAGATGCCCCGGCCGCACCTCCGATTCAAGGGCGTCTGGGACATGCAGGATCTCTATGAGTTCATGATCACCTATTTCCGGGACCGCAAGTACAAATTCTATGAGCGCCAATACAAGCACAAGGTGCCGCATCCGTATGGGGTGGAGCGCCAGCATGTCTGGCAGGCTGACGCGGTCTTCGATGAAACGTATCAATGGCATATCAATGTCTACATCCATACGTATGACGCGCAGGACATCACGGTGAAGATGCGGGATGGCACTGTTAGGACATTCACCAAGGGCCGCATCTGGATCGAGTTCTCAGGCAGGGTCACTATTTTCGACGATCATCGGTGGCTGGAGAGCCCGCTCGCCGCGCAGTTCAAGATGTTCATCAACCGCTACGTGCAGAAGAAGCGCCACCAGAACGGCATGTGGGACGTGCTCATGTACCGGGAGATTCAGAAATTGGTCTGGCTCACGAGAAGGCGACTCAAGATGGAATATGACGATTACGAGCAGCGCCACTGGACTGGGGTGCACGGATAATGGGGGAGGTGCACCATGTGGTGGACCATCTCAAGCTCGAATACAGGGGAGTGTTCAACATCCGCGAGATGCTCTCCGGGCTCGGCAGGTGGATGAAGGAGAATCCTTATGAGAAGGGCGGCGATTACATGTCCGAGCAGCACACGGCGCATGGCAAGTGCATCGAATATACCTATTGGCCGTGGAAGAAGGAAACTTATCCGTACGTGCGCCTCTACATGAAGGTGCGCATCCTCATCTACGACGCGAAGAAAGTGGATGTGCTTGTGGGGAAGAAGAAGATGACGCTCGACCACGGCCGCATCCTCATCTACCTTGATGGATTGTTAGATTATGATCATGACAGCTACTGGGACACAACGCCCATGCACGTGTTTTTCAGGACGCTCTGGGTGAAGTTCGTGCTCCGCAACTATACAAAGATGTACGAGCGCAACCTCATCAACGACGTGCACGATCTGTATGAGTATTTCGAGCGCATGCTCAACACGTATAGGACCTACCGGCCGGTCGAGAAGCAGCCGCACTTTTACTATTAACATGGAAGAGAAGAAGCTTGTCGTGGATGGCATCCGCTTTACGTATAACGGGCCCTTCGACATCTACGAGTTCCACCGCGAGATCGACCGCTGGATGGAGCGCAAGCACTTCCAGAAGGAGATCAAGAAGAAGCAGGAGCAGGTCGAGCAGGATCACAAGCGGCTCGAGTATGTCTTCGAGCTCTGGCACAAGCTGAGCAATTACTCTATCGCGGTCGTGCGCATGAAGGCCTTCTTCGACGATGTCGTCGATTTCGAGGTGGAGCGCAAGGGGCATAAACGGATGCTGCAAAGTGGCGCGGTGCTCGTCGTCTTCGACGGCTTCATCGAGGAGAACATCGACGACTGGTGGGGCCAGAAGCCCTGGTGGGCCTTCCTCAAGTCGCTCATCGACAAATACATCTGGCACTTCTGGTGGAACGCCCATGACGACCATGTCATCGAGCCGTGCTACGATCTCTATGACACGCTGTACAAGTTCTTCAGGAGGCATTAGGTTTTTATAGCGCGTCCCGATTGATATGCTCGCGAGGGTAGCGAAGCCCGGTTAAACGCGCAGGACTTAAGATAAAAAGAAGAAATCCTGTTCCTCAGTGGATTCGGGGGTTCGAATCCCCTCCCTCGCATCGGGTTTCTTTACTCCTCTAGAGTGGAAAGATTTATAAGTTTGGATGAAATCGAAACCCAAAGATGAGAAATCTAATCTTCCGTCCGGAACAGTACCGCGCGACTGTTGATACGCCCACACCGATCGTGGACATCACGGATTTCTTTCCTAGAACTGACGGAAAAGTTCTCGCCAAATTCGAGGGCGCCTTTCCCAACGGAGGGTCAGTGAAGGACAGGATCGCGTATCAGATGATCCGGGATGGCTATAACTCCGGCCAGATCTCACGGTCAGTGACTAAAATCGATGAAGGGGGAGCGCGCAGGGTTGTCACGCCCGGAACGCTTCTGTGCGAGGGCACATCAGGCAATACTGGCTTAGGATTGGCAAGATGGGGCGCATTGCTGGGACATCAGGTTGCGCTAGCCATTCCCAGAAAGATGGATGAATCCAAAGTGGCGATGCTGCGCGCCTACGGCGCGAGAGTGTTCGTCGTGCCAACCGAGGCCGGCCACAATCATCCGAACAGTTATACAGGTGTCGCGAAGCGGCTCGCGTATGAACTGGAAGGATTCTACACGAATCAGCACAATAACCCTTCAAACGCCCGTGCCCATGAGCTCACCACAGGCCCTGAAATCTGGGCGCAGACCGAAGGAAAGGTGACCTATCTTGTTGCAGGCCAGGGAACCGGCGGAACCATTACCGGAACGGCCAGGTATCTCAGGAGCCAGAATCCAAATGTCAGAGTCATCGCCGTTGATCCAGTTGGCTCGCCCGTAAAATTCATGTTCGACTACTGGAAAGAGCATGGCCAGGATCCGCCGCAAGCGGAGATTGCCAAGCGCGACGGCAGTTACAAAGTCGAAGGCATCGGCATGGACCATCACACGAAAAACCTCGATTTCACGCTCCTGACTGAAGTTGTTTCCATACCCGATGAGGCCGCCTTCGCCAATGCCCTTAACTTCATCGATCTTTCTGGGCGGGATGTGGGCGGCTCTTCGGGAGCGGCGCTTGCGGCCATGCGCCAGTTAGCACCCTCACTCGGGATCTTGGATGTGGCGGTCGTCATCCTTCCTGACCTGGGGAACCAATATCTGGAACGGTTCATGAATCAGGAATGGATGAAGCAGAACGGCTTCGTTGGCGAAGGACAGGAATTGAGTATCGCTGATCTTGTCAGGAGAAAAAATGTGCCCGGCATCGTCTCTGTTAGCCTTGATGATACCGTCGAACGTGCTATGTATCTTATGGAAGAGAATAAGTTCGGCCAGCTTCCGGTGACACGTGAGGGCGATCTTACCTATGCCAGCGTCACGTTGGAAGGTTTGCGCAATCTGGACTTAAGCCCGCTTGGGAAAAGACTAAAGCTCCGTGAGGTAGTTCATTTGGATAGAGATGTTCCGGGATACAAACCCTTCCCCGTGCTCCCAGAAACAGGGGCCTCGAGAAAAGACCTAGAAGACGCTCTTTTCACGCATCCGGCAGTCTTGATTCGTGATGAGAACGGCCAAATCACCAGCCTCCTCACCATCGCCGACCAGCTCGAGCTGATCTAGCGCCCCACCTGGAACTCTTTCGCTTTCTTGACGACCTCGACCCAGTGCCCGAAGGCCTGCCAGTCGCTCACCTCTCTCTCCTCTTCAGCCGACTTTACGAGCGGCGACTTCGGGCCCACGGCGAGCCTTCCTGAAAGCGAGAAGTACAGCCCCGTCTTGTCCCTGTGTTGCTCATGGAGATGGACAACCTCATCCGGCGTGAGGAAGCCGAACAGGACTGCGACCGGAAGCGTAAAAAGCGCGTGGCGAAAGTCCGAGGTATACAGGAGCACATGGGCCAGCGTGCCGTGGTACCCCCTTGATGAATGATGGGCACGGACATTCTCGACGACCGCGTAGAAGCCCGCATACTTTTTCCAGCCGGAGATCAGGGACTTCCAATTCCCCGCTAGCAGCGCATTCAAGTGATCTATCATCCCATGAGATCTATCGTTTCCAGTCGCCTGTTCCACTTCCAGGAAATAGGAATGAAGCGCCCGCAGCGCTTCACGTTGGCGATTGAGATAGGAGAAGATAAGGTCGTCGCGGGGGGTGTAACTGGTTGGGAACCCCATGTCGCAGACGACAAGATCGTAGCGGTCAAGATGATGGTTTTCGCGGTCCCATCTGCGCCGCACTGTAGGGATCTCGTCCAGTTCAATGCCTTCATCAGCGAGCCGGTTCTTGAGGCGCTGGGGGAACGAGTGATACACGCGCACCCGAGATTCCAGGGCAGGATTCCGCAATTGTCCAGCCCTTTCCTGCTCCAATGCCTCGTCAAGATCCGTCGGGCGGAGATGAACGCCCAGCCCGGAGTCAAAGCCACCATCCTCTACGATTAAGAGGCGCATGCCTGAAAGAACGCTGCGGCATTTTTAAGCTTTTACTGCGGAGTGGGCACGCAATCGGCTTGGGGAAGCTTTATATACGATTTCTGGTTCCGTCGGACATCCGCCCCTATAGCTCAGCGGTAGAGCGTTACCTTGGTATGCGCGAGGCGAACAAAGAGGTAAAGGTCCTGTGTTCAAATCACAGTGGGGGCATAACTGTTCCGGCAGTTACAAAGGCGGACTTTGTCCGCCGTGGATTCGAAAGCTCTGCTTTCGAACAGTGCGGGATGGGGCATAAAGCCCCATGCCGAGCATCTCGGCTAATGGAATGCCCGGAACGCACGCCCTTAACTTGCCTTTTCTAGCGCCCGGAATTTTAGGATTGCAATCACGATGGATTCTTTAGCGCCGCCTTGCATTCTATTTGCGTTCTGAAGCATCTGTCCGCCTCTTCTGGAATGCACCAGTCGCCGCGCGCGTCGTCAAAAACGCATTCCGCATCGCCGGCATCTGCGCCGGTTCCGCCCGTCTCGCCCAAGAGGGCCTGAGCTGAATCGCCGAGAGAGGAGAGCGAGGCATCCAAGGGAACGAGCGCCATGGACGCGAAGAAGGCCAGCGCGCCGATGAAAAGGCCCTCAAGGAGCAGCGCGAAGAAGGCGCGCGCCTTTGGGATGCCGTGCGTGATAGAAAGCCCGAAGATCAGGACGATGAACTGCCAGATGCCCACGACCGGAAGCAGGAACAGGAAGAGGAGCGGGGCCGTGGAATAGGCGATCGCGGCGTAGGTCGCGGAATACTTCCCTGTGCCCCGGAAGAGCTTGACGAACGGATGCAGGACAGCAGCGCCGACAAAGGAGAAGACAACAAATCCCAAAAAGACCGCGGCCAAGGCGATGCCCAAGACGCTAAAGCTGATCAGGGAGATATCGAAGGGAAGGAACAGGGAAAGCATCGCAGAAAGCACCGAGCCTGCAAGCAGCAGAAGCCCGCCGTAGATGAGGATGAAAAAAAGGAGCGTCACGACGAGGAACCCAAAGGCCCTCTTTATGCCTTCTGTTTTTGCGTGCTCGAACAGCTGCCGCGGGGAAAACAGCGCCAGCTTGAGCCGCCTGAAGTAGCCTATCTTTTGCGGCCGGGCTGCCACCGGCGGCCTGAGCGCGTCAGCGATCGCCTGCTCGATCTGGCTGGAAGAATACCCGGCCTTCGCGAGCGCCGCCGATATCTGTGAGGGAGCATACCCTTGCGCGCGCGACCTGCGGATATACGCGAGAAGCTCCTCTTTTGCCATTGCCCTCTTCCCGGCCAGAAGACTATAAAAATATATCGGCCGGAAAGTGCAGTCAAATTAAGCGGGAAAGCTGGCTTGGCGCTGGTCGACCGGGGGATGGTTCGAAGGCGTAGCCAAGAACCTACGAACGTCAGTGAGTATGGCCCCTTCGGGGTGGTCGACGAGGATTGCGAAGCAATCCGACAGCCGCCAAGAAGCCAGCTTTCTCAACTCAGGAAACTTGGCTTTACGGGATGGAAGGTAGGTTTATATAGAAGAAAAAGGAAAAGAGGGGCGATGAGGCTGTACCGGCTGGAAAAAAAGAGGTTTGCTGAGTTTATCGGCCGGCTCATGCTGGACGCGGAAGTGATCGCGCCAGTAAAAAAAGATGTCGTGCGCTTCCTGCCGATCGCGCATCCCGAAGAGGTCCATCTGGAGAAGAACGCGTTCTTCCCGCTAAAAGAATATTTTTTCCCGCAGAATCAGACGCTCTTCCAGTTCGACGGCAAATCGTTTATGGCTCAAGTTCCGAAGCCCAAGAAGAGAGTCTTCTTTGGGGTGAGACGATGCGATCTCACCGCGATCCGCCACCAGGATATCGCGTTCGGCGAAGCCGGAGATCCCTATTATGAGGCGATGAGAAAATCCTCCCTGCTCATCGGCTACCACTGCCCGAAAGCCCCGTCGCCCTACTGCTTCTGCGGCTCTCTGCCGCAAATCGAATATTTCGACCTGATGTTTTTTGATCAGCAAACCCATTTTCTCATCGAAACCGGCTCAGGGGAAGGGGAGAAGGCGGTGGAAGAGCACGCTGAAGTGTTCGTCCCGGCGGAAACGCCCAAGCCCGACACGAAGATTCCGGGCGCGGACCGCCTCCACGTCGGGAACATCGCCCCCCTCTACGACCATCCAGACTGGAAGAAGGGCGTCGATCTCTGCCTGTCCTGCGGCGCCTGCACGGCGCTCTGCCCGACGTGCTATTGCTTCGAGATCCACGACGAGTTATCAACAGCCGATCTCAGCGCCGGAAAACGCTCGCGCTCCTGGAGCAGCTGCCAGCTTCCCGGGTTCACGAGAGTCGCCGGCGACCATGTCTTCAGGAAGGAGCGCGAGCACCGCTTCAAGCACCGCATCTATCACCAGCTAGAGTATTTCAAGGAAAAGCACGGAGTTCCCTTATGCGTCGGCTGCGGCAGGTGCATCGAGGCCTGCCCGACGAGAATCGACTTCGTGAAGCTCCTGAACGGGATGAAAGCATGAATCCGTATCTCCCGCAACGATATCAAGTCCTGGGCTTCACCAGGGAGAGCCCTGACACGTTCACGCTGACGGTCAACATGAGAAGCAAGCCTGCGCCCGGCCAGTTTGTCCAGGTGAGCGTTCCGGGTGTCGGCGAGGCGCCCATCTCCATCTGCTCTGATTCAAGGAGTCATATCAAACTGAACATCCGGGAGATAGGAAATGTAACGAAAGCGCTTTCAAAAAAAAGAAAAGGCGACGCGCTTTGGATCCGGGGCCCCTACGGGAAAGGATATCCGATGAAGGAGCTTGAGGGCAAGAATCTCATCCTCATCGGCGGAGGCTGTGGAGTGGCGCCGCTCAAAGGAGTTATCGACTTTATCGAGCATCATCGCTCCCGGTATCGTGACATCCGGCTCTTCCTTGGCTACCGTTCTCCAGATGAAATCCTCTTCAAAAAGGAATTGAAAGAATGGAGAAAAAAATACCAGCTGGAGGTCACCATCGACCAGAACCAGCACGGCGCGTTCTGCTATGACGCGAAAGTCGGCTTCGTCACGGAAGCAATCAAAAAAGCCCCCCTCGACCCGCACGCAAGCGTCGCTTTCCTGTGCGGCCCTCCGGTGATGATGAAGGCCAGCATCGATCTGCTGAAACAAAAAGGGTTCGGCGAAAGGCAGATCTTCGTCAGCGCGGAGCGGCTCATGTACTGCGCCCTGGGCGTGTGCTGCCACTGCATGATCCGGGGAAAATTCACGTGCGTCGACGGGCCTGTCTTCAGGTACGACGAGATCGGAGCGTACGCGCATGACTAAGCTAAAAGTGGGCATCTACGGCATCACCGGCTGCGCCGGCTGCCAGCTCTCCGTGATCTTCAATGAGGACGAGCTTCTGGACTTGATCGAGGTCGTCGATCTCAAGGCCTTCCCGTTCATCAAGGAAGTCAACCCGGACGAGCAGTACGACCTCATTTTCCTGGAGGGCCTCGTCGCAGACAAGGGCGATCTCGAGGCCGCGAAAAAGCTCAGGAAGAACGCGAAGATCCTCGTCGCCCTGGGCGCCTGCGCTGTCACAGGATGTGTCCCCGCCTACAGGAACTTCACGCTGAAGCAGAATTATGAGCACCTGCTCTATCGCAAGATCAGGGAGCTCCAGGACGTGCAGCCCACTCCCGTCGACATGCACGTCCGCGTCGATTATTACTTGCCCGGCTGCCCTCCGGACAAGCGCCAGATCCTCGCGTTCATCAAGGGCGCGGTCAAGGGCGCCATCCCCAGGCCGACGGACAATCCCGTGTGCGTGGAATGCAGGCAGAATGGAAATGCTTGTCTCCTCGAAATAGGCAAGCCCTGCCTCGGCCCCATCACGGCAGGCGGCTGCAACGCGGTCTGCGTCAACGGCGGCCTGGAGTGCTGGGGATGCCGCGGCCCGACAAAGGACATGAACCTGCCGCTGATGATCTCCCTGCTTAAGCGGAAGGGATTCGACGAGAAGTTCATCCAGGACAGGATGCGCACGTTCGCCGGCCTCAAGCTGCCGATGCTCAAGGAGGTGCTCCATGGCAAGAACCATCACGCTTGACCATATCACGAAAATCGAGGGCCACGCGAAGCTCCGGCTGAAGGTGGACCGGGGCAAAGTAAAGCAGTGCCATCTCACCGCCACAGAAGGAGCGAGATATTTCGAGGGCATCGTCAAGGGAAGGAGATATAACGAGGCGCATGAGATTACGTCGAGGATCTGCGGCATCTGCAGTTGCGCCCATGTCATCGCAGCCATCCAGGCGGTGGAGGATGCTCTCGGCCATGCCCCGACGAAGCAGACCAAGCAGTTGCGCCTCCTGTTGACGCTGGGCGAGCGCATCCGGAGCCATGCCACACACTTGTATTTCCTCTCCTTGCCAGATTATCTGGGATATGAAAGCGCGCTGGCCATGGCGAAGAATCACAGGCCAGAACTCCAGCGCGCGCTCAACCTCATGCGCTGCGGCAACGGCATCATCGCCACGCTCGGCGCCCGGGATCTTCATCCGGTCTCGGCCACGGTCGGCGGCTGGCTGCGTCTTCCCAAAGAGGGGGATATGCAAAAATTGCGGCTCTCGTTGGACTCCGTAAAGAAAGATGCGATTGCCACTTGCGATCTCTTCAACTCGCTAAAATACCCAGAATTCGAAAGCAAGGGAAAATACTTCTCGCTGATCCACCCTAAGGACTATCCATTTTTAGAAGGGGAATTTGGGTTCGGGAAGGAGCGGGTGAAGAAAAGCGACTATCGAAGCTTCCTCACGGAATATCATGAGCCGGACTCCACCGCGAATTTCGTCGTCAAATCGGATAAAAGATATTTCGTGGGAGCGCTGGCCAGGATCAATAACAACCGCAAGCTGCTCAGCGTTGATGCCCAAAAGATGCTGCGCCAGTCGGGAATTTCGCTCCCCTCCCGGAATCCCTATCACAATACCATTGCGCAAGCTGTGGAGCTCGTGCACTGCGTCGACCAAGCTCTGGAAATCTGCTCGACGCTGAAGATCAAGCCGGAAGAAGTTGAGAAAATCGCGCCAAGAGCCGGCACTGGCGTTGGCATGATCGAGGTGCCCCGCGGCACGCTCTGGCATGAATACACGCTGGACGCGCAGGGCATCATCACGAGGACCAATATCATCACCCCTACTGCGCAGAATCTCCTGAACATCCAGGAGGACATCAGGCAGTTCGTTCCTCGCGTGCTGAAGAAGCCGCGCGCGCAGATTATCCTGGACGTGGAGAAACTCATCCGCAGCTATGATCCCTGCTTTTCCTGCTCCGCGCATTTCCTTGAGGTGGACTGGAAATGAACAAGCGGGCGCATCACGAAGTGGGTTTCGCGCCCTACGCTCTCATGGTAGGGGCGCTTGCCTGGATCTGGTTCAAGATGAGGAAGAAGCGATGAAGCTCCATGTCTTCGGGAACGAGTACCTCAAGGAGGACAGCTTCGCGAGGGAAGTCGCGGAATACGTTGACGCTGAAATCGTCTCCTGCAGGTCGCCGGATGAGCTTCTTGACGCAGAGGGCCCTGTCCGCATTCTTGATGTCGTCAAGGACGCCGAGAGCGTGCGCCTTATCACTCCAGAGAGGGTGAAAGCTCAGGGAATGCTCTCCCTGCATGACTTCGACCTTGGGTTTTTCCTGAAGCTCATGAAAGAGATGGGCATGGAGAAAGAAATAAAAATCATCGGCATCCCGCAGAGAGGGAACCCGCAGAGCATCGCGAAGGAGGTGGAAGCGTGTCTCAAAAGCTTGGACTAGGGCTCGTGCTAGGAACAGCCCTCATCTCAGGGTTCTCCATCTTCCTGAACAGCTACGCAGTGAAAGGCTTCGACTCTTCTGTGTTCACGTTCGCCAAGAATCTTGTCGTCGCTGTGGCGCTCTTCGCTATCCTCTTCGGGACGATGCGGTGGCAAGAGGTAAAGCAACTCAAGGTAAGGCACTGGAGGCAGCTCGCAGTGATTGGCCTCGTCGGCGGCTCCATTCCGTTCCTCCTCTTCTTCAAGGGCCTGCAGATGGCCTCAGGCCAGATGGGAAGCTTCATCCACAAGTCCCTGTTCGTCTTTGTCGCCATCCTCGCCCCTATTTTTTTAAAAGAAAAGCCCGCGGCGAAGCTGGTTTGGGGAACGCTGCTCCTGCTCGCCGGCAATTATCTCCTCATCCGCCCTGCCGCGGGATTTTCTGTAGGCCACCTTCTCATCCTCGCGGCCGCCATCCTGTGGGCGGTTGAGAATGTCTATGCCAAATACGTGCTCAGGGAGCTTCCTGGCACCGTCGTCGCGTTCGGCCGCATGGCCTTCGGCTCAGTTTTTATCTTCATCTTTCTCCTGATGACCGATAAGGCCGATATCGTTTGGAACATGTCCCCCGCGCAGTATGGCTGGATTGGCGTCACTTCCTTGCTCCTGCTTGGCTACGTCCTCACCTTCTACAACGGGCTCAGGGAAATCCCAGTTACGGTGGCAACCGGCATCCTCGCCCTGGGAAGCCCCGTCACAACGCTCCTGGCTTGGGCGTTCCAGGGCGCACCGCTTCAGGCGCTGCAGCTTTTCGGCGTTCTTGTGATCGTTGGAGGCGTTGCAGCTATCGCCTGGATGCCCCGCCGCCATCCCGCGGCAACATGAACGGCGTCGAGCTGTGCGCAAGATTCTCCTATATCACCAATACTCTCGGCTATTGCGGCCCGTCAGGAGCTTCCAAACTTTTCCTTGACTTTGCCACAGATAAAAGTAAGGAAGAAGAAGCAAGAAAAGCCATTCTTAAATTCGAGGGTGTTCCGCCGTATCTGAAAGTGATCGCTGAGGCGAACGGCCGGGATATGTTCGACGGGAAGGTCGTTGAGGCATATTGGATTGGAAATAAGCTTCTGAATCGGTGTTCATCGGCATCATGCAAAAAAGTGATTGAGAAACTCATGCAGCGCGGCCTTCCGCCATCCATCGGGAAATCGCTGATTGAAAAGATGCCAGAAGGCATGGTCCCGCACCACAACTTCAATGTCTTCTATGTTGGGGTGGGGAAGACCTCAGGGAAAGTCGCCACAACCTTGCAGAACATGGACAATTGCCGCGTCTCCTGGGGGAAGGTGCTCAAGGTCGCCCACGGGAATCTCTATGTCGACACGCAGACGCTTCAGGAGAAAGACGGAAAAATCGTTTTAAGAGAGGGAGAGACGAAAACAGCCGTTTTTCTTGAGGAATTCCTGCCCGCTGTCGGGGAAGGCGATATCGTCGCGATGCACTGGGGCTTCGCTGGGATGAAATTAAGCGAAGCGCAACGGCAAAATCTTGAGAACTATACAAGAAGGGTTTTATCCCTGCTGTGACAAAGCTCTCTGATAGAGCCACAGCGCCTTTTCAGCTTCCTTTCGCTCCACTTTCTCAACGAGAACGCCGCCCTGGACAAGCGCATATTCTCCAACTGTGAAATGGGGCTCAACGATCCTGGCCTTTCTCCTCTCAATCCCGTAATCGATTGTTGCCAGGTCTTTCTCAATCTTCACGATCTTTCCAGGAACAAGGAGGCACATCAGTCCACCGTCACGTCGAGGATTTTGATTTCATCGCCCTCAACGAGATCCGGGACTTGCGTGCATTTCGGGCATTCGATGAGGAAGAAATCATGGCCCCGCTCAAGGATGGTGGGGACGCCCTCGTATCCGCAGCCGCAGGAAGCTAGAGCCGGCTTCTCTTTCCAGTCAATCTCCCAGCCGACAAGCCGCCTGAGGCATTCCACCAGCTCCGCGCCTGGCACATGCGCAAGCTGACCGATCTCAAGCGAGATGCGCTTCACGTCACCGTGCTTCTTCGCCTCCGCGATGATGCCTTCTGCAATGGCTATTTCGTGCATCAGTTCACCCGGTTCAGCGCCTTGCCGCTTTTTAGATAAGATTTGATATTGTCCAGGGTCGTATTCAGGATGCGCAGCAGCGCCTCGCCGGAATTGAACGCGTTATGCGGCGTAATAAGGACGTTGTCCATCTTCATGAGGACATGGCCAGCCAGCACCATTTTAAGATCTGCCGCTTTCTTGAATTCCGAGTGGAGGAGCTGTTTCTCCTCCTTGATGCTGGATTCTTCTTCGAGGACATCGAGCGCCGCCCCCGCCAGCCTTCCGGAGGAAAGTGCGCTGAGGAGGGCATTCGTATCGACGAGCCCTCCGCGCGCCGTATTGATGAGGAACGCTCCCGGCTTCATCATCGCGATCTTCTTTTTATCGATCAGGTGGCGCGTCTGCGGAAGCAAAGGAACGTGGAGCGTGACGATGTCCGCGCGCTTCAGCAGTTGCGGCAGGGAAGTGTAGGCGAAGCCAAGGATTTTTGCCAGCTCTCTTTTCGGATGAGGATCGAAAACCAGCACGTCCATCTCGAAGCCCTTGGCGATGCGCGCGACATGCCTCCCGATATTGCCGCAGCCGATGACGCCCAGCGTCCTTCCTTTCAGGTCAAAGCCGCGCAGGCTCGCGTCCGTGTCAAAGCGGTGCTGCTCATGCGTGCGCTTGATGCTGGGATAGAGCTTCCGCGACAAGGAAAGGATGAGCGCGAACGTGTGCTCCGCAACGGTATTCTCGCCGTAGGTGGGGACATTGCACACTTGGATGCCTTTTGAGGCCGCATAGGCAATATCAATGTGGTCAAAGCCCGTGGACAGGGTCGCAATGAGCTTCAGGCGGGGCATGAGATTGATGAGCTTGCGCGTCGCTTCAGAATAAATGAAGATTCCTATGGCTTCCGCTTTCTTGTCGACATTCTTGGCGCCGAGCGGCCCGTCAAAAAAAGAAAGCCTGTGGCCGGGAAGCGCCTTCCGCACATGCTCCTGCTCCCACGGCTCCAGCTCGTAAAACGCAAGGTTCATAGCTCCAGCGCCTCTTCCCAGTCCTTGCAGACGCTTTCCGTCTTCTGCTCTGACTTGCCGATATAGAGCTCAGGATTCCTGAGGAGGCCTAGCTGTTGCTTGGTGAATTTCTTAAGGTAAGGGGCGAGTTTCTTGTCTTCGAGGATGAGCTTCGTCAGCGGCTTTCCTGAGCTTTGCGCCTTCAGCGTCAGCTCCCGGATGGCCTCGTGCGCGTCAGGATGCTGGTGCGCCGCGAGGAGGATATACGCCGGTTCCGCAGCGATCATCTCCTTATTCTGCTCGAAATTCTTCTTTAATGCCGCCTTGTCCACAACAAGCTTGGACATGACTTTGTCCATTCTTAGGGTAGCGAGATACAGGCCGGCAAGGAGTTCGGGGACAAACCGGGAGCTTGCGGAATTCGTAAGATCCCTTTGGTGCTCGCAGATCTGGTCAAGATAGACGCTCGTCATTCGCGGCATGAATGTTTTCCACATGCTTTTGACGTTTTCAAAATTGATGGGATTGCGCTTGTGCGGCATCGTGCTCGAGCCGACTTGCTTTTCCCCGAACGCTTCCGCCACCTCCTGGATTTCCGAGCGCTGGAGGTGCCGCATGTCGTCAGCGAGGTTCGCCAAAACTCCAAAACAGGAAACAATCGCATGGCAATAATCCGTCAGGTATTCGGCCTCCACCACTTGTGTCGAGATGGGCGAGGGCTTGATGCCGAGCTGGGCAAGCACTTCCTGCTCGAAAAGCTCCGGCTCTTTAATTAAAAGCGAAGACGCGTTGTAGGCGCCGACAGCGCCCGCGAGCTTCCCTCGCAGGTTGTTTCCAGTCTCCTTGATTTCCAGAATCCTTTTCCCCAGGCGGGAGACATAGTGGGCGATGGCAAATCCGAAAGTGATGGGCTCGGCGTGCTGACCATGCGTCCTTCCGATTTGCGGCGTGGATTTTTCTCTCCTGGCCGAAAGGATGAGCGTTTTTTCTAATTGGATGAGCAAAGGAACAAGGACAGCGTTCGTGAAATCCTTGAATCTTGCGGCATCTGCCGAGCAGATGATGTCATGGCTCGTCGCTGTGAAATGGACGTACGGCTTGGCCTCGTCGCTCACCTTGCTGCGGATGGCGTTCGCCAGCGCGCGGATGTTGTGCTTGATGCGGTCTTCTTCAGCGTAAACTTCCTCTGCCGTGACGCGCTGCGACGCTTTCTCGATCTCCTTCGCGATTTTTTCCGTGCAAATGCCCTGTTTTGCCAACACTTTAGCGAGAGCCGCCTCGACCTTGGCAAGATACCTGACAAAAGCGGTCTCGGAAAGGTAGGGCTGGAGCGCGCCGAAGGCCTGCTTGCTGCGGCCGTAATAGCGGAAGTCGAGGGGGGAAAGAGTGTCGAAAAGGTCGATGCTTCCCATAAGAAAGCCAGGAGAAAGGGGATTTTTAAGGCTTTAGGTTGGATTGACGATGCGCAGCATCTCCTTATGCACCTTTCCGTTCGTCGCCACAACGGAAGTCCTTTCCAGGTCGAGCTTCTTCCCGCTCCTGTCTGTCACCCTGCCGCCCGCTTCTTCGACGAGGAGGGAGCCGGCGAGGAAATCCCAGAGATTCAATCTCAGCTCCCAGAAGCCGTCCGCTCTTCCCGCGGCGATATAAGCGAGGTCCAGCGCAGCGCTCCCTGTCCTCCTGATCCCGAGGATGCCTTTCTTCAGGAATTTCCGCGTCTGCGCCAAAGTTTCCTCCATGATTCTCGAGCGGTCATAATAGAAGCCAGTCACAAGGATAGACTCGCCAAGATGCTTCCCTGAACTCACATGCACCTTCTTGCTGTTCAGCCGCGCTCCTTTTCCGCGCTGCGCCGTGAAGAGTTCTCTGTGGAAAGCGTCATAGACCACCCCGACAATTGGCTTGCCCTTGAACGCGAGCCCGATGGAGACGCAGAAAAACGGATACCCTTTGGAATAATTGTTCGTGCCATCCACAGGATCAATCGCCCAGACGTAGGGAGAATCTGTTCTGAGATATTTGCCTTCCTCTCCGATGATGTTATGATAAGGATAGCGCTTCTTGATATGCTGGACAACGGCCTTCTCGCATTCCAGGTCTGCGATGGTGACGCGGTCAAAGGGCGTGGATTTCGTCCTGACGTGCATCTCCTTGTTGAGATACTTGAGCTGGATTTTCCCCGCAAGCTTCGCCGCCTCGACCGCGACAGAAAGGAAAGTCATACCCGCCCCTTCAGATTGCGCCGAATTCTTTCCGCCACGTCGCCCACTTCCGCCTTGAACGCTTTTCCGGTGATCTCCTCGTAGGCGCGGATATATGTCTGAGCTACCGAGATGCGGATTTCGTCCGGGATAATTGGGATAGGCCCATCGCCCATGAAGTTCTTCTCGCGGATGAGCCATTGCCGCAATCCTTCCTTGTCCAGCATTCTTTGGTCCTCGCCTTTCGAGAAGCGGTCCTCATACGTGTCCGCGTACCAGTATCTTGAGGAATCCGGGGTGTGCAATTCATCAGCGAGATGCAGTTCGCCCCGTTCGTCAAGGCCGAACTCATATTTCGTGTCTACAAGAATCATGCCGTTCTTCCGCGCCACATCCTGACCTCTCTTGAATACAGCCAGCGCAGCTTTCTTCACTCTGGCCAGCAGTTCGGCGCTCATGATCCCCTTCTTCACGATGTCCGCCTCGGAGATAGGGAGATCGTGCTTTCCCGACTCCTCCTTGGTGGAGGGCGTGAATAAGGGAGTTTCAAACTTCTGGTCCTTCTTCATTCCAGGGGGAAGCGCGATTCCTGAAACCAGCAATCCTTTCTGATAGTCCCGCCATGCCGAGCCCGTCAAATATCCGCGAATGACACATTCAACTGGCAAGATCTTCAATTTCTTTCCGATCATCACATTCGAATCAGGGACGGAAATGACGTGATTCTTCACGATGTCCTTGGTCTGGTCGAACCAGAACGCGGAAATCTGGTTCAAAACTTGGCCCTTGAACGGAATCGTTGTGAGAATCTTGTCAAAAGCGCTAATTCTATCCGTCGTGACGAGAATAAGTCTGTCTCCTTTGCTATATCTATCCCGAACCTTGCCGGAATATTTCTCGCCGAGATGGAAATCCGTGCTTCCCAAAGTATATTGCAGCTGCTGGCGGATCATGGCCTCCGGTATCACGCGCGTTCACCTTCGAAGAGGTCGAGCAGTAAGGGCGGATTCTTCATCGAGAGCCGCGAGACGCATTCCTTTACGTGAGGATATACAAGAGCAGCTGAATTCTTGATCTCCTGAGGGGATTTCCACTCCCAACAGAGGATTTCCGGATCTTGCACCTTTCCCTCGCCTCCTACGATTTCCGCGTGGAAGATGAAGAGCGTGACATCTTTTCCAGTGACGCTTTTATGCCTCACGATCTGGAAGAGCTTTCCTGGCTTCACATCAAACCCTGTTTCCTCCAAGAGTTCCCGTTTCAGCCCATCTGCCAGCGACTCGAAAGCGTTGAGCGTGCCGCCGGGAAGATTCCATTTTCCATATTTTTTCTCCTCTCCTTCTTGGACGAGCAGTATTTTCCCCTCTTTCTGGACGATCGCTGACACAACAACATGGAATTCGCCGCTCATTTCTTCTTGCCCCGGCCTCGCACTTCCTTGTCATCCTTTCTCACCTTGTCAGCTTGCGTCTTCCTGAAATTCCGCAGCTTCTCTCCATATCCCCCATTCAAATTAAGAATCTTTACGGCCGCGAGCGCCGCGTTCTCCCCGCGATTCAGCCCGAGCCACAGGCCTTTCCTAGAGTTTTTGAGGATATTGAGCGCAGCGAGCGCCTTGTCTTCCTCAGGGCCGACGACAGGCACATACAGGATGAGGTCATCGCGGTCTTCCGCCGGCTCATCGAGGCCGACAAACTTAATGGTGAGCTGGTTCGCCTCGAATTCCGCGTTCACTTCATACGGTACACCGAATTCTTTCAGGATCTCGATCGCTTTCTTGAACGGCTTGCTGGCCTCATCGCCCTTGAGATAGACTGCCTTGTATTCCTTCAGCATCAGCGCGGCATAGGAAGCCGCCTCTTTCCCGTTCCCGACTCCGACGGCCATTACGGGAATCCCCGGAGGCATCTGCATGATGGAGAGCAAAGAATCCAGCCCTTCGAAGTTGCTGTCCACCGGCACCCCGATGATGGGCCGGATGATCTTTGACGCGATCACGCCCGGAAGATGCGCCGCGAGCCCTGCGCCGGTGATGACGATCTCAAAGTCCTGCTTCAGCAGCTCGAGCAGGTCGTCGGGAGTGCGGTGCGCGGAACAGACGCGCGCCTCAAACGGAACCGCGAGCTTCCCCAACTGCTCCGTGATAACGTTGAACACCGATTCGTCAGATTTCGAGCCAAACACTACAAGGACTTTTGCCATGTGTTCCCCAAATGGCCTCATCGCCGCCGGCTTTAAAAACTTTATTGATAGATAAGCACGACAGGCGGATTGCCTCTTGGATCGGCGGGATCGTATTCTTGGCGAACACGCATCCTTCCGGAAGGGTCGAAGACTTCCAAGGCAAAGCCATTCTCGTCGAATAAGTCCATTTTTGTGGTATACCCAGCAGGAAGCTGCGCTCGGTAGAAGTGCCCATCCAGAGCTACAATCTTGAATCCTAGAGACTCCAGTTGACCGCGTGAGTCCTGAACTGTCTCCAGAGCTTCATGGCGCTCTACGCCCATAATACGATCCACTAGCCCCCTTATCCTTGAATTTTGAACAGGCGTTGTGGGAGTGCTCGCCATTGTCAAGCGTCCGATGCCCCAGGTACTGATGTTCTCAGTCATGTTTTCACCTCATAGTTGTTATCATGAGGTAGTAATTGGTAAGTATATAATATATTCTATCTTTTTTTCTATAAATTCACAAAATATTTAAATAAATCAGATATTTTATAGAAATCATGCGAGAACTGGACAAGAAAGACCGCAAGCTCCTCTATGAGGTAGACCTCAATGCCCGCGCTGGCACATCCGAATTGGGAAAAAGGATTGGCCTGAGCCAGGAAGGCGCGTTTTACCGCCTCCAGCGCCTGGAGAAGAGGGGAATCATCGCAAAGTACATGATCCTGCTGAACTTCGCGAAGCTGGGATATACGGGATTCGGAATTTACGCGCGCTTCCAGAACGTCACAAAGGAAGAGAAAGCAAAAGTGATAGAAGAGCTTAAGGTCCATCATCATATCTATTGGCTTGCGGAGTTCGGGGGAAAATTCGACGTGGCCTTCGCCCTCATGGCGAAGAACGTCATCCACTTCAACGAGATGTTCACAGAAATTGCTTCAAAGTATGTGCAGGTTCTCAAGGACCTGACCGTTTCCATCCGGGTTGAGCTGGTGCAGTTTCCGAGAGAATATCTCATAAAAAAGGAAACTCACCCAGGAAAGTCCCCGCGCTTCGGCGGATTCATCGAATCAGAGCAGCTAAAAAAGGTAGACGAGCTTCTTCTCAAGGAGATTGCGAACAACGCGCGGCTTTCCGTGCTGGAGCTGGCAAAACGAGTCCAAAAGCCAGCATCTACTGTAGGCGGTCGTCTCAAGCAATTGGAAACAAAAGGGATCATTCAGGGGTACAGCGCGCAAATCCGCTGCCAGGAATTCGGATACCAGAGCTATCAGCTCTTCATCAAAGCGCACAACCTCACCAAGCAGAACAAGCGAAGGTTGCTCGCGTACTGCCAGGCGCACGCAAACATAATCTTTTACATTGAGACAGTTGGCGAATGGAATTTCGAACTGATTTACGAGATTGAGAGCCAAAAACAGCTTCAGGATCTTATCATCGAACTGCGAACCAAGTTCTCAGACCTCATCAAAGATGTAGAAAGCATCGTGGTATTCGATCATTACGTGAAATACAACCAGTATCCACTTTGATTATAGCAAATCGCAAAAATAATTGAACTTTTTCCCCGCGATTTGCTATTCTAGCGAATCCTCGACCGTAGGGAGAGGTTCCGAACGGAGTGAGGTATCTCACAATGTTCAATATATAATGAGATTCGCTATTATCGGTTGCTTGGGCTGGTCATAGGAGTCCCTCGACCTGCTTTTGCGCGAGGGAGAAGAGAATCTTGCTCACTTTTTCCCCTCGGGCGCTGAGGGAGTAGTGGATGTGGTTTCCTGCCGCAACCCGCTCTATAAATCCGTGCGCGTTCAGAAGCCGCAGCTTGGCCGAAAGCGTCTTGGAAGTAATCTTGAGCTGCTTTTTGAGCGCGCTGAAATTTATCTCCCCGCAGAGATAGAGGACCGAGAGCAGCGGGATCACCCACTTTTTCCCAAGCAGCTCCGCCACCCTCAGCAGGAAGTCGTATCCGGGCCACATGGTATCCCGGCCGATACTCAGGCTTATAAATTTTTCTTAGCATAAAGAGCAGATGAGGAGCTCCGCTGGAAAGGCGCTCATCGGGTTTGAGACAGAACTCTTCACGCTCGACGGAGAAGGAAACGCCGCTGGGCGGGCGGACATGATTCTCCGCGAGGCCCCCTCGAACAAGTTTTCCGTCATCAAAAAGGAATGCGCGCATAGCCTCATCGAAGTGGCCGGCGAGCCGGAAAGCGAAGTGCTTCTCTCTTTAGGCCACCTTCTCGGGGGTATGGAAACTGCCCTTTCGCTCGCTGAGAAGAACGGAATGGCCCTGTGTCCGCTCGGGACGTACCCCGGAATGATAGCGCCCCGCATGCGGACAGAACCCCGATATAAGATACAAGAGACAATTTTTGGGACAGAAAGATGGCGGATCGCCGGAAGCTGCGCGGGCTTCCATTGCCACCATTCCCTCCCGCGTGGAATCTTCGACACCCAGCTCCGCATGATAAAGATGATCGCACACTTGCGGGTCAAAGAGCGTTTCGTGAACAGCTATAATCTCATGATTGCCGCTGATCCGGCCCTGACAGCGCTCACGCAATCC